>Ga0153956_1001064_pt1 | contig 26375 bp, 21 predicted proteins | sample TSFL040MetaG_FD_104704 | JGI IMG/M metagenome (GOLD analysis project Ga0153956, IMG submission 104704) | Attine ant fungus gardens microbial communities from Florida, USA - TSFL040 MetaG | ecosystem: Host-associated > Fungi > Mycelium > Unclassified | place: USA: Florida, Wekiwa Springs... | reverse complement strand
GCATGTCCTTGCGGCGACCTTTGATGCGAACTTCGGAATTAAAGGGACACTGGCAAGTTTATGATTCTCGTGTGGTTCAGGTTCAGAAGTCCGCTTCACCGACTCGCTGCGATAGTGTGGCGGGCTTCTGAACCACCACACTGGAGAGCCTCGGAATCCGGATCATTTTGCGAAAATGCGCGACGAGGCGTGCATGCTACGCCTTTTTACGCGTCAGGATTCCCGTTCACGATCTGGACTCTTACCCGCCGAGTCCGCTTGAGGATATTGTGGATCGATTCGCGAACGGCAAACGCTTTGCCGGTCGTATGATCGTGCGGTTTTGGGGCGAAAAATGTCGGGCGTAGTCGCGGCGATGCGTCGGACCTTGCTGTCGTGCACCTCGCTGGTGCGCGGCGGCATCGTTGTCGCGAGCGCGGCCGCTCTGTCCGCCAACTCGCCGGCATCGGCCGCCGAACCCGGCATACCGGAACACCTGATCCAGACCGCGGCGAATCTCGGCCGGCAAGATCTCGCCGCGCTGGCCATGGCGTTCGGGGTTCTCGGCTTTTCCGTCGTCGCAGCGATCCTGCTGATGCGCACGCGCGTCCGCGCCGCGGCCAACGAAACCCGGTTGCGCGCCGATATCCGCGACCTGCAAGCCGAATCCGACCGCTTTCGCGCGCTGCTGTTCGCGGAACCGCAGGTTCTGATTTCGTGGGGCGCCGGAGAAAAGCGGCCGCAAATCAGCGGCGATATTTCTCTCCTGACGCCGCAGGATGCAAGGCAGCCGCAGCGGATCCTGGCGTTCGGAACATGGCTCCCGCCGGAACCGGCGCTGCAGATGGACCATGCGGTCGACGCGCTGCGCGACGCCGGCGAAGGCTTTCTGCTCAATCTCGTCACATCGACCGGCCGCGCCGTTGAAGCCATGGGCCGGGCCATCGGCGGCCAGGCCATCGTGCGCATCCGCGATCTCAGCGGATTGCGGCGCGACCTCACCGAAATGACGCTGCGCCACAAAAGCCTGCTGGAAGAAACCGATATGCTGCGGGCCTTCGCCGCGGCGGCGCCATGGCCGCTCTGGGCGCGCGGCGCCGACAACCATCTCAATTTCGCCAACACCGCCTATGCGCGCGCCACCGAAGCCGCCGACGTCGCCGACGCTATCCAGCGCGATCTCGAACTGCTCGACAGCGATGACCGCGCCGCAATGACGCGCGCATTGAACGATCGCGCCGCCTTTGCCGCGCGGCTGCCGATCGTGGTCGGCGGCGAGCGCCGCATGTACGACGTTCATGCGCTCAAGGTGGCCGGCGGCACCGCGGGCATCGCGCTCGATGCCAGCGAGGCCTCGGCGCTCAGCGCGGCGCTGGTGCGGATGGCGGAAGCCCATCGCCGGACGCTGGATCAGCTTTCATCCGGCGTCGCCGTGTTCGACGGCCAGCGCAGGCTCGCATTCTACAACGACTCCTATCGCCGGCTGTGGGATCTCGACCGCGCGTTCCTCGACAGCAACCCCGACGACTCCAGCGTGCTCGACCGCCTGCGCGCCGGCCGCAAGCTCCCCGAGCAATCCGATTTCCGCGCCTGGAAGGCTCGCCTGCACGAGGCCTATCGCGCGGTCGAAGCCGCCAAGGACGTCTGGTATCTGCCGGACGGGCGTGCGCTCAGCATCGTCACCACCCCCAACCCGGAAGGCGGCGTCACCTACCTGTTCGACGACGTCACGGAAAGCCTCGAGCTCGCGCGGCGGTTCGATCGCCTGATCAACGTGCAGCGTGAAACCCTCGACAGCCTGACCGAAGCCGTCGCGGTGTTCGGCAGCAACGGCCGCGCGCAACTGTTCAACCCCGCATTCGCGCGGATGTGGAAGCTGTCGCCGGAGGCGCTCTCGGAGCAGCCCCATATCGAAGCCGTCGAAGCCTGGTGCAAGCCGCTGTTCGACGACGGCGCCACCTGGCAGGCGATCCGGAACGCGATCACCCGCATCGACGATCGCGTCGCCGTGCCGCTCAAGCTCGAACGCAAGGACGGCAGCGTCCTCGACTGCATGACGATGCCGCTGCCCGACGGCGCCACCATGCTGACCTTCCATGACATCACCGATACCGAGAACGTCGAGCGGGCCCTGCGCGAGCGCAACGATGCGCTGGAAACCGCCGATCAGATGAAGGTCGATTTCGTCCATCACGTGTCGTACGAGCTGCGCTCGCCGCTGACGACCATCATCGGCTTCGCGCATCTGATGAGCGATCCCGGCACCGGGCCGCTGACCGGAAAGCAGGCCGAGTACGTCGACTACATCACCTCGTCGACCGACGCGCTGCTCGCGCTGACCGACAACATTCTCGATCTCGCGACCATCGACGCAGGCGCCATGACGCTCGAACTCGGGCCCGTCGATATACGCAAGACCATCGAGGCGGCGGCGGCGGGCATTCAGGACCGCCTGGCCCGCGACCGCATCGCGCTCGAGATCGACGTCGATCCCGCCATCGGCAACTTCACCGGCGACGAGCGCCGCATCGTTCAGGTGCTCTACAACCTGCTTGCCAATGCGGTTGGCTTCTCGCCGCCGGATGCCGCGATCGAAGTGAGCGCGCGGCGCACCGAACACACTGTCATTTTCTCCGTGACGGATTCAGGTCCCGGCATCGCGCCCGACCTCAAGGACAAGGTGTTTAACTGGTTCGAGAGCCATTCCAACGGGTCGCGGCATCGCGGCGCCGGACTTGGGCTGTCGCTGGTGCGCTCGTTCGTCGAATTGCACGGAGGCAAGGTGAGGGTCGATTCCACCGTCGGCAAGGGCACGACGGTGACGTGCAGTTTCCCTGCCGACCAGACCGCGCACCGCAACGCCGCGGAATGAACGCGCCCACGACATTCGCGACCGCGCTGGTCGACGAGACTGCGACCGCGCATCTGATGGCCGATCTCGCCCTGCTGATCGGCCCCGGCGACGTCATCACGCTGTCCGGCGATCTCGGCGCGGGCAAGACCGCGGCGGCGCGCGCCATGATCCGCTATCTCGCCGGCGACGGCACGGTCGAGGTGCCGAGCCCGACGTTCACGCTGGTGCAGCACTACGATCTGCCGCCGTATCCGCTGCTGCACGCGGACCTCTATCGCATCGGCAGTCCCGGCGAACTCGAGGAGATCGGCCTCGACCCTCTGCCCGAGGGCACGGTGGCACTGATCGAATGGCCGGAACGCGCGCCTGACGCGCTTCCCGCCGACCGCATCGATATCGCCATCAGCCATCGTCCCGCGCTCGGCTCGGCGGCACGGGCGGCGGACATCACCGGCCACGGCAAGGCCGCGGCGCAGGTCGCGCGGCTCGGCGCGCTGCGCCGGTTTCTCGAGGAAGCCGGCTATCTCGACGCGGAACGGCGGCGCATGGCGGGCGATGCCTCGACGCGCTCCTATGCGCGGCTGATCCGCAACGACGTCAGCTTCATTCTGATGAACGCGCCGAAGCGCCCCGACGGACCCGCGGTCCACGACGGCAAGTCCTACAGCGCGGCGGTGCATCTCGCCGAAAATGTCACGCCGTTCGTCGCCATCGCACGCGGCCTGCGCGACCAGGGCTTTTCCGCGCCCGCGATCCATCAGGCCGATCTGGAGTCGGGATTCCTCATCACCGAGGATTTTGGCAGCGCGGGCTTCGTCGACGGCACCCCGTCCGCGCCGATCGCCGAACGCTATCAGGCCGCCACCGACATGCTGGCCGCGCTTCACGGCCAGACGCTGCCCGACACGTTGCCTGTCGCGCCGCACATCACCTATCCCATACCGGTCTTCGATACCGAGGCGATGCTGATCGAGATCAGCCTGATGCTGGACTGGTATCTGCCGGACCGCGGCGCTCCGCTGGACGACGTCCGCCGCGCCGAATTCCTCGCGATGTGGCGCGACCTGCTGGCGAAAGTCTCCGCCGCGCCCAGAACCTGGACGCTGCGGGATTTCCATTCGCCCAACCTGATCTGGCTGGAACCGCGGGCCGATGTCAAAAAGGTCGGCGTCATCGACTTCCAGGACACCGTGCTGGGCCCGGCCGCCTACGATCTCGTGTCGCTGCTGCAGGATGCGCGGGTGGACGTCCCGGAACCGCTCGAACTGGCCATGCTGACCCGCTACGTGAAGGCGCGTCTGGGGTCCGGCGAACCGTTCGATCCCGCTGATTTCGCCGAGCTTTACGCCATCATGTCGGCGCAGCGGAACACGCGGTTGCTCGGCACCTTCGCGCGGCTCAACCGCCGCGACGGCAAGCCGCATTATCTGCGCCATCAGCCCCGGATCTGGACCTATCTCACCCGTTCGCTGGCGCATCCCGCCCTGGCGGCGTTTCAGGCCTGGTATCAGGCTCATGTTCCGCCGCCGGCGGGCTGAAAATCGCGATTTTTACCCGTTGTTAGCCCTCGCCACCTACTTTCGTGGCCGAAATTTGCAGGAAACCGTGCGGCCGCGCGGCGTTCCTGGCGGCGGGAGCAAACCATGGCAGCAGAGCGGCGCAAGGGCGAGCGGGTCATCTTCGAGCGCGGATTCGGCGCGCACATGATGGGCATCGACGGCACCTGGCGTCGCGACTGCACCATGGAAGACGTTTCGGAAACCGGCGCCAAGCTGACCGTTGAAGGGTCCGTGGAAGGCCTGCATCTGAAGGAATTTTTCCTGCTGCTGTCATCGACAGGTCTTGCCTATCGCCGCTGCGAACTGGCCTGGGTCAACGGCGATCAGATCGGCGTCAATTTCCTGAAGCAGAACGACAAGAAGAAGAAGGCGGGACGACGCAGCGGGGCTGCCGCGGAAGCCTGATCGAACGGCCGCCATACCCGATTCGCTCGCCCACGTTCTCCCCGTCGCATGAATGTCATGTCGCGCGTCTATCGCCGGAGCGATCGATGCGATTCGCCCGCCCCGTGATACACTTCGCTGAATCGATGCAGCGCCGGAGACCTCGCTGAGGATGCCCGTCAACCCGACCAAAGCCATGGTACTCGCCGCGGGCCTCGGCCTGCGCATGCGGCCTCTGACGGAGCGAATGCCGAAGCCCATGGTCCCCGTGGCCGGCAAGCCGCTGCTCGATCATGTGCTCGACAGGCTCGCGGATGCAGGCGTCGGCGAAGCCGTCGTCAACGTGCACTATCTGCCCGATCGGATCATCGATCACGTCGCGCACCGCAGTCACCCCCGCGTCATCATTTCCGACGAGCGCGATCAGGTTCTCGGCACCGGCGGCGCCGTGGTCAAGGCGCTGCCCTTGCTCGGCGACGCGCCGTTCTTTCATCTCAACGCCGATACGATGTGGATCGACGGCGCACGCCCCAATCTGGCGCGAATGGCCGAAGCCTTCGATCCGGCACGGATGGATATCCTGCTGCTGATGGCGCCGACCGCAAGCAGCATCGGGTACAGCGGCAATGGCGATTATGCGATGCTGGCCGACGGCGCGCTGCGCAGGCGCAAGGAAAACCAGGTCGTCCCGTTCGTCTATGCCGGCGCCGCCATCATGTCGCCCGCGCTGTTCGCCGATGCCCCCACGGGCGAGTTTTCGCTGACGAAAATGTTCGATCGCGCCAACGATCGGGAGCGCCTGTTCGGCTTGCGGCTCGACGGCGTCTGGATGCATGTCGGAACGCCCGACGCCGTTCAGGCGGCCGAAAAAGCTGTCCTGGCCAGCGTCGCCTGATCCTTTCCGCCAATCGCCGCCCATCCCCGCACGTGGCATGATATGCCTGATCCCGAATCAGGATTCTCCATGCGCGTCTTCAACGTCCCCGCATCGACACCGTTCCTGCGCACCGTCATCACGGCGCTGGTCGACGGCGAGCTGATCGAGGGATTCTGTCCGCGCGCGCAGGCCGAACGCCTCAGTGAGGCCACGCTCTACCTGCCGACCCGCCGCGCCGGGCGCATGGCGCGCGAGATTTTTCTCGATGTGCTGAACGTGGATGCGGTCATCCTGCCGCGCATCGTGACGCTCGGGGACATCGACGAGGATGAACTCGCCTTCGCGCAAGCCGCCTCGCCGGCGGCAGCCTCGCTCGAAATGGCGCCCGCTCTCGACGGGCTGGCGCGCCGCCTCGCGCTGGCGCGACTGATCGAAGCCTGGGCGAAACGCCTCAAGCCGGACGATCCCGCGCAAGCGCCGCTGGTTCTCGGCGGCCCCGCCTCGACGCTCGCGCTGGCCGACGATCTCGCACGGCTGATGGATGACATGACCACGCGCGGCGTCGACTGGCGCGCGCTCGACGGACTGGTGCCGGACGCGCTCGATCGATACTGGCGGCTCACGCTCGATTTTCTGAAGATCGCGCGGGAGTACTGGCCAGCCTATCTTGAGGAAACAGGACGGATCGAGCCTGCGGTGCGGCGCGATCGGCTGATCGAGGCCGAAGCCGCGCGCCTTGCCACCCATCATGCGGGGCCGGTGATCGCGGCAGGCTCCACCGGTTCGATGCCGTCGACGGCCAGGCTGCTGCATGTCATCGCAACCTTGCCGCAAGGCGCGGTGGTCCTGCCGGGACTCGACATCGACCTTGACGAAAAGGCCTGGCAGTTGATCGGCGGCATCCGCGACAAGGCCACCGGCGAATTCACCTCAACGCCGGCCTCCGGGCATCCGCAGTTTGCGCTGCACGGATTGCTCGCACGGTTCGGCATCGCGCGCAGGGAGATCGAAACACTTGGCGGGGCGGCGAGCGGCGGGCGCGAGATGCTGACCTCGGAGGCGATGCGGCCGTCGAATGCAACCGCGCAATGGCACACGCGGCTCACCGAACCCGACGTGGCGGACAGGATCGCAGGCGGCATGCGGAACCTTGCCGTCATCGCCGCCGCCAACCCGGAAATGGAAGCGCTGGCGATCGCCGCCGCGATGCGCGAGGCCCGCGAACGCGGCAAGACAGCGGCGCTGGTCACGCCCGATCGCGCGCTGGCGCGGCGCGTGACAACCGCGCTCGGCCGCTGGAACCTCGCCTTCGACGATTCCGGCGGCGACGCACTGATGGAGACCCCGGCGGGAATTTTTGCACGGCTGCTGGCGGATGCGGCATGCAACGGGCTGGAGCCCGCAACCTTGCTGGCGTTGCTGAAACATCCGCTGTGCCGGCTCGGGCGGGCCACGGGCGGATGGGCGCGCGCCATCGCAACGCTGGAGCTGGCGATCCTGCGCGGCACCCGGCCGCCGCGCGGAAGCAAGGGACTTGCCGACGAATTCACGCGCTTTCGCGGCGAGTTGGACAAATCCCATCGCGGGGACAGTTCGTCGCTCCATCGCTCCGATCCCCGGGTTCAACTGAAAACGCATCAGCTCGACGAGGCCGGCGCCCTGATCGCGGCGTTGCAGGCAGGCCTCGCGGCGCTCGAAGGCGCCGCGGCATCGCGGCCGGCCGATTTCAGTACGCTTGCGGCGCTGCACCGCCAGTCGATCGAAGCCCTGTCCTCCGACGAGTATGGCATCGCTGCCGCCTTTGACGGCCAGCAGGGTCTCGCGCTTGCCGCCGCATTCGACGATCTGCGCGCGGCAGGTGAACACAGCGGCCTGACGGTCCCGATCCCGGACTATCCCGAGGCGTTCGAGGCCGCGTTCGGCGACCGCACCGTGCGGCGGCCGCAGTCGGCAGCGGCAAGCCTGCGAATTTTCGGCCCGCTCGAAGCCCGCCTCACCCATTGCGACCGCATCATTCTCGGCGGCCTCGTGGAAGGCGTCTGGCCGCCGGCGCCGCCGGGCGATCCATGGCTCAGCCGGCCGATGCGGCATACGCTCGGACTCGATCTCCCCGAGCGACGCATCGGCCTCTCCGCGCACGACTTCGCGCAGTTGCTCGGCGCCGACGATGTCATTCTCAGCCATGCCGCCAAATCGGGCGGCGCGCCCGCGGTCGCCTCGCGTTTCCTGCATCGGCTCAAGGCGGTGGCCGGCGAAGAACGCTGGGCAGGCGCGGAGGCGATGGGCGCGCGATACGTTCGATACGCCGAGGCCCTCGACCAGCCCGACGAGGTCGTGCCGGCGACGCAGCCCGCGCCAAAACCGCCGCGCGAGGCGCGCCCGACCAGTCTGTCCGTTACCGCGATCGAGGACTGGCTGCGCGATCCCTACACGATTTATGCCCGATACATCCTGAACCTTCAGCCGCTCGATCCCGTCGACATGCCGCTGTCGGCGGCCGACCGCGGTTCGGCGATTCACGACGCGCTCGGCGATTTCACCGCGCGGTATCCGGGAAAATTGCCGGACGATCCGGCCGGCGTCCTGCGCGCCATCGGTGAAACGCGTTTCGCGCCGCTGATGCAGCGGCCGGAAGCGCGCGCGCTGTGGTGGCCGCGCTTCCGGCGCATCGCGGCGTGGTTCGCGGAATGGGAAACGGAGCGGCGCATCGACGTGACGAAAATCGACGCGGAAGTTCGCGGCACGTTGTCGATCCCGCTCGATGGCGGGCGCTCCTTCACGCTTTCGGCGCGCGCCGACCGCATCGAACACCGCGCTGACCGCACTTACGCCGTTCTCGACTACAAGACCGGTAACCCGCCCAGCAACAAGCAGGTGCGCCTGGGCCTGTCGCCGCAACTCACGCTGGAATCCGCGATCCTGCGCGAGGGCGGGTTTGACGGCATTCCGGCCGGCGCGTCGGTGAGCGAACTGGTGTATGTCCGGCTCAGCGGCAATACGCCGCCCGGCGAACCGAGGCTGGTCAATCTCGACAGGAACAAGACCGACACCCAGACGCCGGACCAGGCTGCCGATGCCGCCCGGAAAAATCTTGAAATCCTGGTCCGCAAATTCGACGACGCGTCGACCGCCTATACGTCGCTGTTTCTGTCGATGTGGTCGACGCGATATGGCGCCTACGACGACCTTGCCCGCATCAAGGAATGGTCGGCCACGGGCGGCGCGAACGGGAGCAGCGAATGAGCGCGCCCCGCAGCGGCATTCCCGACGAAGTCCGCGACCGGCAGGCACGGGCCTCCGATCCCGCGTCCTCGGCATTCGTCTCCGCAAATGCGGGCTCGGGCAAGACGCATGTCCTCGTCCAGCGCGTGATCCGGCTGCTGCTCGACGACGTGCCGCCGGAACGGATTCTGTGCATCACCTTCACCAAGGCCGCGGCCGCCAACATGGCCGAGCGGGTCTTCAGGACGCTGGGCGACTGGGTTGCCCTGAATGACGGCGCGCTGGACGCCGCCATTCGCGCCACGGGCATCGCAAACCCCGGCCCCAAGCTGCGCACGCGCGCGCGCGAACTGTTCGCCTGCGCGCTTGAGACGCCCGGAGGATTGAAGGTCCAGACCATCCACGCGCTGTGCACGCGGCTGTTGCAGCAGTTCCCGTTTGAAGCGAACGTGCCGGCGCGCTTTTCCGTGATGGACGATCGCGACCGGAACGAGATGATGGAGCGCGCGAGCCTCGCCGTCCTGCTGCAAGCCGCGGCACGGCCGGACAGCGCGGAAGGACGGGCGCTCGCGATCGCCATGACCAGCGCCGCCGACATGACGTTTCGCGACGTGGTGCGGGAAGCCAGCCTCAGCCGCGATCAGTTCCTGTCATGGACGGCGCGCGCGGGCGGCATCGATGCCGCCATGGCGCAATTGTCGGCGGCGCTCGGCATCGCGGCGAACGAGTGCCGCGACGACGTTGAGCGCGAGATCGTCGACGGGCCTCATCTGCCGCGCAGCCGATGGGAAAGTGTCGCGGCAGTCTTCGATACCGGCAGCTCCAACGACGTCAAGCAGGCCATCCGGCTCCGCAACGCCCTCGCGCGCGCCGGCGACGATCGGATCGATGAATATCTTCGGGTCTTCCTGACCGACAAACTGGAGCCGCGCAAGGCGCTGGCGACCAAGGCGATCAGCGGTCCCAGACCGGACATCGCGAAGCTGCTCGACAGCGAGTGCGAACGGGTCGTCGCGCTGCTCGACAAGCGCCGCGCCATCGCGATGCGTGACCGCACGCAGGCCCTCCTGGTCATCGCCGGCGGCGTCGCGGAGAATTATCGCCGCGAGAAGCGGGAACGCGGGCTGCTCGATTACGACGACCTGATCGACAAGACGCTGGCGATGCTGGAAGGCGGGGCTTCGGGATGGGTGCATTTCAAGCTCGATCGCGGCGTCGATCACGTCTTGATCGACGAGGCGCAGGACACCAGTCCCCGCCAGTGGGATATCGTCGAACACCTGATTTCCGAATTTACCTCGGGTGAGGGCGCACGCGGCGGCGTCAAGCGCACGATCTTCGCCGTCGGCGACGAGAAGCAGTCGATCTTTTCGTTTCAGGGCGCGGTGCCGCGCGAATTCGACACGCGCGGCAAGCGCCTGCAAAAGAAATTCAGCGGCGCGAACCTGAAGTTCGAGAAGATTTCCTTCAGGCACTCGTTCCGGTCGGGACGGGCCATTCTGCAATCCGTCGACCATGTGTTTCGCGACGAGACCGTCTACCGCAGCATCCACGCGGAAAATGCCTATCCGATCCATGAGTCGCTTGCCGACGCCGCGCCCGCGGCGGTCGATCTCTGGGACTTGCAGCAACCCGACGACAGGCCCGAGATCGAAGGCTGGCGCGCGCCGTTCGACGCGCGGTCGGAAACAAGCCCGGAGGTGAAGCTCGCCGGGCGGGTGCAGGCCGAAATCAGGGCGCTGATGGCCGGCGGCACGATGACCGGCGCGATCGGCAGACGGCGGCCGTTGCGGCACGGCGACGTGCTGGTGCTGGTGCGGCGGCGGGGCAAGGCGTTCGATGCGATCATTCAGGCGTTGAAGCATGCCGGCATTCCGGTTGCGGGCGCCGACCGGCTCAAGCTGACCGAACACATCGCGATCATCGACCTGATGAATCTCGCCGACGCCCTGCTGCTGCCGCGAGACGATCTGGCGCTGGCGGTGGCGCTGAAAAGTCCGCTGTTCGGCCTCGATGACGACGCCCTGTTCGCGCTGGCCTGGAACCGCAAAGGTTCGCTTCGCGAGGCGCTCCGGACGCACGCTGCGACCGACGACCGGCTCAGGAACGCGCATGCGCGTCTGGAGACCTGCGAAAACCGCTTCGCGTCGGAAACGCCGTTTTCATTCTACGCGTGGCTGCTTGGCGGCGACGGGGGACGGCGGCGGATCCTGCGGCGGCTCGGCCACGAGGCCAACGACGCGCTCGACGAATTTCTCGAACTCGCGCTGGCCTATGAACGCAAGGCCCCGGCATCCCTGCAAGGCTTCGTGGCGTGGCTGCGCGCGGCCGATACCGAGGTGAAGCGCGACATGGAGATTTCGCGCGACGAAGTCCGCGTCATGACCGTGCATGGCGCGAAGGGCCTGGAAGCGCCGGTGGTGTTCCTGATCGATACGACGTCGTCGCCGGCCGATTCGCAGCGGCCCAATCTAATACGCCTGCCGGACAGCGACGCCGCGCCGGGTGCAACGGTATGGGCAGGCAGGAAAGCCGACGATCCGCCCGCCGTCGCGGCCGCGCGCGCCGCGGCGAAACAGGAGACCGAGGACGAGTATCGGCGGCTGCTGTATGTGGCGATGACGCGCGCGGCGGACCGGCTGATCGTCGGCGGCTGCATGCCGGGGAATCTCAACGCGGTGCGCGAGCACGCATGGTACGACCTGATCGAAAAAGGTCTTGGCTCCTCGGGCCTCGCCATGGAGGAGATCAAAACCGCCGACGGCACGGTCAAGCGCTATACGCGGCCGGGCGAAACAGAACCGGCGCCCTCCGCTGCCACGACGCAGACTCCGGCGATACCGGCCGTGTTGCCGCCATGGCTGCACACCGTGGCCGCGCCGGAAGCTCCTTCGGACCAACTGCTGCGGCCGTCCGATGCGGACGACACCGCGCATCCCGGCGTTCGCGCCGGCGAGTCCGTGGAAACGCGCCGCCGCGCGCTGCAGCGCGGCACCCTGGTGCATCGCCTGCTGCAATCCCTGCCCGATGTCCCGCAAGAACGCCGTCCCGACACGGCACGGACCTATCTCGGACGCAACGCGGATGACTGGAGCGCGGCGGAGCGCGAGGCGCTGGCGGCGCAGGTGCTGGCGCTGATCGGCGATCCGCGCTTCGCGCCGGTGTTCGCGGACGGCAGCCGGGCCGAGGTCGCGATTGCCGGACGGCTGACAACGCAGCGGGGCAACCCGGTGCTGGTCTCCGGCCAGATCGATCGTCTGGTGGTGACGCCGCAGGCGGTCCTGATCGTGGATTTCAAGACCAACCACACACCGCCCGCCAGCGCGGCGGACGCGCCGCCGGCCTACGTCCGCCAGTTGGCGCTCTACCGCGCCGTGCTGGCCAAGCTGTATCCGGCCCTGCCCGTCAGGGCGGCGCTGCTGTGGACCGAAACACCTGAAATGATGGAGATTTCAGCCTCCGCTTTGGACGCAGGGCTGGCCGCCATCATCTCCGTGTGAGGAACCTTGACCCGGCAAGACCGCATTCATACGTTGGCTGCACGATCTCCAGCGCGATTCTTTCGCAGGCGCGCATTCTCATCGATGGTACGAGGTAATTCCCATGGCTGTTGGCAAGGTTTCAGACACCGATTTCGAATCGGAAGTGCTCAACGCGACCGGCCCGGTCGTGGTCGATTTCTGGGCTGAATGGTGTGGGCCTTGCCGCATGATCGCGCCGGCACTGGACGAGATCGCCGGCGCCATGGGCGACAAGGTCAAGATCGTCAAGCTGAACGTCGATGAGAGCCCGAAGACGGCCTCGAAGTACGGCGTGATGTCGATCCCCACCCTGATGATCTTCAAGGGTGGCGAGATGGCGTCGCGTCAGGTCGGCGCGGCACCGAAGCAGAAGCTGCAGCAGTGGATCACTGCCGCGGTCTGACACCTGCGGGTTTTGAGATTCATGAAACGGCCGGTTCGGTACCGGCCGTTTTTGTTTGGAGCGGGTTTGAGCAGCTTTCGTCATGCCCTGCTTTATGCCGGCCATGACAGAAAGGATTTGCGCCCCACAGCGCCTGCGCCGATCAACTCGGCGGCGTGCCGTTCTCCGCCAGCACATGGCCCGCGAGATAAAGCGACCCCGCGATCAGGATGCGCGGCGGAATTTCGTAAGCCAGCCGCGTCAGCGACTGCAGCGCGGCCGCGACGCCGGCCGCGGATTCGACCCTCATGCCGAGCGAGCGTACCGCATCGGCCAGCACGTCCGGCGGCATCGCGTTTTCAGTGTCCGGAATCGGCACCGCGACGATGTGGCGGGTCAGCCCGCCGAAGTTGGCGAGAAAGCCCTTCGCATCCTTGTTGCCCATCATGCCGACGATCAGCACCAGCGGACGGGACACCCGCTCCTCGAGATCGCCGAGCGCCGCCGCGGCCACGCGTCCGCCGTCGGCATTGTGGCCGCCGTCGAGCCATATCTCGGCGTCGCGCGGCGCCCGATCGACCAGCCTGCCCGACGTCAATCGCTGCATCCGCGCCGGCCACTCCGCGCCGGTGACGCCGCGCTCGTAGGCCACGGCATCGATATTGAACCTGCTCTGCGACCGCAACGCCGCGATGGCGAGGCCCGCATTGTCGAACTGATGCCGGCCGAACAGCCTGGGCGCGGCGAGATCGAGCAAGCCGCGCTCATCCTGATAGACGAGCCGGCCGCGCTCGACGCTGACATGCCAGTCCTGTCCCGCGGCATACAGCGGACTGCGCATCTGCTTCGCGCGCTGCTCGATCACGGCCTGCGCTTCCGGCAACTGTTCGGCGGAGATCACCGGCACGCCGCGCTTGATGATGCCGGCTTTCTCGCCCGCGATCTTCATCAGCGTGTCGCCGAGAAATTCGGTGTGGTCGATGCCGATCGGCGTGATGACGCAGGCGAGCGGCGTCTCGATCACATTGGTGCTGTCGAGGCGGCCGCCGAGCCCGACCTCCAGCAACAGCACGTCGGCTGGAACTTTCGCGAACAGCAGAAACGCGGCCGCGGTCTTCATCTCGAATTCGGTGATGGGCTCGCCGCCATTGACGCGCTCGCATTCCAGCAGCGCATCGCGCAACGCGTCGTCGCCGACCAGCGTCCCGGCGAGGCGCACGCATTCGTTGAGCCGCACCAGATACGGCGAGGTGTAGACATGCACCTTCAGATCCGCGGCCTCGAGGATCGCGCGCAGATATGCGACCGTCGATCCCTTGCCGTTGGTTCCGGCGACATGAATCACCGGCGGCAGCCGGCGTTCGGGATGATCGAGCCGCGCCAGAATGCGCTGCATCCGGTCGAGCGTCAGGTCGATCCTGCTCGGATGCAGCTTCGACACCCGTGCAACGACGCGGTCGAGCGGAGACTGGCCGGGCGGGGTCTGGCCGTGCGCCGCCGCGCTCACGCGTGAGGCGCGGCGGGAGCCGCCGTATCAGGGGCGGGCATCGCGGCGGCCGGCGGCGTGATGGATGGCTTGATCGCATCGACCGCGGGGGCCTTGGTCAGCAGGCGGCACAGCCGCGCCAGTGTCGGACGCAGGTCGTGGCGGTGCACCACCATGTCGATCATGCCGTGATCCTTCAGGTATTCGGCGCGCTGAAAGCCCTCCGGCAATTTTTCGCGGATGGTCTGTTCGATGACGCGCGCGCCTGCAAAGCCGATCAGCGCACCGGGCTCCGCGATCTGGATATCGCCGAGCATGGCGTAGGACGCCGTGACGCCGCCGGTGGTCGGATTGGTCAGCACCACGATGTAGGGCTGGTTGGCCTCACGCAGCATCTGCACCGCGACCGTCGTGCGCGGCAGTTGCATCAGCGACAAAATGCCTTCCTGCATCCGGGCACCGCCGGACGCTGCGAACACGATGCAGGGAGATTTCTTCTCCACGGCCAGTTCAAGCCCGCGCACGATGGCTTCGCCCGCCGCCATGCCGAGCGAACCGCCCATGAAATCGAAATCCTGCACGACGACGACGACGCCTTGCCCCTCAAGTTTGCCGAAGCCGACCTTCACCGAATCGTTGAGACCGGTCTTGGCGCGCGCGTCCTTGATGCGGTCGACGTACCTGCGTTCGTCGCGAAACTTCAGCGGATCCGCGGTCACGTCCGGCACCGCGACGTCGTACCAGGTCTCGTTGTCGAAGATCGACTTCAGCCGCGCCGCCGCGCCCATGCGCATGTGGTAGTTCGAGCCGGGAATGACGAACTGGTTGCTCTCGACGTCCTTGTAGAACACGAGCTGCCCTGTATCCGGACACTTGATCCAGAGATTTTCCGGCGTTTCGCGCTTGAGGATGCTGCGAATTTTCGGCCGGACAACGTTGGTCAACCAGTTCATGGTCTGCTCCGAATCGCACGGCGCCCCTGGCCCGTGGCTCCTGATTATATGGCCGCCGCGGCCAGACCCGGCAACGGCGGATTCCAGAATATAAAGGCCCCGCGATTGCGGCTTATTCGGCCGCCTGCCGCGCCGAATGGACGCCCCGCGCCAGCGAGGCCACGAGATCGGCGACCGCGCCGACCGTTTTGGCCGTCGCCTGACCTTGGGCATCGAGGCTCTTGGCCAATGCGTCGACCAGCGCCGTGCCGACCACCGCGCCGTTGGCGCGCTCGGCGATGCCGCGCGCGGCCTCCGGGGTACGAATGCCGAAGCCGACGCACACCGGCAGCGGCGTGTGACGCTTGATGCGGGCGACCGCGGCGCCCACCGCCGAGGAGTCCGCCGACGCGCTGCCCGTGATGCCGGTGATCGAGACGTAGTAGACGAAGCCTGACGTATTCGCGAGCACGGCCGGGAGCCGCTTGTCGTCGGTGGTCGGCGTTGCGAGGCGAATGAAATTCAATCCGGCCTTCATCGCCGGAATGCACAGCTCGGCGTCTTCTTCCGGCGGCAGATCGACGACGATGAGTCCGTCGACGCCTGCGGCCTTCGCGTCGGCGAGAAATTTATCGACGCCGTAAATATAGATCGGATTGTAGTAACCCATCAGCACGATCGGCGTCGCGTTCTCGTCCTTGCGGAAGTCGCGCACCATCTGGAGCGTTTTCTTCAGCGTCATGCCGGCCTTCAGCGCGCGCAGACCCGCGGCCTGGATCGCCGGGCCGTCCGCCATCGGATCGGTGAAGGCCATCCCGAGTTCGATGATATCGGCGCCGGCCTTCGGCAGCGCCTTCATGATGTCGAGCGACGTCGCGATGTCGGGGTCGCCCCCCATCACATAGGTGACGAAAGCCGGGCGGCCCTGCGTCTTCAATTCGGCGAAGCGGGTGTCGATGCGGGTGGTCACGTCTTCCTGCCCTTCAAAATATCGCCGACCTGCGGCACGTCCTTGTCGCCCCGGCCCGAGAGATTGACCACCATGAGATGATCCTTCGGCCGCTGCGGCGCGAGTTCGATGACACGCGCGATCGCATGCGCCGATTCCAGCGCCGGGATGATGCCTTCGAGCCGCGACAGCAACTGGAACGCGCTCAGCGCTTCCTCGTCGGTCGCGGAAAGATATTTGACGCGCCCGGTTTCATGCAGCCAGGAATGCTCCGGCCCGATGCCGGGATAATCGAGCCCGGCCGAGATCGAGTGCGCGTCCTGAATCTGGCCGTCGTCGTCCATCAGCAGGTACGTGCGGTTGCCGTGCAGAACGCCCGGCCGTCCTCCGGTGAGCGAGGCCGCGTGCAGCTTGTCGAGACCGTGGCCCGCCGCCTCGACGCCAAAGATTTCGACGGAGGGATCGTCGAGGAACGGATGAAACAGCCCCATCGCATTGGAGCCGCCACCGATGCAGGCGATCAGCGAATCCGGCAGACGGCCCTCGGCCTCCTGCATCTGCTGCCGGGTCTCGTCCCCAATGATCGACTGAAAATCGCGCACCATCATCGGATAGGGATGCGGTCCCGCCACCGTGCCGATGCAGTAGAACGTGTCGTGCACATTGGTGACCCAGTCGCGCAGCGCCTCGTTCATCGCATCCTTCAGCGTGCGGGTGCCGGACTGTACCGGCACCACCCTGGCGCCCAGCATTTCCATGCGGATGACGTTGGGTTCCTGCCGCGCCACGTCGACCGCGCCCATGTAGACCACGCAGTCGAGGCCGAAGCGCGCGCACAGCGTCGCCGTCGCCACGCCGTGCTGGCCGGCGCCGGTCTCGGCGATGATGCGCTTCTTGCCCATGCGGCGCGCGACCAGGATCTGGCCGAGCACGTTGTTGACCTTGTGCGAGCCGGTGTGATTGAGCTCCTCACGCTTCAGGTAAATCTTCGCACCGCCCGCGCGGCCGGAAGCCGCGGAAATCTCGCGAAGATGCCCGGTGAGGCGCTCGGCGAAATACAGCGGCGACGGCCGGCCGATGTAGTCCTTGCGATAGCCGGTCATCTCGCGCTGGAAGGCCGGATCGTTTCTGGCGTCGGCATAGGCCTTTTCCAGATCGAGGATCAACGGCATCAGCGTTTCCGCGACGAAGCGGCCGCCAAACATGCCGAAATGCCCGCCCTCGTCGGGACCGGAGCGGAGGGAATTGAGACGGGTTGGATTCATCACGTTATGATTCTCATTGTCGCGACGCCCATCCGCTCCCTCGCCCCGCCCTTGCGGGGAGAGGGTTGGGGTGAGGGGCCATTCTGTTTTCGCTCGGTCATATTATGCCCCTCACCCGCCCGCGCCACGCGCAGGCGACCTCTCCCCGCTTGCGGGGAGAGGTGAAGGAGAATGCGCCGCACGCGCGGCGCCAATGAAATCGCGGATCATCGCAACATCCTTGACGCCCGGCGCGCTTTCGACGCCCGAGGACACATCGACGCCGCCGGCCCGCGTGATCCGCACGGCGTCCCGAACATTGGCCGCGCTGAGCCCGCCCGACAGCATGAACGGAATATCGAGCGCGAGATTTTCCAGCAGATGCCAGTCGAACGGCACGCCCAGTCCGCCGGGCCGCGTCGCATCTTTCGGCGGATGCGCATCGAACAGGATGCGATCGGCGACGGCGGCGTAACCGGGCAGCGGCGCGAGATCGGCGGCGGCTTCGACGCCGACCGCCTTCATCACGGGCAGACCGAACTTCCGCTTGATGTCGCGGATGCGCGCCACGCTCTCCTTGCCGTGCAGTTGCAGCAAATCCGGCCGCAAGGTCTCGACGATGTTGGCCAGCGTCGCATCGTCGGCATCGACGGTCAGCGCGACCTTGCCGGCGCGGTTGCGCACCTGCGCGCCGAGCTCACGGGCGCGCTCCAGCCCGAGATGCCGCGGCGACGGCGGGAAGAACACGAAACCCACCATGTCGGCGCCCGCCTCCAGCGCCGCGTCGAGCGTCGCAGAGGTGGACAGGCCGCATATTTTGACGATCAGGGACATGCTCTCGAACGATTTTGCGAACCGGCCCGCCGGCGGAAATCCACCTGGCTCGGGGCTCGGACGCGATGGGGCGGGTTCTACAACGTCACGCCCGGCTTGTCTCTGCCTCTCGCCCGCCGAATTCCATGGCGGCGTCAAGGGTTCGGGACACCGGTGCCATATCCGGCCCCCGGCGTCAGGTCCGGAAGCCGCCGCGCATCGCGAGAGGACGCGGCGCTCGCCCGTAAATCGGCCAGTTCCACGCGCGCCTGCCGCGCATCCGCCTCATGCTGGCGCGCGGCGCGGCGCCAGTGACGTTGCCGGAACCAGGTGGCGATGCTGCCGGCCACCACGCCGAGGATCGCCACCGCAATGATGACGACGAACAGCGGCAGCCTGATGCCGGCGGACGGATCGCTCGCATTGAACGGATCGAATGCGACTGTCACCAGATGACGATTGGCGACCGCGAACACGACGAACAGGACACCGAGCGGAATCACGAACAGGCCGGTCAGGAATTTGCGCATGCTCTCTCCCGCCACGGTCAAACCACGCTCAGACCGGCAAGCTCGCCGTTGGCCCGCGGAACCCGATATATCCCGAACCGGCTAACGCCGTTACGCGCTCGCTGCGCCGTCGCGATTGAGCCGCTCGCGCATTTCCTTGCCCGTCTTGAAAAACGGAACGCTTTTCTGATCGACCGGGACATGCTCGCCGGTGCGCGGATTGCGGCCCGCACGCGCCGGACGGTGCTTGACCGAGAACGCACCGAAACCACGCAATTCGACACGATCGCCGCGCGCCAGCGCGGAGACAATCTCCTCGAGAATCGCGTTCACGATGTTCTCCACGTCCCTCTGGTAGAGGTGCGGATTGTGTTCGGCGATACGCTGAACGAGTTCGGATTTGATCATCGAGACTGAGACCCGTGACGTGGGGAGGCCCATTTCCGTGAAAATGCCCAGAACTGTCAAGACGCTAAATGCGATTCAGGCCGAATGAAAATTCGGCAGGAACGTCCGCATCACGAAAAAAACCTTCCCTCGCAGTGCGAAAAACACGCGCCCACACCGCATCGAACCGTCAGTTCGAGACCGCAGGCTGCCACAGCGCCAGCATACCATCGAAACCGAGACGATCTACCGCACCGGCGACCTCGACCTGCCGCGCGATCGATCCCAGGCCGAGCGCCTGGAGCGCGACGGACGCTGCGGTGCGCAGGAATGTCAGATCGCCGAAGCGCGGCGACATCTTGTAGTCGCGCACCGGAAGATTGGGCGCGACCTTCTTCTCCGCCACCAGCCACGCGATCGCTGCTTTCTCGTCGCCAAGCTGATCGATCAGCTTGAGGCCGGCCGCTTGCCGCCCCGTGAAAACACGGCCGTCGGCGACTTTCTCGAGCTGCTCGTCGCTCATGCCGCGGCGCGTCCGCACCAGGCCGCGAAACCACGCATAGGAGTCCTTCACGAGCGCGTCGATCGCGGCGCGCGCGGCCTCGCTGGTCGGCTCATAGCCGTTCGGCGCGGCCTTCAGCGGCGACGATTTGATCTCCTCGACCTTGACGCCGACGGTCTTCAGCAGGTCGGTGAAATTCGGAAACTGAAACAGCACGCCGATCGAACCGACCAATGCCGTCTGCTGCGCGACGATGTGATCGGAAGCGAGCGCGGCGATGTATCCGCCCGACGCGCAGAGCCCTTCGACCACCACGACCATCGGCTTCTTTGCCTTCAGGCGCATCAGCGCCTCATAGAGCTGTTCCGAGCCGGCGGTGGTGCCGCCCGGCGAATTGATGTGCACGATGACTGCGGGCGCGCTCGACTTGGCGAGCCGCTCCAGCGCCTCGACGCGATCCTGATCGCTCCGGATCAAGCCCTGGATGTTGACGCGTTCGATCGCATTCGTGCCGGCCAGCTTGCGGCCGGACGGCGTCGCATAGGCCCCGATGGCGACGACCGCGGCGATGGCGATCGAGGCCGACGCCACGCGCCAGAAGGTCAGCTTGCGGCGCATCCGGCGACGATCGACGATCACGTCCGGCTCAAGCGACATCGAAATTCTCCTCGAAGACTGCGGCCATGGCTCTCTCGGATATTGGCTCTCTCGGATATCGGCTCTCATCGCGGCGTGCGCATTGCGTTGATTTGTCCCGATCAATTTACATCAATTGCGGCGCAATATGAAGAAAACAAGGATTCCCTGTTGCCGTCGTCCCCGGTGACGACGCTGTCATTTAAGGAAACAAAAAGGCCCCGGTCGAAAAACCGGGGCCTTCGATGTGTTGCGACAAAGCGCGGGCGCTTACTTGTCGCCGCGCTGCTTGAGCGCGGTGCCGAGAATATCGCCCAGCGTCGCGCCCGAATCGGACGAACCGTACTGCGCGATGGCTTCCTTCTCCTCGGCGACTTCGAGCGCCTTGATCGAGACCTGCACCTTGCGGGCCTTCTTGTCGAACTGGATCACGCGGGCATCGACCTTTTCGCCGACAGCGAAACGCTCGCTGCGCTGGTCGTTGCGGTCGCGCGCCAGTTCCGAGCGCTTGATGAAGGTCTGGAAGTCGGTGCCGGCGATCTGCACGTCGATGCCGCCTTCCTTGACGTCGAGCACTTCGCAAGTGACGACCGCGCCCTTCTTGACGTCGCCAGGCTCGGCGAACGGGTCGCCCTCGAGCTGCTTGACGCCGAGCGAGATGCGCTCCTTCTCGACATCGACATCGAGGACGATGGCCTTGACCATGTCGCCCTTCTTGAAATTGTCGATGACCTGCTCGCCAGGCTGCTTCCAGTCGAGGTCGGAGAGATGGACCATGCCGTCGACGTCGCCTTCGAGGCCCAGGAACAGCCCGAACTCGGTCTTGTTCTTGACCTCGCCCTCGACGGTCGAACCGACCGGATGACCTTCGACGAACACTTCCCAGGGATTGCGCATGGTCTGCTTGAGACCGAGCGAAATGCGGCGCTTGACGCTATCGACCTCGAGCACCTGCACTTCGACTTCCTGCGAGGTGGAGACGATCTTGCCGGGGTGCATGTTCTTCTTGGTCCACGACATCTCCGAGACGTGGATCAGGCCTTCGATGCCCGGCTCCAGCTCGACGAACGCGCCGTAGTCGGTGATGTTGGTGACGCGGCCGGTGAAGCGGGCGCCGAGCGGATACTTGGCCTCGATGCCCTGCCAGGGATCGTCGAGCAGTTGCTTCATGCCGAGCGAGATGCGGTGCGTCTCGTGGTTGATCTTGATGATCTTGACCTTCACCGTCTGGCCGATGGTGAGCACCTCGGTCGGATGGTTGACGCGGCGCCACGCGATATCGGTGACGTGCAGCAGGCCGTCGATGCCGCCGAGGTCGACGAACGCACCGTAATCGGTGATGTTCTTGACCACGCCGTCGATCACCTGACCCTCTTCGAGGTTCTGCACCAGTTCCTGGCGCTGCTCGGCGCGGGTTTCTTCCAGAACCGTGCGGCGCGACACGACGATGTTGCCGCGGCGGCGATCCATCTTGAGGATCTGGAACGGCTGCGAATTGTTCATCAGCGGGCCGACGTCGCGGATCGGACGAATGTCGACCTGCGAGCGCGGCAGGAACGCCACGGCGCCGTCGAGATCGACCGTGAAGCCGCCCTTGACCTGGTTGAAGATGACGCCCGTGACCTTCTCGTTGGCGTTGAACGCCTTCTCGAGCTTGCCCCAGCTTTCCTCGCGGCGCGCCTTGTCGCGCGACAGCACGGCTTCGCCGAGCGCGTTCTCGATGCGATCGAGGAACACCTCGACCTCGTCGCCGACCTTCAATTGATTTTCACGGCCGGGGCCGGCGAATTCGCGCAGCGCCACGCGGCCTTCGGTCTTCAGGCCGACGTCGATGACGGCCATGTCCTTTTCAATCGCAACCACCTTGCCCTTGATGACGGAGCTTTCCTGGAGGTTGCCGCCCGCGAAGGACTCGTCGAGCATCGCGGCGAAATCGTCGCGGGAGGGATTATAGGAAGACGCAGTCGAAGCCATATGTTCTCCAAAGCGCGGGATGCCGGCAGCGGGGTTGATGGGGCGTATCGCGCGTCCAGTGTCAGAGGTCCGCAACCTCCGACGACCGTTTCCCGCGAACAGGGTTCGCGATGACGGGCCGGCCTGTGCCTGCACGAGCGATACGGATTGTGGACCGGGGCCTCAAACGAAGCCGGGAGCGGGCTTTCCTCCAATGACGGCAGGGATCAACCCTCGGCCGGCCCGCTCGGACGGCCTCGACAATTGCGAAGGCGGCCCGGACGCCTGCGGATATAACGCCCAAGGCCCGTCGCGGCAAGCCGGGAATGGGCCTCGCGCGGCCCTGGAACGACGCAAATCGCGTCAATTGCGCCGAATTTCGTGTTTTTTGGCTTAGCGGGCCGTTCTGACCGCCTCGACGATGGCAATGGCGGCTTTCACGCCGCCTTCGATATCCAGATCCGAATTGTCCAGGATATGGGCATCGACGGCGGCTTTCAGCGGCGCCGTCGGCCGGTTGCGGTCCCGCTCGTCGCGCTTGAGGATATCGGCGAGCACGACGGCCTCGTCGGCGGCCTCGCCCCGGGCCCGCATTTCCAGCGCGCGGCGGCGTGCCCGCACGGCGGGATCGGCGACCACAAAAATCTTCACATCGGCGCCGGGACAGATCACGGTGCCGATGTCGCGCCCGTCCAGCACCGCGCCCGGCGGTTCGGCGGCGAACTGCCGCTGGAAATTCAGCAGCGCCTCGCGCACCCGGGGGAACGCCGAGACCACCGAAGCGGCCTCGCCGACGGCCTGCGTCTTCAGCACAGGGTTGCCGAATTTTTCCGGATCGAGTTCCAGCGCGGCGGCGACCGCGCGCGCCTCGTCGGCCAGATCCGCGCCGGCATCGATCAGCGCCTGGGCGACCGCGCGATAGATCACCCCGGTATCGAGATGGCGAAAATGGTAGTGCGCGGCCAGCCGCTTGCCGAGCGTGCCCTTTCCCGATGCGGCGGGGCCGTCGATGGCGATGATCATGTCTTCACGAACCGTCGGTTGGAGGCGACGCTTGAAGCAAGCTTTGCCGCCTTCTTGATTTCGGGTAACGCGGAGGGATCGACCGTGATGATTCCGTCCGCCTTGGAGGCGATCAATTGCGGCGCTTTCCCCGAATTGTCAAAAATCCAGGCACCGTCGGCGGCTGCGAGAAACCATGGCAATTGCTCCAGCGATCTACCGCGGCGCTCCACGATCTTGTCTTCGGGCACGGCATGACCGCCCTTGGCGACGCGCACCCTGACGCGCTCAATGTTCATTTGCGCGGTCTTGAGCAGGACGTAGATCAACCGAACCTCAAACCCGCGCGCCTTCGCGGCAGTCACCATGTCGCGATATTTGCCGGTCGACAGCACGGTTTCGACGCCGACGGTCCTGTAGGCAGCGACCGAGGCTTCGAGCCATGCATAGATGCGCTTCACCGCCTCAAGATTGGCGGTGCGCAGATCGCACTGCTCAGCCTCGCTGATCTGCAATGACAGAATGTCCGGATTGATGATCCAGATGGACTCGTCGAAATCCTCGATCCTGGAACCGGTGTAGAGGCTGCTTTTGCCGGACCCGTTCGGACCGGCGACGATCCAGAGCTTCGGCCGCTCAACGGCTGCGGGCACGATCAGCCGAACCAAGCTTCTTCACGTTTTCGCGCCGCGCCTTCTCGACGTTCTTGGCAAACAGAAGCTGCAGGTCGTCACCGAACGTCTTGCTGTTGGCGTCGATCGCAAGCACCTTGGTCCTGTGGCCACCGGGGCCGACCACAATCTTCGACTTGATTGATCCCGCCGGCTTTTTGGCGGTGACGCGCCCGAATTTCTTGACGACAACCTTGGCCATGGCAGCCTCTCAAATCCCATTCTTCTGGAAATATAGAAGTTTTTTGGGTATTTGCCACGCTAAATGAAATCCGCCCCGAGCCGGCGCATCATGGGGATGAAGTCGGGAAAGCTGGTGGCGATGAACGCGGTGTCGTCGACCCTGACCGGCGCATCCGCCGCGCAGCCCATCACCAGCGCCGACATCGCGATGCGATGGTCCATGTGCGTGGCGACGAGGCCGCCGCCGGGCACATGCCCCCGGCCCTCGACCATCATGTCGTCGCCGGAAATCTCGACCCTGACCCCGTTGACGCGCAGCATCGCGGCGGTCGCTTCCAGCCGGTCGGATTCCTTGACGCGCAGTTCCTGCAGACCGCGCATCGTGGTGACGCCTTCGGCAAACGCGGCAGCCACCGCCAGTACGAGATATTCGTCGATCATCGACGGCGCGCGTTCCGCCGGCACCTCGACGCCACGCAGCTTTGAAGCGCGCACGCGCAGCTGCGCCATCGGCTCGCCGGCATCATTGCGCTCATCGCTTTCCTCGATCGACGCGCCCATCTCGCGCAGCGTCGTGAAAAGACCGGTGCGCAGCGGGTTGGTCATCACATCGGTCAGCACGATGTCGGAGCCCTCGGCGATCAGCGCCGCGACGATGGGAAACGCCGCCGATGACGGATCGGCAGGCACCACGACGCCGGCGCCGTGCAGTTCGGGCTGCCCCGTCAGCGCGATGCGGCGGCCATGCGTGCCCTCCTGCCGCGACGCGATCTGCGCGCCGAAATGTTTCAGCATCAGCTCGGTGTGGTCGCGGCTGGCTTCGCTCTCGATCACGGTCGTGACACCCGGCGCGGACAATCCCGCCAGCAGCACCGCCGACTTGATCTGCGCCGACGCCACCGGCGTGCGGTACACGATCGGCAGCGGGTCGCGTGCCCCGGCCAGCATCAGCGGCAGCCGCCCGCCCTCGGTCTGCGACACCACCCGCGCGCCCATCAGTTCCAGGGGATCGAGGATGCGCCGCATCGGACGGCCGCGCAGTGAGGCATCGCCGTCGAAGGTCGCCGAGATCGGACATCCCGCCACCGCGCCCATCACGAGCCGGCATCCGGTGCCGGAATTGCCGAAGTCGAGCGGAGCCTCGGGTGCCGCGAACCCGCCGGTGCCGACGCCGCGCACCGACCAGACGATCCCGCCATTCCCGTCCTGACGCTCGACCTGCGCTCCCAGCGCCCGCATCGCCTTGGCGGTGTTGAGCACGTCCTCGCCCTCGAGAAGCCCCGCGATCCGGGTCTGCCCGACGGCCAGCGCGCCCAGAATCAGGGCCCGGTGGGAAATCGACTTGTCGCCGGGCACCCGGACGCGGCCGGTCAGGGATGGGCTTTTTCGTGCCTCGAGCGGCACCGGCTGGCCGGAATGAGTCAAGATTGTGGTCCCCTGGTGCTCCGATTTGAGTATTCGCATCCGGCCACGGCCGCGCGGGCTGGTATCACACGGGCCACGGTCCGTCACCGTCTGCGTTTTGGATGCAAAGCGCTATTGACACCGGCGTTGCAACTAGCCAAGTGAAGCACCGTTTTCCAAGAATTCCCGGGATTCCACACGTGGCCAAATCCGAGCTCGGAACCAAGCGTATTTGCCCGACGACAGGCAAGAAATTCTACGATCTGAATAAAACTCCGGTGATTTCGCCGTACACCGGCGAGGTTGTGCCGATCGTCGTGGCGCCGCCGCCTCGCGGACGGGGCGAAGCCGCCCGCGCCGCGGCAGCCGCCGCATCCGCGGCCGAGGCTGCGCCGGAGCCCGCCGAGGCCGAAGAGTTGGTCTCGCTGGAGGAAGCCGACGCCGAGGAGAACACCGGGAAGGTCAAGGCGGTCGTTCCGGAGTCCGAGGACGACATCGAGGTCGACGAGACCCTCGGCGACGATGAGGACGACGATTCGACCTTCATCGCCGACGATGAAGAGGGCGACGAGGACGTGACCGACATCATCGGCGACGTCGGCGGCGACGAGGAGACTTGAGATCGGCCCTGAACTGTGGTTCAGGGTCTTTGCTGCGCGACGTCAGGCATGATTCCGAAAAGCCGTGGTCCGGTTTTCGGATCAGGTCATGCCAGACATCCCACCGCGCGGAACGGTTAAGGGGCCATAGCTCAGCTGGGAGAGCGCTTGCATGGCATGCAAGAGGTCGGCGGTTCGATCCCGCCTGGCTCCACCACGCTTCGCCTACGGCTACGCGTGGCGCAGCCGCGTTAGCCGTAGGCGAAGCGTGTCCGGCGTAGCCCGAAGGGCGAAGTCGGACTTACGGCCAATTTCCAACTCCACGTT
>Ga0153956_1001063_pt1 | contig 26379 bp, 20 predicted proteins | sample TSFL040MetaG_FD_104704 | JGI IMG/M metagenome (GOLD analysis project Ga0153956, IMG submission 104704) | Attine ant fungus gardens microbial communities from Florida, USA - TSFL040 MetaG | ecosystem: Host-associated > Fungi > Mycelium > Unclassified | place: USA: Florida, Wekiwa Springs... | reverse complement strand
GGACGAGAAAGACTTCCAAAGTCTGCTGCCGATAGCGAAACAGCAGGAGGCCGGCGCTCTGCTTTGCACGCTTTGTCATTGGCTACCGAAAAGATTCACTTGTTTGTTGTTGATGGGAGAGGCGTCCGTAAGGTTGGCTTTCATTCTGTCCGCAGGAAAATCCTTCTCACTTCGCCCTTTCTTTCGAAGAGGTTACCTTTTCTTTGTACAGTTGAGAGTGCATCTGGCGCTTAACTATCACCCGTGGGATAGGCGAATATAAGACGAATACATCAGGCCTTCCGCCAACACAATCCGGACACAAGTCGAAGCTGCGTTGTCGGCGCGCGTTCCTTCGGCACTGACACCGCAGCCGAGGCTCATCCGGCCAACGGGTCCGGTCGGAATCGCGCCACTCGATAAACTGCTGGGTGGCGGCTTTCCATTGGGCAATCGTGCCTGCTGAGACGGGGACTTTGCCTTTGGGGTCATACGCGGAGTAGGTGTACTGATAGGTGGGCTTTCCGTCTGGCCCCGTACTTAACTTCACACCAGTTGCTTCCCAATCGAAAGTGGACGCGCCAGGGCGATTCTGAATGAGATACTGCATCTCTGCCTCGGGAACACCTTTGAAGACCGGTGACAAACCCGCGGCGTCAAAGTCGGCGAAGTGCTGCTTTCCCTGGTCTGCCAGCTTTTGATTCTGTTGGATAGCCTGGGAAGATGAACCTCACATGCGAGGCAGGCTTCTCTAATAAGCTGCTGTTCTTTTGAACGGTTTATAGCGGAGAGATGGATGGGAGCAAGAAAAAGACCCCGGTTCGCTGGGGTCTTTTTCTTTGTTGCTTTTGTTTTGGTTCTTTGTAATACAGCGTTTGGTTAGAAGGTGAACTTTGCGATGAATTGCATGGTGCGCGGGGTGAACAGCAGGTTGCCCGTGCTGGCGGGTGCGCCGAATGCGTTGGCCACGCTGCTGGGCGCGTAAGGTTCGATGCATCCGGTGATGCCGCCGCCCGTGCAGGTTGTGGGCGCGGTGGGCTTGCTGAGCGGAATATACGTGGAGTGCGTGGAGTTCACGCTGGTGACGAGGCGATGGTTCAACAGATTGAAGGCTTCCGCAGAGAGTTGCAGCTTGGCGCGCTTGTAGATTGGAATATCGCGCGTTATACGGAAGTCAACGTTGTTGAAGCCGGGGCCGTAGATGGAGTTACGACCGATCTGCGGAGGACGTCCGGTGGTGGAAAAACCCGAGCCGGAGCTGATGGCACCGCCGTAGATGTTGCCCCCTGAGCCTCCTGACACCGTACCACTCATGCCGAGGAAGATGGGCTGGCCGCCGGACGCGGTTTCCGTTCCTGAGAACTGGAAGTCGTTGAGGATGCGGCGAACCCACACATTGCTCATGTGAATGCGCGGCTGGTAGGTGAAGCTAAGCGTCATGCGGTTGCGAATGTCGATATCGGAGTTGCCGTTATCGAGCTTCAGGTTGTTCGGGTCGAGCGGTGTATCGCCGCCATAGAACGTACCATTGGTTCCCTGCACCATGCCGGTATCGGTGGCATGGGACCAGGTATAGTTCATGAGCACTTCAAGGCCATTAGTGAACGGACGACGCAGAGTAACGCCAAGACCGTTGTACCAGGTGTTGGCGACGCTGAAGCCGGTGTTGTACGAGTTCAACGAAAAAACAACACGGTCGGACGAGAGGTAATAGGGTGCCGTGATGGTGCTGGTGACGTTGCCCTTGGCGTCCTTGACCTGGAAGGTGCGCGGTGTGCCGTGCGGTGTCTGGCCGACGAGGTTGGCGTCGATGAAGACGGGCAGACGCATGCCGCGTGTGCCGACATAACCGACGGAGAGGCTCATGTGACCGGGGAGCTGCTGCTCGACGGCGAGGCTGGCCTCATGCGCAAGAGGCGGAACGAAGTTCGGGTCGAGACCGTGAAAGCTCTGTGATCCAGGCTTCTGCGATCCGCCGACCAGAGGGGCCGGTGCACCATCCGGGCGAAGCTGACCGGTGATGTCCGGGCCAGGAGGCGTGAACGGCAGGTTCGGGAACTGAATACCCACAGCATTTGCCGCTGCCGCATCGGCACAGAGGCCATTGCAACCCGTGTAGTTGTAGTTGACCTGGATGACACCGTTTTCTACGCGCATGGCGTAGTAGGTGGAACCCTGGTTCAAACCGGAGAAGAGGCCGTAACCGCCGCGAACCACGGTCCCGGGATTCGGAGTCCAGGCAAAGCCTACACGCGGCGACCAGCGGTTCACGTTTTTGATAGTCGAGGAGTAATAGGTGGAGAGATCACCGTAGTTGGTGTTGTTCTTGATGGGCGGCGGGGTCATCTGGAGATCCCAGCGGATACCGGCATTCAAAGTGAAGTTGGGAGCGAGCTTCCAGGAATCTTCGGCAAAAGCATCCCACATCTTGAAGTAGAAGTCATCCTTGCCGGCTTCCTTGGCTGAATTCACGATGTCGGTGGTTTGCACGAGACCGTAGAAACGATATCCAGCACTGGGGTCGGTATTGCCAGCCACACCATGGAAGACATCGGCGGTGTAGTTGCTAAAGTTCTGAGCGTTAGTCGAAGCTCCGTATGTGTAGACGCCGCCACCCTGGTAGAGATTGATCATGACCTCGTGGACCAGGTTGAAGTCGCCACCGAACTTAAAGGTGTGGCGGCCATGCGTGGTGGAGAAGACGTCGGTCAACTGGAGGCGCTTTTCATCCGGCTCTGCGGTACGCGGGAGAGCATTGGGCATGCCGTAGGTAAAGGTACCGATGGAGACCGAGGGAGCGGGTGCGTTGGCACCGGCTGTTTCAAGATCGCGGCCAAGCTGAAAGTGCACCTGGTTCACACTGCGATCGGAGACCTGAGTGGTGAGGCCAGCTACAAGAAAACGTTCGTGGTAGCTGGTGGGAGCATTGGTGGACGGCGACGATCCGTTGAAGGTGCTTGTGGTCGAGTAGCCGTAGGTGGAATCGAAATTGGCCCAATTGAAGTTGACGAACATATCGTTATGCTTCGAGATATGCCAGTCGATACGAGGGAAGAAGAGATTCTGCTTCTGGAAGCGGGTGGGTGCACCAAACGCATTGGCGTTGACGAAGTTGATAGCCGCTGTGCACTGTGCAGACGTGAGGTAATACTGCGTGGCGGTATTGCCATCAGAGCTAGGAATGCCGTTGTTGGCGCACTGGGTTGGTGAAATGATGTTGTTCGATGTGATGCTGCCGGTCGGCGTCAGAGTGATGGTGTTGGTGTTGTAATAAAGCGCCTTGCCCACGCGACGGAAGCCATCATACGTGAAGAAATAAAAGAGGCGATCCTTGATGATGGGGCCGCCGATAGAGCCGCCGAACTGGTGCTGCTGATGAATGGGTTGGGTGAGCAGAAATTGCTTTGCCGGTACATTCGTTGTGTTGTACAGAGCTGTCCACTTGGTTTGAGGATCGAGCGCATTCAGGCTGGGATAACGCAGGTAGTAGAAGAGGTCACCGTGGATCTGGTTGGTGCCGCTCTTGGTGATGGCGTTGACCTGTCCTCCTGCAGCTTGGCCAAATTCAACCGAGTAGTTGGAGACGTTGGCCTGGAACTCCTTGATAGAGTCAACCGAATACACGTAAGGCGCGCCCGATGCACGTCCGCGAGCTTCGCTGAAGAGCATCTGGTTATTGTTGGCGCCGTCTACATAGTTCTGGTTGTAGAGGCCGCTGATGCCATGGAAGCTGACCAGACCGCTGCCGCCGTCCGGCGTTACATTTGGTGTGGACAGCACGAACGAACTCCAGTTACGGCTGTTCACAGGCAGGTTGCTGATGAGGCTCTGCGAGACGACCTGCGAGACTTCGGTCTTTTCCGTGTCGAGGATGGGTGTATCGCTGGTGACTTCGACGGAAGTCGAGACATCACCAGTGGCAAGGGCGGCATCGACGGTCAGCGTCTGGCCGACGTTGACGACGAGGTTCTTGCGATCGACCTTGCCGAAGCCTGTGCTGGTGGCGATGACCTCATAATGACCCGGCTGGAGGAACTGCACCAGGTAGTTGCCGTTGCTGTCGCTTTTAATGTCGCGCGAGACGCCGGTGTCGGTATTGATGACGGTAATGGCTGCGTTGGGAACGGCTGCTCCGGTGCTGTCCGTTACGGTTCCGGAGATATTACCTACGCCCGATGTCTGGGCAAATACGGTGGCCGCGCTGAGGCTACAGGCAAGGACTGCCGTGGCCCAGAGCTTTTTGCTTCCGATGCGATTCATCCACTGAACTCCTGAAAAATCTCTTACGTACCGCTGCACTTCTAAATGGGCATGCGGGCTTTGAAGGCACTTCGTCCCCTTAGTCGGGGTGGGGTTTGCGTTCCGGTCAATGAGTGGAACCTGTTTCAGAACCGCCGAAATCGCGATTTATATGTAGATACGACTATGCTCATCCGTCGGGATGGAGCATGTCAAGGTTGCATGGCTGAAGATCAATAATGTGGATAGGTTATCGCCGGAGGAATCGAATATTTATGGGTAAATGCGAAGATCACGTGAATTTATACGCGATTTAACGCCAACAAGCTCGATGGTATGTTGACTGCACTGACTATAGTGCGAGTTGTTTTTCAGTTCAACCTTTCCGGGATGACGGCGTGCTCCAACAGGAGTTCGAAGGGAACGACCTGGAGCGTGTTTTCGTGTGTGGCTTCGAGTACGACGGGGCAGGCCGCGCCGGACTGGTAGACCTGTAACCAGCGCGCGGCGCAGACGCACCAGCGGTCGCCGGGCTTTAGGCCGGGGAATCCATACTGCGGCATAGGTGTGATGAGGTCGTTACCCAGGGTTCTGGAGGCTGCAAGAAACTCTTCGGTGACGATGCAGCAGACGGTGTGCATGCCGAGGTCGTCGGGGCCGGTGTCGCAACATCCGTCGCGAAAGAAGCCTGTCATGGGAGAGCATCCGCAGCTTTCCATCGGCTGGCCCAGAACGTTTTTCGACTCGGCTTTAACAGGTTCTGTATACGGCATGGATGCATTCTCCTGCATGTTATTTGCTGCGCGATATGGTTATGCTTATTTCAGTATAAGAATCGAGGCAGCCACGTTGTGGCTGCCTCTTATTGTTAGTTTTGTTACCTAATTTCGTACTCACTTTACAGGCTTACTTTGCGGTGAGAGCGAGCTGCTGCTGGTACTCCTCGTAGGGTCCCTTGTGGTCGGTGATTTCGCCGTCCTGGAAGTGCCAGATGCGGGTGCCGACCTCTTCGATCAGGTCCTGGTCGTGGGTTACGAGCAGCACCGTGCCCTCGTACTTTTGCAGCGACTGGTTGAGTGCGTTGATGCTCTCAAGATCGAGGTGGTTGGTGGGTTCGTCGAGGATGAGGATGTTGGGCTTCTGCATCATGAGCTTGCAGAAGAGAAGACGTGCAGCCTCTCCTCCGGAGAGTGCTTCAGTCTTCTTGAGGCCTTCTTCGCCGCGGAAGAGCATCTGGCCGAGGATGCCGCGAATCTCTTCGGTGGACTTCTTAAGATCGAAGCTGTGCAGCCACTCTGAAACCGTTGTGCCATGTTGGATGGCGGCCTTGTGGTCCTGCGCAAAGTAGCCGATCTGCGCTTCGTGACCCCACTTTACGGTACCTTCGCTGCGCGGAAAATCGTTGTCCTGAAGGTCGGGCATGCCGGAGAGCAACGACTTCAACAGCGTTGTTTTGCCGGTACCGTTGCGGCCCATGAGGATGACCTTTTCGCCACGCATTAACTGCGAGGTGAAGGGCTTGAAGACAGGACCGGATGTGCCGTCGGGAGCGGGCGTTTCGTAGGTGTGCGTTACGTTCTCCACTTCGAGAACGTGCTTGCCACTGGGGCGCAGCATGTCGAAACGGATGAACGGGCGTTGAATGTTGGAGCGCGCGAGCTCGGTGGTGGCAAGACGCTCCACTTCCTTCTTGCGCGAGTTCACCTGCGAGGAACGTGTACCGGCGCTGAAGCGTGCGATGAAGTCGTTCAACTGCGCGATCTTCTTTTCGCGTTCTTCGTTCTGCGATTCGATGCGAGTGCGGACACTGGTCTTCTGCAACACCATGTCGTCGTAGCCGCCGGTGTAGGTGATGATCGTCTGGTAATCGATGTCGGCGGTGTGGGTGCAGACCGCGTTGAGGAAGTGGCGGTCATGCGAGATCGTGATGAGCGTGCCGCGATAGGCGAGGAGAAAATCCTGTAGCCAGTGAATGGATTCGAGATCGAGGTAGTTCGTAGGTTCGTCGAGCAGCAAAGCGTCGGGTTCACCGAAGAGAGCCTGCGCGAGCAGAACACGCACCTTCTGGCCGCCCTGCAGCTCGCTCATCCTGCGCTCGTGGACTTCGTTGGGAATGTCGAGGCCTTGCAGGAGTACAGCCGCGTCGGCTTCGGCTTCGTAGCCGTTTTCGTCGCCGACGACACCTTCGAGTTCACCGAGGCGGATGCCGTCTTCATCGCTGAGCTCGGCCTTGTTGTAGAGCGTTTCGCGCTCTTCCAGCGCGGCCCACAGAGGCGCGTTGCCCATGATGACGGTATCGATGACGCGATAGGCGTCAAAGGCATACTGGTCCTGGCGGAGCACGCCGAGTTTGCGCGGACGAACGACCGTTCCCTTCTGCGCTTCGAGCTCGCCGGTGAGCACCTTCATGAAGGTGGACTTGCCTGCGCCGTTAGGGCCGGTGAGGCCGTAACGACGGCCTGCGATAAATTGCGTGGACACGTCTTCGAAGAGGATCTTCGAGCCGTATCGCATGGTGACATTTGAGACAGAGATCATCACTTTCAGTGTCTCATGCAGCAGATGTCCAGTGAAACAGGACCATTAAATTTGAGGTCGCGATGGTAGATTGAAGCAGAGATGGCATCGAGACCGGCTCTCCCGAATCTGACGACAGTTCGCCTCTTCGCGGCGGTTTATGTCTTCGGCTTCCACTTTATCCAGAAGCCGGTGTTTGGCCTGGGGTTGACCGGTGTAAACCTGTTTTTTGTGCTGTCGGGCTTTATCCTCGCGTACAACTATCCAACTGTAACCTCACCGTGCAGGTTCTACATCTTTCGTTTTGCGCGCATTTATCCGCTTTATCTTGCATCCCTGATCCTGAGCCTTCCGTCGTTTCTTCACACGGTTGTGCGACGAGATCCAGGAAGCCTCTGGGCAATTCCGTTGACGCTGGGTATGATGCAGACCTGGTGGCCTCCCCTGCACACGGCATTGAATTCCTCCGCGTGGACGCTGTCTGTGGAGGTGTTCTTCTACCTGTGCTTCCCTGACCTGGTCGCATGGGTTGCCCGTCATATGCATCACTGGATGCTATGGGTTGCGACCTGCTGCGTTCTTCTGGTACTGCCCACATCGTTGTACTGCTTTGTGCTCCGGCCTCGCTTCCCGGCCTATGACGAATGGATGAGTCTTGCACTTACACTGCCTGTCTTCCATCTCTGCGAGTTTGTTGCCGGTATCTTTTTAGGGATTCGCTATCTGGAGAAACGCCCTGTATTCACAGGACGACAGGTTACACTTGCCGCCCTGTTGCTGGTCGCATGTCTTGGGGCCGCAGGACAGATCCCCTGGTACAACCGCAGATTGTTTGACGACGGCCTGCTGACCCTGCCTTACGGTGTTCTTATTTACACTCTGGCGGGCTGGCGTTCGCGATGGTTTGCGCATCCGTGGCTGCAGTTTGGCGGCGAGATAAGCTACGGCATTTACCTGCTTCAGTTTCCCATCTACGCGATGCTTCGACTTGGGCTGCACCGGGCCGCACCACCCATCTGGCTGGTTGCTGTCGCCACACTGACAGCGTCCTGGCTGGGATATTGGCTTGTCGAAAAGCCCATGCGGGTGCAGGTTCTTTCGTGGTTTGGATACAGGTCTTCGCCAAAGCCGATTCCTACACCCGGCCTGAAAATCTGAGGATCACTTACCAGGTGTATCGATAGATTCATATTCGTTTTCTTTCTCACTCTCGTTTTCACGAGAGTGAGAAAGAAAACAAGGGAATGAGTGGCTACAGGACGGCCCGGCTAAAGCCGGGCCCCTTCAAAACCTGTGCACTATGCGGCAATGGCTAAAGCCGGGCCCTCTTCAAAACGTAAACACGGTGCAGTAATGGCTGAAGATGAGAGCCCTTTCAAAACCTGTGCCATTCCCTTCAATCGCTGGATTGAGAACCCCGATTCAGTGATCCACCAACCGTGTTCGCTGTGCGCAACGCTATTGCTTGTTCAGGCCGTGCACCAGCTTTGTGACTGCGCCGGTGTCGATGGTTTGAGCGGCGATGTTTGCGGCTTCGCGCAGGCTTGGGGCGCAGTCGGCTACGTAGAGGACGGCGGCTGCGTTGAGCAGAACGATGTCGCGGCGGGGGCCTTTTTCACCAGCGAAGATGGATTGCAGGATGGCGGCGTTTTCTTCGGCGTTACCGCCGAGAAGTGCGTCCTGTGAACGGGGGATGCCTGCATCCTCGGGTGTGACAGTATAACGACGCACGGTATTTCCCTTGATTTCTGCCACTTCGCTGGGGCCGGAGAGGGAAAGTTCGTCGAGTCCGCCGTCGCCGTGAACGACGAGAGCATGCTGCATGTGGCCGCTGAAGGCCAGCGCTTCGGCTACGAGATCGACCGCCTGGGGCGAGTAGACACCGAGGACCTGGCGGCGTGCATCGGCGGGGTTGGTCATGGGGCCGAGCAGGTTGAAGACGGTACGAAACGGCAACGCCTTGCGCACGGGCGCGACGAGCTTTATGGCCGGATGCATGCGGGGTGCCAGCAGGAAGGCGAAGCCGTGGGCGCGCATCTCTGCCGCAGCCGAGGCCGGTGTGTGTTCGACCGGGATGCCGAGTGCGTGGAGTACGTCGGCCGAGCCGCAGCGCGAGGTGATGGCACGGTTGCCGTGCTTGGCCACCATGACGCCCGCAGCGGACGCGACGAGGGCAACCGCGGTGGAGATGTTGAAGGTACCGGAGCCGTCGCCACCGGTGCCGCAGGTATCGACGGCGCGGGCGCGTTCCTCGTCCGTGAGCGGCAGGTGCGATGCGGCGGAACGCATGGCGCGGCTGAATCCGGCAAGCTCGGCCGCGGTTTCGCCACGTTCGCGCAGGGCCGAGAGCAGGCTGGCCATCTGCGGCTCGGTGAAGGCGCCTTGCAGCAAAGCGGTCATGAGGGTTTGCGCGTCGTCGAAGCTGAGCGCAGCCGTGTTTTCGATGACGCTGGTGAGAAGCTCGTCCGGTTCCATGCTGTATCCATGGTCGCAGATTGTGGGAAAGAGCGGGAGTGGACACTCCCTCAACGGCTGAAGCCGCTTTTCCTATGCAGAGTTTTATGGCCCGGCTGAAGCCGGGCCCTTACGATTCCTGCCTCATGGTTGTTTTTGTGGCTGGTTCGATTTGGCTCATAGCTTTTAGCTGTTGGCTTTTAGCTAAAGCGGTTCGCGCTTTCGCGAATGTCCCACATCTCAAAAAACGAGATGTGGGGCACCCGGCTGGGAGGAGTTTTCCTCATGTTTATTAAGAGAAGTAGCGAGTCAGCTTGTTAGCGAGTTAGCTAAGCTTTGGAAGCTTTCTTTCTCATGGTTGTTTTGTAGGTGGTAGAGGAAAACGGTTCGTGCTACGCACGAATACCCACCTTAGCTTCGCGAAGATGGGCACCCGCATTTGTGGTCAGGTTCACGGGGCACCCGGTTTTGGTTTTTGCCTATTTACCCTTGGCTTTTACTTTTAGGGTTTTGGGTTTGTGAAGATGGGTGTTCGGCTTTGTGTCTGAGCCACTAAGGGCGATAAACGCACGGGCGTTCGATACTCATTGCTGCTTGTAATGTGGCTCCGCTACCATGGCCCGTGTTGTAGAAAGAGCGATTTGTCCTGAGACAAAGCGCCGCTCCGGAGCTGTTCGAAGACGATGAAGATTCACGAGTATCAGGCGAAGGAAATCCTGCGGAAGTACAGCGTTCCCGTCCCCGAAGGTGAGATGGTCACCACGCTGGAAGACGCGGATCGCGCCGCGAAACAGCTCTTTTCCGCCGGCAACCCGGTTGTGGTGGTAAAGGCGCAGATTCATGCCGGTGGCCGCGGTAAGGGCGGCGGCGTGAAGGTAACAAAAAACATTGACGATGCGAACGCTGCGGCGCGCGCCATCCTGGGCATGCAATTAGTGACACACCAGACCGGGCCGCAGGGACAGAAAGTGCAACGCCTGCTGGTGGAGCAGGGCTCGGCCATTGAGCGCGAGCTTTACCTGGGCGTGACACTGGATCGCGGCAACGGCAAGCTGACCTTTATGGCTTCGCGCGAGGGAGGCATGGAGATTGAAGAGGTTGCGCACTCGAATCCGGATGCCATCTACAAGGAAGCGATTGAACCGGCGCTGGGATTGCAGCCGTGGCAGGCTCGTAATCTTGCGTTCAAGCTGGGTCTGGAAGGCGCGCAGATCAACCAGGCTGTGAGCTTCATGATGGGTCTGTACAAGGCTTATGTGGAGACGGACTGCTCGCTGCTGGAGATCAATCCGCTGGTCACCACGAAGGACGGCAAGCTGCTGGCGCTGGACTGCAAGATCAACTTCGACGACAACGCGATGTTCCGCCACAAGGATCTGAAGGAGCTGCGCGACATTAGCGAGGAAGATCCCCTGGAAGTGGAGGCGAGCAAGGATTCGCTGAACTACATCCGTCTGGATGGCTCGATTGCATGCATGGTGAATGGCGCCGGTCTCGCCATGGCGACGATGGACATCATCCAGTACAGCGGCGGTTCGCCGGCGAACTTCCTGGACGTGGGCGGCGGTGCAAACCAGCAGCAGATTGAAGCGGCGTTTGCGATTCTGCTGGCCGACCCGAATGTGAAGGCGATCTTCATCAACATTTTCGGCGGCATTCTGCGCGTGGATGTGCTGGCTACGGCGGTTGTGGCTGCGGCTCGTAATTTGAATGTCACGTTGCCTCTGATTCTTCGCCTCGAAGGAACGAATGTTGAAGAAGGCAGACAGATTCTGGCCGAGTCGGGCTTGAAGTATGCTGTGGGCGCAACGATGGCAGAGGCTGCACAACTCGCGGTGGAAGCCGCTTCTCAGGGAACAGGGAACAGGAAACAGGGAACAGCGTGATCGGCGAATCTTTTCGGGACTTGATTGTCTGGCAGCGCTCGGTGCAGTTGAGTGTGGCTCTTTACAAGCTGACAGCGACATTCCCAAAAGAAGAGATTTACGGTCTTACGAGTCAACTCCGGCGTGCCGGAGTATCCGTTGCAAGCAACATCGCAGAAGGTTACGGTCGCAAGTCTACTGGGGAATATCGTCAGTTTCTCGGCATGGCTCGCGGTTCCAGTATGGAAGTGCAAACGCAGTTGGTGATTGCAGGAGAGTTAGGTTTCAGAGAACCAGCGAAGTTCAAGGAAGCAGAGTCACTTTCGCACGAGGTCGGCAAGATGCTCGTTGCAATGATGAAACTCTGAATCCGAGAATCCTGTTCCCTGTTCCCCCTCTGCCGAGGAGAACAAAATGGCTGTATTGGTAAATAACGAGACTCGCCTCATTGTGCAGGGCATTACGGGCCGCGAGGGTACGTATCACGCGAAGGGTTGCCAGGAATATGGCACCAGGGTTGTGGGTGGTGTGACGCCGGGCAAGGGCGGCACTACGCACGAGGGATGGCCGGTGTTCAACACGGTGGAAGAGGCCGTGAAAGAGACAGGCGCGAATGCGACCATGATCTTTGTGCCCCCGCCGTTTGCCGCCGACGGTATTCTGGAGGCCGTGGCCGCGGAGATTCCGCTGGTCGTTGCCATTACGGAAGGCATTCCCGTGCTGGACATGGTGAAGGCGTGGACGGTGGTGAAGGATTCCAAGTCCGTCCTGATCGGGCCGAACTGCCCCGGCGTAATCTCGCCCGGTATGGCCAAGATCGGCATCATGCCCGGACGCATTCACAAGCAGGGCAAGGTGGGGATTGTGTCGCGCTCGGGCACGCTGACGTATGAGGCGGTGTACCAGTTGACGCAGCGCGGCATTGGTCAGTCCACTGCCATCGGCATTGGCGGCGATCCCATTATCGGCACCAAGCACATTGACGCGATCAAGATGCTGAACGAAGACCCCGATACCGAAGCGATTGTGATGATCGGTGAGATTGGCGGCACGAATGAAGAACTGGCCGCCGAGTACATCAAGCAGCATGTGAAGAAGCCGGTGGTTGGCTTTATCGCAGGTCAGACAGCGCCTCCGGGACGCCGCATGGGTCATGCGGGCGCGATTATCTCGGGCGGCGAAGGTACGGCCGAAAGCAAGATGAAGGCGATGGAGGAAGCAGGCATTCACGTGGTGAAATCGCCCGCCGATATTGGCGAAACCATGGCACGGGTGCTGGGTAAGTAATTCCTGCTTGTTTTCACGAGGATAGAGGAGGACAGTGATCTGTCCTCCTCTTTTTTGTGTTTGCCGCTTATGTTCCTGCACGATAGCCAGTATGTATCGGCCTGCAAGTCCTGAAAATCAGGCGGGCGAAAGGCCGCTCAATTTGAGGAGATTTCGCATATTTGTTTTGTTTCCTAACTAAAGATTTTTATCCCTTGAAACCGGGTTACAAACTCTGTCAATTTCTCTGCCGCGGTTCGCTTTTCCTGCATCCATCTTTGTAAGTAAAGCTCTATTTGCGAGGCAGTGCGAGGTGGGAAGCATGCAGGCAGTTGCAGATTGGGAGGCGATGGGCGGAGAGGGCGTGGGATCCTCCTCTCCTTCGTCCGCGGCCGTTTCTTCGGTGGGGATTTACACCGTAACTGGAGACGGCCACTGCATGCAGATCAATTCGGCGGCCCTTGAGATGCTTGGCTATGCGAGCGATGAGGTGCTTGGGCAGAATATGCATGCCCTGATCCACAACCGGCACCCCAACGGCAGTCCTTATCCCGCAGAGGAATGTCCCCTGGTTCGTGTGATGCACAGTGGCAATTTCACATGTGAGACAGAGGTTGTCCTGTGGAACAGGAATGGCAGTCCGGTTCGTGCGCTTGCTGCGGCCATGCCACTGCTTATAGCCGGTCGGAATGCGGGAGCCATTATTACCCTGCAGGACATGCAGCGGAAGAAGGTTCCGGCATCGCACCTGAAACGCATGATGGACGAACAGGCTGAAAGAGCGATACAGAGCAATATATCTGTGCGTACAAAACGCGGGACAGTTGTTGCATCCGCACAGGAGCAGTTATTGCGGTCGGCGAGGCTGGCCGATATGGGACGGCTGACGGCGTCGATCTCGCACGAGATCAACAACCCACTGGAGGCTGTGGCCAACCTGCTGTACCTGGCACGGACCGATCCCGACATCCCGCCGCAATCCAACGAATATCTGCGCATGGCAGAGGAGGAACTGGGACGCGTATCGCGGATTGTGTCGCAGACGCTACGCTTTCAGCGTTCGGAGTCGTCGTTGACGGAGATGGAGCCGCAGACGCTGGTGGAGTCGGTGCTGCTGCTGCACCGGGGACAGTTACACAACATGCCAATAGGGGTTGCACAGCAAAACCGCATCTCCGGGGCGCTTGTAGCTCCTGAAGGCGACGTGCGCCAGATTCTGAACAACCTGATCGGCAACGCGATTGATGCCATGGGAGGACAGGGCGGCACGCTGACTGTGCGAACCTCCGCCGGACGCAACCCGAAAACGGGTACAAGCGGGCTGCGCATTACTGTTTCCGATACGGGAAACGGCATGTCGAGGGCGATCACATCGCACATCTTCGAGCCTTTTTATACGACCAAGGGAAGCGCCGGTTCCGGTCTGGGGCTTTGGATTTCGCGTACGCTGGCACGGAAGCACGGAGGTGACCTTACAGTGCGATCCTGCACGAACGGGCCACGACACGGCACCACGTTTTCGCTGTTCCTGCCCATGGAGAGCAGGACGAAAGAGACGATCAATATATAGAGGCTGTTCGATATAGCTATTAGCGTTCGTTCTTTCGCGCGAAGGTGACACCCGGTTTTGGCTGGTTTCGCTATTGAATGCTCAGAATCGCTGGTTTAAAACTACTGCAACATTGGGAACCCTTATAATTAAGGGTCAGGAATACCTTACAAATTACAGGGAGTACCATGTCGCTCGAGCGTACATTTTCCATCATTAAGCCGGACGCGGTCCGCAAGGGACACACCGGCGCCATCCTCGCAAAGATTGAAGAGGCTGGATTCAAGATTGTTTCCATCAAGAAGATGTCGCTGACCGACGAACAGGCACAGGGTTTCTACCACGTGCACAGCGAACGCCCGTTCTTCAAGGATCTGACGAAGTTCATGTCGTCGGGCGCGATCTTCCCAATGGTCCTGGAGAAGGACAACGCCATTGCCGACCTGCGCAAGCTGATGGGCGCCACCAACCCGGCGAACGCCGAGGAAGGCACCATCCGCAAGCAGTTTGCGGCTTCGATTGAAGAGAACGCGATTCACGGTTCGGATGCTCCGGAGACTGCGGCGTTTGAGATCGACTACTTCTTCACCGGTTACGAATTGAAGTAATTTTGTCTGTATTGGAAAAGCCGCCCATCCGGGCGGCTTTTCTGTTTGGTGGCAGTATATCGGGTATGGGTTCCGGACTTTCATCTTCAAAGGAAATGCTGAGGACTAAGTGACACTCCCTCAGCGGCTGAAGCCGCTTTTCCTATGCAGAGTTTTATGGCCCGGCTGAAGCCGGGCCCTTATGATTCTTGCCTCATGGTTGTTTTTGTGGCTGGTTCGATTTGGCTCATAGCTTTTAGCTAAAGCGGTTCGCGCTTTGCGCGAATGTCCCACCTTAAGCAATTTCCGCTGATACTACGATTCGCAAAATGTAGCGAATGCCGTTTTCTTTGAAGGAAAACGGCGCAAGCCTTTTCGGCTTCGATGAATCGCCTTCAGAGGAAATGCTCAAGCTTAGCGAAGATGGGGCACCCGGCGTTTTTTATTTTTTGTTTGCGGCTTCCTTGGCTAGCTGGTCGGCCTGGCGTTGTTTTTCCTGTGCTTCTTTTAAGGACTGGCGGGCCTGATCGACTGCTTCCTTGGCGCTTTGGCGAGCTTGTTCGGCCTGCTGTTTCGCGTCGCCGGTGGTCCAGTCGGGCAATGTAGGAATGGCGGGTGGCATGGGAGGATTTGGCACGGTGCCGAAGCCGCTGAGTCTGGGTGCGGGTGGTGGCGGCACCAGCGGCGATTCACTGTTGCGAGAGAGGTTTACGTCACCGTGCGAGGTGGTAACGCGCACCTGCGGGCCGCCACCGTTAACCGTGGTGGAGAGAACGCCCTTTTCCGGCGAGGAGTCGGTGCCGAAGTCGCTGCGGATGTCGCCGTCGCTGGTTTCAGCGTGGAGGTCGAATTTGGACTTCTCCGGCAGGCCTACCTCGACCGAGCCGTTCTGGTTGTCGATGGTGATGTTGCCGATGGCGGGTACGGCTGTGACCTTTACGTCGCCGTGGTTGTTGACGATTTTCAGCTCGCCGCTGGCGCGATTGAGCGTAACGTTGCGGCTGCGTGTCTGCACCATGGCGGGACCGACAACCTGGTCGGCTTCAAGGTCGTCGCGGTCGATGGACAGGGTGCCGTAGAGGCGTGTGAAGCTGAGGTCGGTGCGGCTGCTGCTGTAGGTGACGGCGCCGCTGACACGCTGCATGGATGTGCCGCCGAAGAAGTCGCCGTGGACGTTGGCCGCCCCGGTGATGTCGGAGAGGGTGACGTCGTTACCGGCACCATCGATGGCGACGTCTCCATTTACGTTGCGCACATTCACGCTGTGGTGGCGGTTATTGGAGTGCACCTGCACGGTACCGGTGATGGCAACGACCTCGACCTCGCCGTTGTCGGCGGTAACAGCGAGGGCGGTCTTCATGTTGGAGACACGCGCGTCGCCGCGGGTGCTATTGACCAGCAGGTGAACGGTGGGCGGTACGAGGAGTGTGACGTCGGCAGAGCCACCTTCGATGGTGGGAACACGCAGGGAGAGGTTGTTGTCGTCGCCATCGAGGGTAGGGTCGAGGCTCTTGAGACGATCCGCCGCCAGCCTGTCGGAGTTGGTGAAGACCTGCTTGTGGACGGAGAGGTGGACCTTGCCGTCGTCGCTGGTGCCGCTGACGGAGATGTCGCCGCGCGGACTGGCGATGGAGAGCGTGCCGCCGGTAGCGATGGTACGGATGACCGGCACCGCCTCCTCTTCGTGCTTCTGGCCGAAGAACTGCGACATGCCGTCGCCGGGGACGCCGAAGAAGTTCATGCCGTGGTTGTCCATGCGCCACTGCATGGAGTGCATGGAGATCCCCATGAAGGCGAGGATAACGATGAGGAAGATGACTCCGCCGCCGGTGCTGTAGGGTGGCATGGGTACGCCTGCGGGTGTGCGGGCGCGGTCGATGGCCCACTCGCCCAGACGCAGAAGGCCGAAGCCGATGAGCAGTACCGGCCACCAGTGCGCGTACCAGTGGAAGAGTCCGTAAGGCGCGATCCGGCCGGTGTACATGAGAAAAAACACGATGCCGATGGCGATGAGCAGGATGGGGCCGACGAGCGAGGTGCGGCGCTGCGCACGCCAGTACATCTTCCACTGGTCGCGCTGGGCGCGTGCCTGGGCCTTCCATGCAGCCTCGGCAGCACGCTGCTGGACACGACCCTGGCGGTCGGCCATGCGCTGCTGGTCGCGGAAGAAACGTTGCTGGGCCTTCTGCCAGCGCGGGTCGTAACGCGGGTCGCGGCTGGGGTCGTAACGCGGGTCATTCACATTAGTGGGGTCGAACGGCGCGTTCGGATCACCGCTGGGAGGATAGGGTGGCTGGTTTGGAGGTGTTGTGCTCATGGCGAAGCTACCGTCCTTCCTGCTCGTTGCGACCTTCGTCGTTGCGGCTTAAGTCATCTTCCATGTGGGTGCTGCGCGGTACGAACGAAACAGGTTCGTCCTTTGCCGGTGCGGGCGGCGCGTAGGCTGCCGGATCCCCGCTATAAGGCGGATATGGAACGTTCTGGATGAGGCGGTTCTGCATGGCACGCTCGGCCAGCATGACGCCGCCGATCGCGATGAGAAGCAGGGGCCAGGAGCGGTCCCATTCCACCACGTGCAGGTTATCGAGTACCGTGAGCAGGCCCACCACGAAGAGGATGACCGGCCCCTTGTACGAACCGGGGTTCTCCCAGGGGCGAACCGGCGATCCTTCCGGGAAGACCTGGCGCAGCGTCATGTAACGGCGCACAAAGAGGAAGGCCGCGAGAGCGATCAGAAAGAATCCACCCATGGCCTCGCCCGCGAGGAACGAGAAGGGATGCCACGAACCGAGCAGCACCAGCACACCCAGACCGATGAGCCAGATGGCACCGATGGGCAGCGTATTGCAACGGGCCGGAGGCATTCCCGGAACCGGAGGAACAGGAGGCACTCCATACCCGGCGGGCGGCGGGACTGGAGGTACAGGGGGTACGCCGTAGGGCGAGCCGTAAGGAGGCTGGGCCGGATCGAACGGACGCTGATATGCGGGCGGCGGCTCCACGGGTGGAACGGGAGGCGTGTTCCAGCCCTGCGCGCCGGTGACGTTGCCCTGGGGATCCACATGGTAGGTGCTGGTACCGGTGGATTCGGTGCGTGTGTAGTAAGTGGCGCCGGTGGCCGCATCGTAGCGCGACTCTTCCATGACAGGCGCAGCGCCAGGCATGCGTCCCATGGTCTGCGACCAGGCACGGTTCAGATCAGCACTGGAACTGGAGTGGAAGCCGAAGCGTTCGCCGATGTTATTCAAGCCAAAGGGATCGGGCAAAGGCTGTCCGTCACGACGGGCGGCCGCAGTCTGGTAGGCCTCGAAGACCATGTAGAAGATCCAGCCAGCGACCAGCAGGGCGAAGATGCCGCTGACGTGATTTGCCAGAGAGACAAAGACCGCAAAGATGGCGATGTGCGCGATGCCCTTGGCGAACTGGCCGTTGTACATGGCTCCCACGCCGGGAATAAAACCAAGCAGACCGGCCAACATGGGGTTGGGAGAACCGGGAGCGGGTGGCGGCGGATAACCGTAAGGAGGCTGCGGCGGAGGAGGTGCTCCTGCCGGGTCGTATGGCGTGCCTGTTACCGGGTCGTAACCCGTTGCAGCACCCGGCGCAGTGTAGCCCTGCGCATTGTTGTTGTCCTGGATGCTCATACCTGCTCTCCTTTACCGCTGGTCTTGATTGCGGAATTTACTGCCGCGGGAAAAACTGCTGCGGAAGTCTGCGTGGTGGTGCTGACAAACTCAAGGTGTTCCGCGCCGCGACGCAGGAACGGTGTGCTGCTGTGGGGCTGGCCGGTGGGCGCGGGACGCTGCTCGTTGTCGTCTTTCGTGGCAGGTTCGGGCGTGCTCATCAGGCCGCGTCCGGTGCTCTTGTCGCTGTCGCTCTGCATCTCGCGGACGCGCGATTCCAGCTCGTAGACGACGCGCAGGTTGTCGTAATAGCGCACAAGCTGGCTGTTCGCATTCCAGAAGGTGCGGCGCATGTTCGTCGGTTTCAAGTCGGCGGCACGCACCGAACTCAGGTGAACGCCGAAGAGGTTGAGCGTAAGCGCGATGGAAAAGAACGCCATGGCGGCCGTCATGGCAAAGCGCGGCTGCATGATGGTGTTCACCATGCGTGCCCAGCGCGTGCGTGGTAACTGCTCACGGAAGGGCAGAATCTTTGCGCCCTGACTGTTGCCGAACAACGACGCGGCATGCGCCGACTGCGCCACCATGGTACCGCGCACCAGCGGGTCACCCGAGGTCTGTTGCAGGATGCGATCCACCAATCCCGCCGGGGGTTCGGGAGACTCCTGTTTCAGTACGTCCATCCATGCGCTGCCCTTGCGGATGTCGGCATAGAGGGCGCTGCACGCGGGGCACTCCTCCAGATGGAGCCGGAAGTGAGCTTCGTCGTCACCAAGCAGGGTGCCGTCGGCGGCATCAAGCAGCATGCCTTCGCATTGGGTGCAGGTAAGGCGGCTCATATGCTTCTTCGCTCCTTCCATCGGATTGGTCCTCTCATCGCTCACCTACATCACCTTCCTCTCTGTGCGTCCGAGCATGCGCGCCATCTCGGCGCGGCCCCGGCTGATGCGGCTCTTCACGGTGCCCTCCGGCACACGCAGAACCACAGCAATCTCTTTGTAATCCATATCCTGCAAGTCGCGCAGAATAACAGCTTCGCGCAACTCCGGCGATAGCTGCTTCAATGCATGCTGAATGCGGGCGCGCATCTCCTGCTGCGCCACCTGGTGAAACTGGCTGGGACGGCTGTCGGCTACGCGTTCGGCCAGCGTGGGACCGTTCTCGTCGTGTGCGTTTTCATCCAGCGAATCGGTGGAGCGGTCCTGGCGCGTGCGGCGAAAGTGATCGACCAGCATATTGCGCGTGAGCGTGGTGAGCCAGGTGGTAAATGCGCCCTTCTCCGGATCGAAGCCGGGCAGGTTCCTGTAGACCTTCAGGAAGACGTCCTGAGTGAGATCCTCGGCGTCTGTGGGCGAACCCGTAAAGCGGTAGCAGATGGCGTATACGCGACGATGCTGCGACACCACAAGCTGCTGCCATGCGGATGAATCGCCATGCATGCAGGCATAGACCAGCCGATGCAGGGCGTCTGTCTCCGCAGCCCTGGCCGCATCCACAGGCACGGCGGAAACACCGGGGTTCCACGGCTCCTGGTTCGCGTCTGAAGTATGACCCAAAAACTGACTCCCTGTGAGTGGATGCAGTGTATCGCGTGCATCGGCGCGGGCAAATGACTTTTCAGTTTCGCTTTCCATGGCGCGAACAACGCCGCTTTGCAGCGTGCCGCGAGCATCGCGCACCACGGGCAGATCGGCGCCTGCAAGATGAGATGCCAGTGCGCATGACTGCGGCTTGCCTGCCTTCTTTGCGTCTGCCGTGTTCTTTGCGCGGCCACGCTCAAGCGCCGGACGAGCGAGCGTATTTACCGCTGCCGGATACTGCGGCGGAAGTACCTTGGAACTGCCATCGATCTTTGTGCCGCCAGCATTAGAACGGTGTTCTATTCCGGCCCCCCGGCCTGGCATCAGCGGCATCATCGCAATGGACAGCGTACCCATGACATGCAATACGCAGGCTTCGGCCATTCTGTTCCATGAAGAAAGATTTTTTCTGCTGGAATCTCCACCAAGAGAAAGGGATGAAAGGTATTCCCTCAGCGGCTGAAGCCGCCTGCCCTGCGGGCTTTTATGGCCCGGCTAAAGCCGGGCCCCTTCAAAGCATTCGGAGGAAAAGTATGCGTCCTTTAGTTACTGGCCTGGGTGGCTGCTTTGAGGAGTGTCTGTGGGATGTTGCCGGTGATGAGCACACGCGATTTTTTCTGTTCGACCCGGAACGAAGCGAACGCCTGGTGCAGAGCTACATCCTGTGGGCTGCCGCCGGAGGGCATGAATCCACGCATCAGGTTCAGGATGCTGGACAGGTTCATGGCTGACTGGGCTGCGTCTTCTTCGGTGGGTGCGATCTCTTCAACGTGCAGATGAATCTTGCCGCGCCAGCTTAACGATGCGATGAAATCCGTGTCTTCGCGAAGCGGCAAGGTGACGCCGAAGATCTGGATATGGCCGCGTTCGCTAAAGGGCAAGCCAACGTGGCCGATGCCCCACGCCAGCGCGAAGTATGGCACCTCACGATAGCGTAACGACAACAACGACGCACCGGAGAACGGCGATGCGCCGGCAACATAACGGTCGATGACGGAATGCATCTGTTCCGGCTCGGGTGTGTTGCTGGCCGCCACCATGTCGTAGCCGAGCTGACTGACACGCAGTTGACGGCCATCGTTGCCGGGAACGGTGAAGACAGTGTGTCCGGCATAGCTTTCTGTTGCGGTTGCGTTCTGTTTCAGGAAGGCTGTGAGCTTGGCTGCGTCGACGCGGCCTTCCATGACGCCGGTGTAGGCCACGGGACCGTTGGGTCCGTTCGGGTCGGGCATGCGATGCACGGAGACGGCGATGCGGTCGAGGTCTCGATCCCAGCGAAAGCCGGTGGCCTGAAGGAATTGCGCGTACTCCGGCGAAGGCTGCATCGGCTTCTGGTCGAAGTGCGTGGCCGCGCGAACAGGCTTCAGATTCATGTAGAGAATTGCGTCCGACTCAGGCAGCAGACGCGCGACTTCAGGCGGTGCATGAAAGCGAAGCACCAGCGCAACGCCAAGAACAACCAGCAGCGCAAGCACAATGCCCAGGGAATAGAGTCGGCGTTTTCGTCGTGGTTCCACTGCCAAGAAGGATAGAGCATTTTCTGTGAAGGTGTTTTTGTGAGCGTGACTTCGCTACAACATTCCCTCAGGGGCAGAAGCCCCTTACCTTTGCGGGACTCTATGGCACGACTGAAGCCGTGCCCCTTCAAAACAAGTGCAGCGCGTTATTCCGAAATGGAGAAGGTGTAGATTTTGCCTGCGCTGGCTATGCCCGGTACTGCGGCGGAGCCGGGGGCGAGCACGCCGTATTCACCTTTCGCGAGATCGTGCGGCACGGTGAAGCCGAAGAGGCGCGTGCTGACTTTGTGGATGGGGATATCGACCTCGTCGCGGTCGGTGCCGGTCTGTGAATGGAAGACATTGCCGGTTCTCACACGGAACTCGCGGCGGTCGCTCTTTTGGCGGAAACGCAGGACGACGTACTCGACTGCATCGACCTGCGGGCCAGGTGCGAGGAGGAGCATCTCGGTGCCGGGTGTGATCTTCAGGTGCGATTTGGGGCCGCTGACCAGGCCGTTTTCATCCTTCCTTACGATGCCGTTGGTGAAGACGTTTTTCAGCGCGCCACCCTCGCGATACTTCACCAGTTCGGCGCCGACGGCTTCCCACTGGCCCTGCGTGTTTTTGTAGTAGAGGCCGGGGTCGTCGGTGTTGACAGAGATGGGTGCGACTTCAACCGATGCAGGTGCGGGATGCGTTTGCAGGCCACTGTTTTTGGACAGCATGGCCGAGATGACCGACTGCGATACGCCTGCGTCTTTGAGCTTTACCAGATCGTCGGGAGTAGTTTGAAAATCGCCCGCCTGCGAACGCACCGTGGCGAGAATAATGGCATCGTCGAGACCGGCGTGGCTCATGCAGCACGCCTGCATACCAGTTTGCCATTCGCGGAGTGCGGCGTGTATACCGATGTTCGCGCGAGGGTAGTATGAATCGACGAGATTTACTTGAAGCAGGAGCCTTGGCGGTGGTTGCCGGAGCGACTCCGCAGTGGCTGAAGGCGCAGACGAATTCGATGAACGATCACGCAGATGTGCCGCGCACCAACTGGTCGAAGACGCTGCACTACAGCACAAACCGTGTCTACGCTCCAACCGATGCCGCGCAGGTGGCCGAGATTGTGAAGGCCAACCCAAGGCTGAAGGGGCTGGGTTCGCGGCATTGTTTTAACAACATTGCCGACACCAACGCTGCGCAGCTTTCGATGCGGTTGGTGAAGGACATTCACATTGACGCAGCCGCTAAGACCGTAACGGTGGGCGCGGGTATTGCATACGGTGAGCTTGCGCCGGTGCTGGACAAAGCTGGGTTTGCGCTGGCGAACCTGGCTTCGCTGCCGCATATTTCTGTGGGCGGAACGATTGCCACGGCCACGCATGGCTCCGGTGTGCACAATAAAAATCTTTCCGCAGCGGTGCGTGCGCTTGAGATCGTGAAAGCAGATGGCAGCGTGCTGCATCTGTCGCGTGATAAAGATGGCGACCGCTTTCGCATGGCCGTAGTACACATGGGCGCGCTGGGTGTGGTGACGCGTGTGACACTGGATATTCTGCCGCGCTTCGATATGTCGCAGGTGGTGTATCAGAACCTTTCGTTTGACCAGTTGGAAAACAACCTGGAAACGATTATGGGTTCGGGCTATTCGGTGAGTTTGTTTACGAACTGGCAGAAGAATCGCGCAAGCCAGGTGTGGATCAAGAACAGGGTTGCGGCAGGCGCAACGGAAAAACCGATGCCGCCGATGTTCTACGGCGCTACGTTGCAGACGCAGAAGCTGCATCCTGTGGATGGACAGCCCGCCGAAGCATGCACGGAACAGATGGGCAGCATTGGCCCGTGGTATCTGCGGCTGCCGCACTTCAAGCTGGAGTTCACGCCGTCGGCGGGCAGCGAGATTCAGACGGAGTTCTTCGTAGCTCGCAGCGATGGCTACAAGGCGATTCGCGCGGTAGAGAAACTGCGCGACCGCATTACGCCGCACCTGTACGTTACGGAGCTGCGTTCGATTGCAGCCGACGACCTGCCGATGAGCATGGCGTATCAACGCGATTCGCTGGCCATTCACTTTACGTGGAAGGCCGAGCAGGAAGCCGTGATGAAGGTGTTGCCTGCAATTGAAGCGGCGTTGCAGCCGTTTGGCGTGCGTCCGCACTGGGGCAAGGTGTTTACGATTGACCCGGCGTATCTGCACCGGCAGTATGCGCAGATGGATGCTTTCCGCGCCTTTGCCAAAGAGATGGATCCAGCCGGCAAATTTCACAATGCGTTTCTGGAGCGGAATATCTTCGGCTGATTGCTGCTTTATCCGGTGTACAGCACACACCCTTGAGTGAAGCTGCTCTTTGTTTTCTCTTCCATCTCGCTTTCGCGAGGTGTGAGAGAAAACAAGAAGATGAGTGGCTATTAAGATGGCCCGGCTAAAGTGCTTGTCCGTAAGGCGTACCCCGCATTCCCTCAGGGGCTAAAGCCCTTCATTTTTAGCGAGCCTGTTCGGCAGGGTTAAAACCCTGCCCTTCCGAAAGAATCCCATTGAAAACAGGATTGCACCTATTCGAGAACTGCTCTAAAGCCAGGCCCCTTCAAAACTTTTGAATATACCCAACAGGCTGCGCTTATCGTGCGGCGGCTGGACGTGCCGGGGAGGCCAGCGCGTCTGGAGGAAGGGTGCCGCCTTCGCCCAGAACCTTAATGTTTTCCAGCCACTTATTCAGGCGGGTGTGGCGGTTGGATAGATCCTTTTCGCGTGCAGCATCGTCGGCCATGGCGCTGTTGTCGTACATCATGGTGTAGATGACGCGCGTGGTGGTAGGCGTGAGTGCGCGTGCTTCGAGCGTGCCGTGGTACATGTTGTAGTTTGCGCCCTGGCGGACGGGCTGCGTGTAGGTGTAGCCGAACTGCGTTTTGCCAACCAGGATTTCGTTGCCGATGGAACGCACGGTGCCGAAGTCGCCATTGCCGGAGAGAATGGTGCAGCCGGGAATGCCCCATGCGCCGATGTCACAGTATTTACCGACGCGCTCCCATACAATGTCCACCCGTTCGTTGACGTCGACCTGCGCGGTTACGGAGGCGTAGTGCGGGTGCTCCACCTGCAAGGGCAACGCCGGACGCAGTGCGGGTGCAGCCTGCTGTGCTGCGAGTGAAGACGTGGCCAGCAGCAGAGCCGTGGTCAAGGCAAAGGATGATTTCGTCATGCGATACGTGTCCTGTTGGATTTTTTGCGCACACGAATAGTACGCGAAGCGCACGCGGTTGTCCCTACCCCGCTGCTTCTACTTTTTTTGCGGCGACGGGTGCGGAGCAAAGCAAAAAAACAGCAGATGCCGGGGCTGGCATCTGCTGTTTTAATACTGCGAAACGGCAACTACTTTTTGGCTGGATGTCACGTTCGGAGTGCTGCGTGGCGCCGGTGGCGGCACCATTATTGTTGCCCCAACCCCACCATCCTCCGCGTGCACGATTGACAGCGGTAGCAGCAATGCCGGATGCGCCGGTGATAACGCCCTGCTTCATCTTGTCGTTGTCCTGACCATGTTCGCGCTTGTGCCGTCGGCGGGAGCAGCCTGTGGTGCCTGTGAGAAAGCAGACGTAACCGCGAGAACCGGAAGGGCAAGAGTAAGAACGAGATTCTTTTTCACGAGGAGGACTCCTTTGTGTGATTCACTCCGGCACACGGGTGCGTGGGAGAAGAAATAGCATCTTTCGTTCAGAGGTTTCTTCGCTATCCCAATGTCCGCGAATGTGCGCTGTGCAATGTTTCTGCCGACTTTCTATGGATTTTCACAACCGTGTAAAAGGATTGGCGCACGGGCCAAACAGAAGCCCCCCGTCCTGTGCTAAAGTTAGAAACAGCGCTGCGCAGCACTGGCAGCGTTGTTTGTTGTGTGGCAGGTGTTTCGGGCCGGCGCTCTTGTGGGCTGGCAGCATGAAGATGGGCTGGCGTAGCTCAGCCGGTAGAGCATCTGATTTGTAATCAGAGGGTCGGGGGTTCAAATCCCTTCGCCAGCTCCAGCATCCCAATTCAGGCACGCAACGGACGAAGTGCACAGGTGGCCGAGTGGTTAATGGCAGCAGACTGTAAATCTGCCACGCATCGCGTTACGAAGGTTCGAATCCTTCCCTGTGCACCATTAAAAATTTGCGGGACACCCGGATTTCGGGTGGCGCACCTGCGGGTGCGAGGGTGGTAAGCCAATGGATGTGCCGGGATCGCAGCAGCGCATGATCATCGCTCTGCTGGTTTTAGCCGGAGCAGCCGTTGGTGTGTGGCTCACAATGGAACCGGGCAAGTACCGGTCGCTGGCGTGGGTGTTGTTAGGGTTTTTCGCGTTTCGCGTCTGGATGGGGCAAAAGAGCCAGCCGACAGAACGCAGTTCGACGAAGGCGTAAACCTTCATCGGGCAGGCTGATGTAGCTCAGTGGCAGAGCACTCCCTTGGTAAGGGAGAGGTCGAGGGTTCAATCCCCTCCATCAGCTCCAGGTTTCAAATAGCTTTTAGCCTTTAGCTATTAGCTTTTAGCTGGCAAGAAAGAGCTAAAAGCCAACAGCTAAGAGCCAATAGCTAAAGGCGCGGGAGTAACTCAGTGGTAGAGTCACAGCCTTCCAAGCTGTTGGTCGCGGGTTCGATCCCCGTCTCCCGCTCCAGAGTTTCAAGGTAGGAGTCCTCAGGACAAAGGCATGTACGAGCAGGCGACCATCGCAGTTGAGAATCAGCAGGCATTCAACGCCGTTAAATCGGCCATCGACACCTCGTTTTCGACGGCCAAAGTTGCGGACTTTTTGAAGTCGCTGGACCGCTCGAAGCTGCGCATCCGCGAGTTCGAGGACGTTCTCCGCGCTGGTGCACTGGGCGCGGGCGTCGAGCAAAATTACAAGAGCCTGAACGACGGCGACCAGGGCATGATCCGCGAGTATTACCTGTCCACGCTGGAGAAAGTCGATCTGGCTCTGCGCGGCAAGTTCCTGAAGGTATACGCCTACTACTGAGACGTCTTTCTTACTCAAATTAAAGTTTCCCTGGGCTTGGAGCCGCGCAGTGCGGCAGCCCGCACCATGTTCCAAACCATATCTGGAGCCGCCTGGCAATCGGCTTACACCTCAGGAGCGATAGAGCGATGGCGAAGGAAAAATTTGATCGTAGTAAGCCGCATGTGAATGTGGGTACGATTGGACATATCGATCACGGCAAGACGACGTTGACTGCGGCGATTACGAAGGTTTT
>Ga0153956_1001062_pt1 | contig 26383 bp, 21 predicted proteins | sample TSFL040MetaG_FD_104704 | JGI IMG/M metagenome (GOLD analysis project Ga0153956, IMG submission 104704) | Attine ant fungus gardens microbial communities from Florida, USA - TSFL040 MetaG | ecosystem: Host-associated > Fungi > Mycelium > Unclassified | place: USA: Florida, Wekiwa Springs... | reverse complement strand
TTTCCGCCATCGATCCGAAGGTCGACACCGATACGCGCAACGTGCTGGTGCGCGCCACGGTGAAAAACCCGACGCATCAACTGCTGCCCGGCATGTTCGTCAATGTCGATGTCGAAATCGGCGCCGCCGTCGACTACCTGACCCTGCCGAAAACCGCCATCACCTACAACCCTTACGGCGAGACGGTGTTCGTGCTGACGCCCGACAGCGCCGGCGCGACCGACAAGCCAGCCCCGAGCGACGACAGCAATCTCGTCGCCAAGCAGATTTTCGTGAACGTGGGACCGGCGCGCGGCGATCAGGTGGCGATATTGAAAGGACTGAATTCCGGCGACCAAGTGGTGACCAGCGGCCAGCTCAAACTGAAAAACGGCACGCCGGTGGTGATCAACAACCGTATTTTGCCGAGCAACGATCCCAACCCCAAGCCGGTTGAGGAATAAGGGGACCCGGCGCAAGCCTTTGGGACAGGGAACAGTGTGCGTCAGCGGTGCCGCAGGCACGGAGCAATCCAACTGACAGCCTATTTTCGAGATAGCGTTTAATGAATTTCACCGATATTTTCATCCGCCGGCCGGTGCTCGCCAGCGTCGTCAGCCTGGTGATCCTGGTGCTGGGCTTGCGCGCGTTGTTCGATCTGCCCGTGTTGCAGTTTCCGGAAACGCAGAACGCAACCGTCACGGTCAGCACCACGTATTACGGCGCCGATCCGGACGTCATCGCGGGCTTCATCACCACGCCGCTGGAGGCCGCCATCGCGCAGGCGCAAGGCATCGATTACCTGACCTCGACCAGCGTCAGCGGCGCCAGCACCATCACCGCCAACCTGCGGCTGAATTACGACGCCAACCGCGCGCTCACCGAAATCAACACCAAGGTCAACTCGGTCATCAACCAGCTGCCGCCCGAGGCGCAGCAGCCGAGCATCGCGCTGGCGATGAACGCCGCCACCTCGGCGATGTTCATCAACTTCAACAGCGACGTGCTGGCCCCCAACCAGATCACCGATTACCTGATCCGCGTCGTGCAGCCGAAACTGCAAACGCTGCCCGGCGTGCAGAGCGCCACCGTCGCCGGCGGCCGCCAGTTCGCGCTGCGCGCGTGGCTGGATCCGCAAAAACTGGCCGCGACCGGATTGACCGCCCAGGACATCAACACCGCGATCGCCAACAACCACTATATCTCCGCCGTCGGCGCCACCAAGGGGCAGATGGTCGCCGTCAACCTCACCGCCGGCACCGACCTGCACTCGGTCAACGAATTCAAGCGGCTGGTGGTGAAGCAGAACGAAAACGGCACCGTGCGCCTCGAAGACATCGCCACCGTCAGCCTCGGCGCGGAAAACTACGAAGTCGGCGGCCATTTCGACGGCAAGAAAACCGTCGCCATCATGATCGAGGCGGCGCCGGACGCGAACCTGCTGGACGTCACCCGGCGCGTGCGGGACATTTTCCCGAGCATCCAGGCGCAGCTGCCGGTGGGCCTGCACGGCACCATCGTCTATGACGCCTCGGAATTCGTCAGCAGCTCGATCAACGAAGTGATCAAGACGCTGGTCGAAGCGCTGCTGATCGTCACCGTGGTGATATTCCTGTTCATGGGCACGCTGCGCTCGGTGATCGTGCCGACGCTGGCCATGCCGCTGTCGTTGATCGGCGCCTTCATCATCATGCTGGCGCTGGGTTACTCCATCAATCTGCTGACGCTGCTGTCGCTGGTACTGGCCATCGGCCTGGTGGTGGACGACGCGATCATCGTGGTCGAAAACGTCGACCGCCACATGAAGGAAGGCATGACGCCGATGCAGGCCGCGTTGGCCGGCGCGCGCGAACTGACCGGTCCGATCATCGCGATTTCGGTGGTGCTCATCGCGGTGTACGTTCCCATCGGCTTCCAGGGCGGACTGACCGGCACCCTGTTCACCGAATTCGCGTTCACGCTGGCCGGCGCCGTCGCCGTGTCGGCGCTGATCGCGCTCACGCTGTCGCCGATGATGTGCTCGCGCATGTTCAAGGTGGGACAGGGCGAAGGCCGCCTCGCCCGCACCATCGACCACAACCTCGACATCACCCGCGCGATTTATCAGCGCGTGCTGGGCCGGATGCTCGATGCCTGGCCCGTGGTGGTGGTTTTCGGCGCGATCATCGTCGGCCTCATCCTGGTACTGGCCAAGCTGTCGCAGAGCGAGCTGGCGCCGGATGAAGACCAGGGCATCATCGTCAACATCACCTCCGGGCCGCCCACCGCCACGCCGCAGCAAATGCAGCTGTATTCCAAGCAGGTCTTCGACATCGCTTCGAAATTCCCGGAATACGACCACATGGTGCAGTTCGACGGATTCAACGGCACCAACAACACCGGCTTCGGCCCGTTCGTGATGAAGCCCTGGCATGAGCGGACGCGCAAGGCGCCGGCAATCCGCGACGACCTGCAAAATCAGCTGAACGCCATTGCCGGCGCGCGCGTCGCCAGCTTCCTGCCGCCCTCGCTGCCCGGCGGCGGCAGCGGCCTGCCGCTGCAATTCGTGATCAAGACCACGGACTCCTTCGCCAACCTGAACGAAGTGGCCTCGGCGTTCATGGCGAAAGTGCAGGAAAGCGGGCAATTCTATTTCATCGACAACAACCTGAAGTACGACAAGCCGCAGACGCGCGTCATCATCGACCGCGATAAAACGGCGGCGCTCGGGCTCACCATGCGCGATGTCGGCTCCGCGCTCGGCGCCATGCTGGGCGGCGGCTACGTCAACTACTTCAGCATCGACGGCCGCGCCTACAAGGTCATGCCGCAGGTGCAGCAGGAAGATCGCCTCAACGAGGAGCAGCTGGGGAATTACTTCATCCGCACCGCCAGCGGCCAGGCCGTGCCCGCGGCCACGGTGATTTCGCTGAAGAAGGAAGTGGTGCCGCAGACCATCAACCACTTCCAGCAGATGAACTCCGCGACCATCTCCGGCATCGCGGCGGTGCCGCTCGGCGACGCCATCAAGACGATGCAGAAAATCGCCGACGAAGTGCTGCCCCAGGGCTACGACGTCGATTACGGCGGACAGTCGCGGCAGAACCTCCAGGAGTCGAACAGCTTCGCGATCACGCTGGGCTTCGCCATTCTGATCATCTTCCTGGTGCTGGCGGCGCAGTTCGAAAGCTTCCGCGATCCGCTGATCGTCATGACCTCGGTGCCGATGGCGATTTTCGGCGCGATGGTGTTCATCTTCCTGGGCTTCGCCACGCTGAACATCTACACGGAAGTGGGCCTGGTGACGTTGATCGGCCTGATCGCCAAGCACGGTATCTTGATCGTGCAGTACGCCAACGACGAGCAGCGCCGCGGCAAGTCCAAGCGCGAGGCCATCGAGACCGCCGCCGGCATCCGGCTGCGTCCGATCCTCATGACCAGCGCGGCCATGGTGCTGGGCGTGGTACCGCTGGTCATCGCCAGCGGCGCCGGCGCGGTCAGCCGCAACAACATGGGCATGGTCATCGCCACCGGTATTTCGATCGGCACGTTGTTTACGCTGTTTGTCGTACCGTCGATGTACCTGCTGCTCGCCGAGGATCACTCCCAGCGCGACATGAAAGAAGAAGACGCGCTGCCACAACACGGCTGATCCCGCCACGGCGCCGCCGCATGCCGCGGTTGGCGCCGCGCTTCCCCTCTTCAGTTTTTTCCGCTCAGCGCCGCCACCTGCGGCGCTGCGTCCTACAGCGCCACCCGCGTCGCCGGCGGCGCCTGCACGCGCGGCGTCCCCGACACCACGCCCCAGCTGGCCAGCGCATATTTGCAGCCGGAAATAATCGGCCGCGACTCGTGCACGTAGAGATTATTGGAAGGAAAAAACACCAGGTCGCCGGCCCGCGGCTGATAAAGATAATTGAACTTGTTGAAGTTCAGGCCGCCGCCTTCGAACTCGTCGTTGAAGTAGATCAATATGCTGACATCGCGATCCACCGCGCGATACCAGCGCTGCGCACCGCTATCGATATGCTCGGCGTCGGAGTGCGACACGTAAAGATCGCCGGGGCCGTAGCGCAGCACATACGGCAACTCGAACCATTCCATTTTCGATTTGAACGCGGGCTGTATCACCTCAAGGCAGGCGCGGCGCACCCACTCGACCGTCGTGTGTTCTTTTTTTCCCAAGGTAATGGTGAAGGTTCTGCGGTGCTCGGTGCGCAGCGACCCGGCCACTTTATTGCCGGTGGATTTTTCAGCATCGTAGGTCTGCAGCGGCTGGCGTTTCTGCCTGTCGGCGAAGCGCACGAAATTGTTGCACTCCTGCTTCGACAAAAACCCTCTGACGACGGCTACGCCTCCGGGCGGCGGACGGTTCGGCGCGGTGCTGCCGCAACAATCGCCGAAGGTTTTGCCGCTGCGGCAGAAACAGGTGTCATCGGGAGAAAATTGAGCATTGTGGACATACATGCGCTCGGCCACGGCGATCCCTCTCCGTTATCTGATTATTATTAAAAGAATCCCTGCGCCCGATTCTAAAACAAATCACCACTGAAGACAGTAATCCTTCCGCCTCATAAAACCTCCGCAGCGGGACAGCAGGCACAAAACTTTTTTATCGTTTTTGTTTTATGCCGGCCGTGCTGTTCGCTCGCCTGTCATCGGCAAGCGGCGGGAAATCGCCCAAGCCCGATTTCCCGCGACGGAGATTGCTCACGATCCGTTTTAGTTATCGATAGCCTGGTAAACCAGATTCTGGAAATCGAATTTGATTTTCGAATACAGATCGGCGCCCAGCAGTTGCAGCATGAGAATGCAGATCATGTCCTCCCGCGGATCGTTGAACCAGTGCGTGCCATAGGCGCCGCCCCAGCCATATTGCCCGATGGAGGTCAGCATGCCCTCTCCCGCCGGATTATCGACCACGCCCACGCCGAGGCCGAAGCCATGTCCCGCCCAATAATCCTTCGCCGCGAAAAAGTCGATTTTGCGCTGCTCGGGCGTGAGGAAATTCGTGGTCATCAACTCGATGGTTTTACGGCTCAGCAAACGCTCGCCGCGCAATTGACCGCCGGCCAGCAGCATGCGGGCGAATTGCAGATAATCGTCCGCCGTCGACACCAGGCCGGCCGCTCCCGAGGGTAAACGCGGCGCCGCGCTCCAACGGCTGGCCGCGGCGGAATCGTCGACCACCCGTTGCAGGCTGCGCGGGTCCACGGTGTACCCCTCGCTGAAGCGCGCGCGCTTTTCTTCCGGCACGAAAAACGCCGTATCGGTCATGCCGAGCGGATCGAAAATCCGCGTCCGCAAAAATTCCGCGAACGGCACGCCGCTCACCCGCTCCACCAGCAAGCCCAGCACATCCGTGGTATAGCCGTAAGTCACACGCTCGCCCGGCGCATAACACAGCGGCAGGGAACCGAGATGGCGCAGCCAGCCTTCCGCGTCGAGCTCGCGGCTCAGCAACAACATGTGGCTTTGCAACGGCCGCTGCGCCTCGCCGATCGGCCCTTCGGGAAACAGGCCGTTGGCGAAACCGGCCCGGTGGGTCAGCAGATCGACGACGCGGATCGGCCGCGGTGAAACATACACATCGTCGAGCGCGCCGAGCGGATCGCGCAGCACTTTCAGGCGGCCGAATTCCGGCAACCAGCGATGAATCGGATCGCCGAGTCGCAGCTTTCCTTCCTCGAGCAGCATCAATGCGGCCACGCTGGCGATGGGCTTGCTCATGGAGGCAATGCGGAACAGCGAGTCGCGCCGCATCGGCAGGCCCTCGGCCTCGTTCCGCTGGCCGATCACATCGCTATGCGCAAGGCGGCCGCGCCGGTACACCAGCGTGATCAAGCCCGCGATTTCACCGCGCTCCACGTAGTGCTCCATGCCGCGCGTCAGGCGCGCGAGCCGCGCCGGAGAAAATCCGCCAAGAATTGCGTCTGTGGACATCATCGTTTTCCTTTTTCTCTTTTATCGAACATCAACATTATTTATTAAATTTCGTACAAACGAATCGTGTTCATTCCTGGCGCAGCGCTTCGATGGGATCGAGCAGCGAAGCGCGCCACGCCGGCGCGATTCCGGCGAGCAGTCCCACCAGGGTGGACAACAACCAGGCGATGCCCAGGTAAAACGGTTGCAACGCCAGCGGCAGGCCCGGCGCCATCGCCTTCAGCCCCGTCACCAGCACCACCACCAGGGCAATGCCCGCGAATCCACCACATCCGGCCAGCACCACGGCCTCGCCCAGGAACAGTAACAGCGTTTGCTCGCGCGTGGCGCCGAGCGCGCGCAACAAGCCGATTTCCGTCATGCGCTCGCGCAGCGCGGTGGTCATGATGGTCGCGACGCCAACGCCGCCCACGATCAGGGAAATGCCGCCGAGGCTGGCAATCGCCAAGGTGATGATATGCAGGATACGGTCGAGGCTTTTCAACATGTCCTCCTGGGCGAACAGGGTGAAATCCTCTTCGCCGTGCAATGCCGTCAACAGGCGCCGCACGCGCGTCGCGGTCTCCGCACGGGTGGTCTGCTCGCTGAAGATGATATCGATTTCCCCGAGCCCTTCTTTATTGAGTAATTGCAGCGCGCGGCTGGCGGGAATGAACACGACATCGTCCATGTCGAAACCGAGCGTCTGCCCCTTGCTGGCCATCACGCCGACGACGCGAAAGCGCGAACCGCCAATGCGCAGATTCGCGCCGAGCGGATTGGCGTCGCCGAATAATTCCCTGCGCACCTTGTAGCCCAGCACCACGTAGGGCCGCGCGCTGCCGTCGTCGTCGGGCAGAAAACGTCCCAGCGCCACGTTCATGCGCCAGGCGCGCGGCATGTCGGCGCCGACGCCGAACACGGCGGTATCGCGCTGGCGCGCGCCGCCTGCAACCTTGACCGTGCCCTGCACCATCGGCGTCACCGCGTCGACATACGGCAGGCGCCGCAATTGCCGCGCCTCGTTCAAGGTCAGCGGCCGCACGGTGTTGAGCATGCCCGCCATGCCCTGGGTGGAAGTTTTACCGGCGGTGACGGACACGATGCGCGTGCCGAAAGTGGAAAACGTGTCGAGCAGATAAATGCGCAGGCCCTCGCCCACCGAGGTCAGCAAGGCCACCGCGGCGATGCCGATGGCGATTCCGAGCGCGGTCAACACGCTGCGCTGGCGCTGCGACAGCACCGAGCGGCTTACCCACTGCAATCCATCCGCGATGCGCATGGCTTCCATCTCCGCTAGCTTTTCACCGGCCTGTTCGTTTTTCCGCGCACCGCGAATTCGCGACATCCGCACATCGGCTTTTCACATCCGTCGCAGGCGGGGCGTCAAGGTTTCTGCAAGGCGTCCACCGGTTGCAGGCGGCTCGCCTGCCGCGCCGGCCACCAGGAAAACCCCATGCCGGTCAGCAGCGCGGTCGCCACCGCGGTCAGCAAGGCCCAGGCGGGAATATGGAACGGCACATCCGGCAGCCATTGCCGCCCGAGCCAGACCATGATCCAGCCGACCGACAAGCCCAACAGCGCGCCAGCGCCGGTCAACAGCAGCGCCTCGGTCAAAAACACACGCAAAATATCCGCCGAGGAGGCGCCAAGGGCTTTCAGCAGACCGATTTCGCGCGTGCGCTGGCTGACGCTGATCAGCATCACATTCATGATCAGCACGCCGGCCACCAGCAGGCTGATGCCGCCGATGGCGCCGACCGCTAGCGTCATCGCCACCAGAATATTGTCGAACGTCGCCAGCATGGCATCGGGGCTGACCACGGTGACATCGAGCTCGCCCTGATGGAATTCCTGCATCAGCTGCTCGATGCGTATTTTCACCGACGCGGCGGAATAGCCCTCGCGCAGCTGCAGCAAGACGCGAAACAGGCCGGCGACATTGAACACGCGCTGCGCGGAAGCCACCGGAATGATCGCGGCGTCGCTCAGGTCCATGCCCATCGCATCGCCGCGCCCGCCGAGAATGCCGACCACGCGAAACCGCGAATCGCCGATGCGGATCAGCTCGCCGATGGCCGGCCGCAGGTCGAACAGTGCCTTCTTCAGTTTTTCGCCGATGATCGCTTCGCCGCCGCCAAGGCGGAAATCGCGCTCGGGCAGATTCGATCCGGCCGTCATGTGCAGATGCCGGATCTGCATGAACAACGGCGTGGTGCCAAGCACCACCACTTCGCGGCCGCGCTCGTTGTAGGCGACGCGCGCGCTGCCGACGATCAGCGGCGCGACCGCGCGCACCGCGGATAAACGCCGCTGCAACAGATACGCTTCTTCCAGCGTGATATCGCGCGCGCTCCCGCCGCTGACGGGAGGCATGCCGCCCGTGGTTTCCTTGCGCCCGGGAAATATCACCAATACATCCTTGCCGATGCTGGCGAATTCCCCCATCACGTAACCGCGCGCGCCCTCTCCGAGCGCGGTCAGAATCACCACCGCGGCAACGCCCAAGCCCATCGCCACCAGCATCATCAAACCGCGAAAACGCTGGCGCAACAGCGTCTGCGCACTGAACCGCAACAGATCAGCGGCGCGCATCCGGCTCCACATCCGTATCCTGGACGATCCTGCCGTCGGCCATGCGCACCTGGCGCTGGGCGCGCGCGCCCAACGCCGCATCGTGGGTGACGACGATCAGCGTGATGCCGCTGGCGTTGAGCTCCTCCAGCAGCGTCATGACTTCTTCGCCGGAGCGGCTGTCGAGATTGCCGGTGGGCTCGTCGGCCAGCAGCAGGCTCGGCCGCATGACGATGGCACGCGCGATAGCCACGCGCTGGCGCTGGCCGCCGGACAATTGATTCGATAGATGATGGGCGCGGTCGGCGATGCCGAGCCGCGCCATGACCTCATCGGCCAGGCGATGGCGCTCCTTCGGCGCGACGCCTTCGAGCAGCATCGGCAATTCGATGTTTTCGCGCGCGCTCAGGCGCGGCACCAGATGAAACGCCTGAAAAACAAAACCGATCTGTTCGCGCCGCAGATGCGCGCGCCGCTCCTCGTCGAGCCGCGTGGTTTCGACGCCGGTCAAGCGGTAGCCGCCGCGCTCGGGCCGGTCGAGCAAGCCCAGCATGTTCAGCAGCGTCGATTTGCCGGAGCCGGACGGCCCCATCACCGCCACATAATCGCCGCGCCGCACCTGCAGCGACACATCGTCCAGCGCGTGCACGATTTGCTCGCCCAGCTGGAAGGATTTTTCCACGTGTTCCAGCTCAATGACGCAATCACTCATGGCGGGCAACCGCGCGCGCGTCTTCCGCAATGCCCGGTTGATCGGGACTGCGCACCACCAGCTCGCCTTCCTTCAAGCCGCCGCGCACTTCCGTCGAAGTGAAATTGCCGATGCCCAGTTGCAATTCGCGTTTGTGCAAAACGCCGTCCGCGAGCACCCACGCGAAATGTCCGGAGACCAGCGCCTCGCTCGGAATTCGCAGCGCGCGCGGCAGCTGCTTCAACACGATGACGACATCGGCGCTGTAACCGATCAGCAGCGCCACATCGTCCGGCACTTTGTCGAAGCGCACATCCACGTCGACCGTGCGCGCCTGTTTTTCGAGATCGAGCACGTAGGGCGCGATGCGCGTCAAATGGCCGCTGAATTCGCGGCCGCGAAAGGCATCGAGGGTGATTTTCACCGGCATGCCGAGCCGCAGCGGCGCGGCGTCGACCTCATCGATGGGCGCGGTGGCGTAAAGACAGGAGCTGTCGATCAGATCCACCGCGGGCGGCGTCGCCACGCCCGGCGGCGACGGCGTGACGATTTCGCCGACCTCGCCGTTGATCTCCGCCACCACCCCGGCAAAAGGCGCGTGCAACTGGCTGCGTTCGAGCATCGCGGTCTGCAGATCGAGTTGCGCCTGCGCCGCTTCGATCTGGGCCTGAGCCGCATCGCAGGCGCCCTGCTGCGCATTGGCGTTGCTGAGGGAATTATCCGCGACATCCACGGACACCAGTTTGCGCTCGGCCAGCGCCTGCTGGCGCCGCGCTTCGCGCGCCAGGCGCTGCGCCATGACACAGGCCTGCCGCTGGTTGTGGCGCGCGGCCTCGACGGCGGCGCGCGCCTGCGCGGTTTCGGCGCGGCGATCGCGATTCCACAGCTCCAGCAACAGCTGGCCCTCCTGGACATGATCGCCTTTTTTCACCAGCAGTTTGTCCACCACGCCGCCGATCGGCATCGACAGTTTGGAGCGCCGGCACGCCTTGATCGTGCCGGCGCGCGTGTTCGACACGGTCTGCTCGACGGGACCGTATGCCACGGCTGCCACCCAGACCGCCAACGGCTCCGGCCGGCCACGCCACCACAGCAGGCCGATGACCAGAACCAGCAACACGGCGACGATCGCGAGTTTTTTCAAGGTTCGATTTCCCTCAGGCGGAGATATAGAACGAATGCAAGGCGCGGCGGCTCAGCTTCCCCGCGCACCGGACGAATTGCAAATGATATTTTGGCAATGCGGCGCCTCTTATTCGGCTTGAAAACCACCATTGACTTAACACGCAACCACTGGGATGCGGTGCGCCGTGCAGCGCTCTCTTGTTCAGCCTATTTGAAGGGCGCACGCGGATCAGTTCAACTCGATTCAGGAAAAACCGATCGACGCCTTCGCGGCCATCGCGCCGCGCTACGGCGGTTTTTTGCATTTTCAGCAGCGCCTTCGATGCGCAGGAGGAGCGCGGCACCGTCGATTATTTGCGCGATTGCGCCGAACAGCGCCGGCCGCGTCACCGCCACGTCGCCATCGAAAATATCGGCGCCATGGCGGCGTGCGAATTCACCGACCGGGATAATCGCACGAGCGGCGCGCTCTTCAAGTTGTATCCCCGGGAGTTCAGGTTTCGCGAAGACTGCGGCGATCTGCGGCCGACATCGAATACCGTGAAGGGCATTCCGCCGCCGCTCTGGCGGTTTTATCCCGAACATCCCAATTGGCCGCCTGCTTATTTCGACGGCGACGGCGTTCGCGATCCGGAACCGGGCCGGGTACGCAAACCGTTATTTTCGCGCGAGGGCGCCAGCATCGCGCGGCGCGAAGACGGCCCCATCACCAAAGACACGTCACGCTTCCTGCCGCACATCATTCCCGACTGAGCGCCGCCAACGCTTCGCGCGCCGGGTATCGCGTCCGGCGCGAAAGTTTTTCCGCCCAACACACGGTCATTCGTCGTCTGTAACACGCCTGTCATCGTTTTTTCACATAGCGCCCAGACACTAGCGACCCAATCGACGAAGGGTCGATCTCTTGACGAAAGGGAGAAAAAAACAATGAAGCGCTACCATAAAAACGCAACTTTGACGGCCGCCCTGCTGGCGGCCACGCTGCAAACGCCGTTGGCCGGCGCGGCGGTGACGTATCTCGGCTCCACCAGCCTGGGTGGTTTCGATCTGTCGGGATTGACCGGCGCGCTGGAGGACGGCACGCCGCAAAACCAGCTGGGCGCGCTCGGTTCGGCCATCGCCTGGGCCGGCGGCAATACCTATATCGTCACCCCCGACCGCGGCCCGAACGCCACCAACTACAATCCCGCCATCGACAACACCACCTCGTACATCGAGCGCTTCCACGAACTCAACATCAGCGTAACCGCCGATGCCTCCAGCAGCACCGGTTACAGCGTCAGCGCCAGCCTGACCAAGACCACGCTGCTCAGCAGCGCCACGCCGCTGGTCGGCGCGGCCACCGCCAACAATCCCGACAAGACGTATTTCACCGGGCTCAGCACCGGTTATGACGCCGCCAACTCCAGCAACAGCATGCGCCTCGATGCCGAAGGCGTGCGGGTCAGCAACGATGGCAAAAGCGTTTTCGTCAGCGACGAATACGGCCCGCATGTGTATGAATTCGATCGCGCCACCGGCGAGCGTATTCGCTCCTTCGATCTGCCGGCCAATTTGAACGTCGCCCATCCCGGCTCGACAGAGACCGGTGAAATCGCCGCGAACACCAGCGGCCGCGTCACCAATAAAGGCATGGAAGGCCTGGCGATCTCTCCGGATGGAACGACGCTGTACGGCATCATGCAAAGCCCGCTGTTGCAGGACAACGCCCTGAATGCCTCCGGCAAGAAAAACGGCACCGATGTGCGCATTGTGAAAATCGATATCGCCACCGGCGCCACCCAGGAATTCGTGTACGTGCTCTCCAACAAGAGCAACACCATCAGCGAAATCGTGGCGCTCAACGATCATGAGTTCCTGGTCGACGAGCGCGACGGCAACGGCGGCGCCGGCACGGTCAAAAACATTTACAAGATCGATATCGACGGCGCCACCGACGTCAGCAACATCGCGTCCCTGCCCGCGTCGGGATTGCCGTCCGGCGTTACCGCCGTCAGCAAATCGAGCAACATTCTGCTGAACCTCTCGGCCATCCTCGGCGCGAACACGCCGGAAAAAATCGAGGGCCTGGCCTTCGGTCCGGATCTGGCGGACGGCCGTCACCTGCTGTTGATCACCAACGACAACGACTTCCTCGCCGGCCAGCCCAACAATATTTACGCATTCGCGGTCAGCGACAGCGATCTGCCCGGCTTCCAGGCGCAGCAGATCGAAGCGGTGCCCGTGCCGGCCTCATTGCCGTTGTTGATGAGCGCCGTCGGCCTGGTTGGCGGTGTTGCCCGCCTGCGCAACCGCCGCGCCTGAACGCCAGCAAAAATACCGAACCTTTTTATTTTCACTAAAACACGGAGGCCTCTCATGAAAAAACTTGCCCTGCCACTTGCCCTGGCGTCACTGTTCGTTGCCGGCGGCAGCCAAGCCGCCGCCATCGACGTAAAAATCACCGAGTGGATGTACAAAGGCAACGACGGTGAATTCATCGAGTTCACCAATCTCGGCAACACCGCCATCGATTTCACCGGCTGGAGCTATGCCGATTCATCCGCCACCGCGGGCGATGTATCGCTGTCGGCTTTCGGCCTGGTCGGAATCGGTGAATCGGTCATTCTCACCGAAACCGAGGCGGCGGCTTTTCGCGCGGCCTGGAATCTCGGCGCCGACGTCAAGATCATCGGCGGCAACAGCAAGGATAATCTCGGCAATGGCGATGCCATCAATCTTTACGACAACAACAATACGCTGATCGACACGCTGGTCTACGGCACCAGCCCGAAAACCGACTCCGCCAGCGCCCACGCCGGCAGCGCCGCGGCGTTAGGCGCCGACAATCCCAGCCTCTGGGCACTGTCCACGGTCGGCGACAGCGAAGGTTCCTGGAAATCCACGGGGGGAGATATCGGAAGCCCCGGACAAACCGCGTTCGCGCCCGCGCCGGTGCCGCTCGGTTCATCCGAAACTTTGCTGATGAGCGCGCTCGGTTTGCTCGGCTTGGTCAGCCGCGGAAAAAAATCCGCTGGACGCGCGAGCCGATAACGCGTTTCCCACCCAAAGCCGCCGCCAGCCGGCGGCTTTTTTTACCCGCGAAAAGCTCACCTTTTGTGCAAAACCCGAAAACCGAAGCGCCCTGCAAATCGCCCATTTTTCAGCGGCGATTTTTTTCGGCTCATCAATACTTTCGGTTCATCAATACTTTCGGCTCATCAATACTCTCGGCTCATCAATGCAAGGCCGCCGTTTTTTTCTGCAAGCGCAGGCGCGATTGCTCCAATAATTCCTGGTAAGCCGGGCTGGCGGCCACCGATCCGGTGACGGCGGCGAACGCCAGATGCAAGGCGCGCAAGGTATGGTCCGCGTTGTCGCGCATAGGCTTGTCGGGGCTGTCGCCGAGGCCCGCGATCAGCGTTTCCGCCTTGACGATCAGCTCCGCCACCGCGTCCATGCTTTCCTCGATCGCTTCCAGGCGGCCGCTGGCCGCGCCGGCTTTGTAGGAAGCCTTCAGCAATTCATCGCTGGGCTTTTTGCTTGAGTAGTCTTTGGATTTTTTAGGCATGCTGTACCCGGCCACGGTTGGGGGCGGCAGTATCGCAGAGAGCCGGGCCGCGCTCAAACAGGGTGACCCTGGTGCGATACGCCGCCAATCATCGATTAATGAATCATGCGGCGGCGGTGCGTGGCTCCGGTAATCGGAAATTTCCGAAATCCCTCGTCGATGCATCGTTTTCCCCCGATGCGGCCCGTCACAGACCTCGACCGGACCACCCGATTGACCCTGAGCGGCGCCGGCATTGAAAACGGAGCTTAAGCGAATCTCGAAGCCACAGGCGCTTTCCCGCGGATTCCGGATAAGATTTTTCCCGGCGCGCTGGCACAAAAGGATACTTCTCTTTTATCCCGCGCCGGGTAATAAAGAAGGCGCTGCTTTCAGGCCCCGGCCGGCAGTATTCCCGATACCACCCACTGAACCACCGGAGACGGTGACAGCTGAATTCGGCGCCGGCGCGTACCGCGCAGGGGCTTGATGGCGAGCGGAAAAGTCGAGGTAGAAACGCGCGCAACGTCAAGCCCGTCGAGCGAACCTTCTTCGAGGTCGTTCGAGGAGAACATCATGTCAACACGGAAGCTACTCGCACTTTCTATACTCACGGCATCCCAGCCCATACTCGCGGTATCCCAGCTACACGCGCAGCCGCTCGTTTACAACGTGACCGGCTCCATGACCAGCATGAGAACCGTGGGCGCCACCGCCAGCCCGCTGCTCTACGTGCATCCCGGCATCGCCAGCTACAACACCACGGCCAGCAGCTGGCCCGCATTCTCCGGAGTCTGGACCATCGATCGCTCCACGCTCAGCGTTACCGGAACTTTCGCCGACTTCGAGCAATTCTCGACCTCGATCAATCTCGGCCTGTTCGGCTCGGCGGTCGTCAACCAGCCGCATCTGGTCTATCTCTTCAATCTCGGCACGGTGGTCTACACACCCGACCCGACGCTGGCGACAGGCGGCACGCTGACCGTCGGCGATGCGATGACATGCCCCGGCTCGGACAGCGTCGCCCAGAACTCGCAAACCTCCAGCGGCGCCTTGCAATTCGACAGCTCGAACGGCGCGTCGAGTACCTGCGCCGGCTCCGCCACCATCTGCAACGCTCACAACATCCACTTCCTCGGCAGACCGGACCTGGAACGCTTTTATCTGACCTTGACGCTCAGCGCCGACTTCAGCCATTTTTCCGGCACGGCGGTGGGTGCGGATATCGGTGGCGCCATGCCACTGGGAACGACCGGTAACACCTGGTATTGCTATAGTTTTACCGGGTCTTAAACAAGGGGGTTACCGGGTCTTAAACAAGCGTTTTACGAGGTTCTGAACAACAGTTTTACGAGATCCTGAACAACAGTTTTACGAGGTCTTGAACAGGAATTTTACAGGGCCTGAAACGAGAGTTTTTACAGGAACCTGAGACCGCTTTACGGGAGACCCGACAACTTTACAGGGTTCTGACACGACGGCCCTGCGGAACCCGACGCAGCTTTGGAGTCGTAATGGCCGTCATATCACCGCGGCCACCACCGCCCTCTCATAAAATCATATGCAGTTGGAGCCGCCGCCATCGAGCGGCGGTCTTTTGTTCTTTATATACACAGACCGCTCGCTTTATATACAAGAACACTTTGCTTTCGCCGACTTTGTTTATTTTTTATTCAACTCACTTCGAAAGCTCGATGGTGAAAAAGCATGTGTTCGCGGCATCGGCGAAACACACCGCAATATTTACAGTGGATTCCTTTAACTTTGTAAATGTTGCGCGCCAGAGCGTGGCGCGGAAAATCTTCACGGCAAAAAACTCCGGCAGCACGCCCGCAACCAGGCTGGCACCTAAAATGCTTTCCATAAACTGGTCGTACCAGCGCTATCCGCTAAGCTGTAATCCGCGATCTCGCGGCATAACCTCCCCAGGTTATGGCGCACTTTCGCCGTCCAATATCAGCAATGAGGTGTCCGTGTGGTATACGAGAAGGTTCCACCCTTCAGGCCGGAGCGAACGCGGCGTTTTGTCGCGCGCCCACGTGCGGTTTGCATACCGATCAATCAGCGGCTGGCGCGGCGCACCGCGCATGCGCGGGCGCTCGATCTGCACGGCAGGCTGGAAGCGCTCGCCAATCCAACCGCGCTCGCCGAAGACTGGATGCAACTGCAGGCCCAAAGCGAATGCTCGTTCTTTTTGAGCTGGAGCTGGATCGGCGCCTGGCTGGAAGTATTGCCGGCCGGCACCGAACTGTATGTCTATCGCTGCTATGACGGCCCGCGCCTGCTCGGCCTGTGTATCGTCAGCCGCTCGCGCATCCGCCGCCGGCGCATTTTCAGCAGCCAGGTGCTTGGCATCAACGAAGTATTCCTGCCGGGCCTGGACATGGCGATTGAATACAACGGCCTGCTGGCGCGGCGCGGTTACGAGGCCGCCGCCGCGGCGCAACTCCTGCGCGACATCCAGCAAAGCCCCCTGAGCTGGGATGAGATCCTGTTCAGCGGAGTTCCGCAGAAACGCTGGCGCGAATTTTCCGAGGCGACCAGCGCCGCGCCGCTGCATTCGATTACCGATGAAATACGTTCGCCCTGGGTCACGCATCTCCCCACGCTCGGCGGCGCTGGCGAGGCCTTGTTCGCCAGCCCGCTGTTCACGCGCATGAGCAGCAATCGTCGCTGGCAAATCAAACGCTCATTCAAGGAATACGAAAAAATCGGCCCGTTGACCCTGCATGAGGCGCGCAGCTTCGACGAAGCATTGTTGCTCTTCGATGCGATGGGCGCCATGCATACGCAGCGCTGGAACCAGGTCGGCTGCGCGGGATCGTTCGCCAATCCGCTCTGGGTCGATTTTCATCGCACGCTGATCCGGCTCGCTTTCGACCGTGGCGAATTGCAGATGCTGCGCATCAACTGCGGCGAACTGGCCATCGGCTATATCTACAACTTTTTATGGCGGGGCCGCGTTTATATGTTGCAGTCCGGATTGGCGCTGCAAAAATCCAATGCCCTGCGACCCGGTTACGTCTCGCATTGCCTGGCGATTCACCACAACGCGAAAAAAGGTTTGCACTACTACGACTTCATGTGCGGCGATTCGGATTACAAGAGCGTGCTCGGCCAGGCCGATCAGCCCCTGGTATGGGCGCGACTGCAGAAGCCGCGCTGGAGATTCAAGATCGAAAGCGCGCTGGTCGGACTTTACCGCCGCATGAAAGCGCTGCGCGCGGCGCTGACCGGGGATGCGCTGCCGCGCTGAATGTCAGACTCCGGATTTGCGCGCGCTCCTTTAATACACGGCTCGCTCAATGCACCGCCTCGCGCTGCGCGGAGCGGCTGTTCTCGCGGAAAAAATCCTTCATCATCGGCCCGATCGTTTCGCGAAAGTAGCGGCCATTGAAGGAGCCGTAATGGCCCACCAGCGGCTCGGTGTGCTGGCGGCGTTTGGCGGCCGGCACCTTCCGGCACAATTCCTGGGCCGCATGGGTCTGGCCCGCGCCGGTGATATCGTCCTTGCCGCCCTCCACCGTGAACAGCGCGGTGTCGCGAATGGCGTCCAGATCGATCGCCTGGCCGGCGCAGTGCGCCATGCGCCGCGGCAGATGGTGCTCCATGAATACGCGCTTGATCGTTTCCAGATAAAACGCGGAGGACATATCCATGACCGCGAGGTATTCGTTGTAGAACTGGCGGTGCGCCTCGGCGCTATCGCCGTCGTCCTTGGCCAGATCGTCGTAGAACTTGTAATGCCGGCGGATATGGTCGTCGAGATTGAGGCTGAGAAATCCCGTCAGCTGAATGAAGCCCGGATACACGCGCTGCCCCTTGCCCTTGTATCCCCAGGGCACGTCGAAAATGACGTTGCGCTCGAACCATTCGTAATCGCGCTTGCTGGCGTAATCGTTGACCTCGGTGGGACTGCTGCGCGCATCGATCGGCGCGCCGATCATGACCAGGCTGGCGGGCGTCGCCGGATCCTTGGCCATGCTCATCAGCGCCGTCGCCATCAGCGCCGGCACGCCCGGCTGGCAGACCGCATCCATATGCGAGCCCGGGCCCAGCACACGCATGAACTCGATCAGGTATTGCACGTAATCGTCGAGATGAAATGCGCCGCTTTCGATCGGCACATCGCGCGCATTCTGCCAGTCGGTCACGTAGCAGTCGTGGTCTGGCAAAAAGAATTCGATGTGTTTGCGCAACAGCGTGGGATAGTGGCCCGACATCGGCGCCACGAACAATACTCTCGGCTGTGCCTCTCCCAGGTCGCGGCCGCGATACTCCTTGCGGAAATGCACGAGGTCGCACCACGGCAGCGAGTGAATGATTTCCTGGTGAACGAGAGCCCGTTGCCCGTCCACCTCAACGTGGCTGTAACCGAAATCGGGGCGCTCGTAGTAAGCGGTGACGCGCTCGAATACTTCGAGCCCGGCATTGATGTGTTGCGTCATCCAGCTGCCGGCGAACGGGTTGAAGGGATGAGACCAGAAATAGCGAGCGGTTTTCGCGGTCTGGTGCAGGGGCTGTATCGCCTCCATGCCCATTGCATGCAGTTGATAGAGCATCGCGCAACTCCACTGAGAATGACTCCACTGAGAAGGATGTGGCAGCCTCCATGGCCGGCTCCGCTGTGTCAGGGCCTCCGGCTCCGCAACGCCGCGCAGGACGCGCAAGAATAAGCCCGCCGAAGCGGGCGTCATTGCGGCAGCGATGCGCGGCGCGTCAGTGCCGCAACCAGCCGAGGTAACCACAGCCATCGATGTCGTCGTCGCTGACATCGCGGTCGTGCTGTGCCTCGATCAGCCGGCCAAGCTGAGTGTGCTCTTCCGTCGCGCTATCCCTGACCACATAATCATGAGCCGCCAACGGGTTCTCCGGCGTCAGGTAATCCTGATACGCGGCGTACACCTCCGCGTAACTCTTCAACGCTTCGAGATAAACCGGATCCTGTGTGTGGCAGGAAGAGAGATCGGACAGGCAGCCGGTCCATGCCGTCGGCAGCACGGCGCCATTATCGGCGCGGGTGCTCAGCAGAACGGAGCTCAACAGCGCGGCCTCGCGCGCCCGGCTATCCATGGGTTTTTGAAACCTGTTTTTTTGAAACACGGGGTTTCCAACCACCGGTTTTTGAACATCGCGCATCACCGTATAACTCCTTTTGTCCTTTCGCCGCGAAATCCGCCGCAACGATACAGTGAGATCATCGCAATGCGGATCGAGTTCACTATTTGTTTAAAACCGTATGACTTGTTTAAAACCGTATGACTTGTTTAAAACCGTATGACTTTTGTTTAAAACCGTATGACTTGTTTAAAACGTATCGCTGGCTTCAAACAGCAGTATTCGTTTAAGCCGCGTCGCGCGGCATGTTCATTCCCGGCACGGCGGAACCGCCGCGCTGATCGAGTCGTTCGCGCACGTAGCGCCCTGGCGCGGGTTCCAGCACGCTGCCGGGATCAGGTACGCGCGCCGCCACCCAGTCGCCGCTCCAGCGCTCCTGCCAGCGCTGCCAGTCCGGCCACCAGCTTCCCTCCACCTTGAGCGCGCGCTCCAGCCACGCCTCGGCGCGCGTGGGATTATCGGGATTCAGCGCGGGACCATCGGGATGGCCGGGATTTACATAGTGGTAATACTTCCGCGTCTGCGGCGGATTGATCACACCGGCAATGTGGCCCGAACCGGCCAGGACAAAACGTACCTCGCCCTGCTGTATCTGCGTCGTCGCGTAACAGGATGGCCAACGCGCGATGTGATCCTTGTCCGCGGCCAGCACGTAAGTGGGCGTGACGATCCGGCGCAGATCGATGGCGCGACCGTTAAGGCTGATGGCTCCGGGTTTCATCAAGCCGTTGTTCAAATGCAGTTCGCGCAAAACGAAGCGATGGGTTTCCTCGGGAACATTGGTGCTGTCGCTATTCCAATGCAGCAGATCGAAAGCGGGCGGGCGTTCGCCCTTGAGATAATTGATGACGTAGTAATTCCAGAACAGATCGTTTTCCTTGAGCAGGTTGAACCCCGCCGCCAGCAGACGACCGTCGAGATATCCCTGGCGCCGCATTTGCCTTTCCACCGAAGCCACCAATGCCTCGTCGACGAAAATGCCGATGTCGCCGGAATCGCTGAAATCCGTGCTCGCCGCGAGATACGTCGCCGAAGCAAAACGCCGCTCGCCCTTGCCGTCGGTATAGGCCAGCGTCGCGGCCAGCAGAATGCCGCCCAGGCAGTAGCCGATGCCCGCGACCTGGCGCTCGCCGGTGAGGCGCTCGATCACATCCAGCGCCGCCAATGGCCCCTGCGTCAGATAATCCGCGAAATGTATCTGGCGGAAACTGGCGTCGGGATTGACCCAGGACAGCATGAATACCGTGTGGCCCTGCTCCAGCAGCCACCGCACAAAACTGTTCTGGGGTGTCAGATCGAGAATGTAGTATTTGTTGACCCACGAAGGCACGATCAAAACCGGCGTGCGGCGCACCTGCGCGGTCAGCGGCTGGTATTGAATCAGCTGCATCAGCGAATTTTCCGCCACCACGGCGCCGGCGGTGGTGGCCAGATGTGTTCCCAGCTCGAAGGCATTGGGACGGCTCATGCAGACGTTGAGCAGATCGGCGCTGCGCTTTTTGTCTTCCACCATCATGCGCAAGCCCTGCAACAGATTCTCGCCCTTGGTCGCCACGGTTTTGCGCAGCACTTCGGGATTGGTCAGCGCGAAATTGGTGGGCGCCAGCGCATTGACCAGCTGGCGGGTGTAATACGTGAGGCGATCGCGGTGCCGCGGTGAAATGCCCTCCAGGCTCGCCACCGCCTCCAGCACGTGATTGGCCGTCAACAGATAGGATTGCTTGAGAAAATCGAACAGCAGATTGTCCTGCCAGTCCGGATCGGCGAAGCGCCGGTCGCCGGACTGCGGGCGGACCAGCGGGTCCACCGAGTGGCCGAGCCAGCGCTGCACGGCGTTATTGCACAGGCGCAGCTGGCTTTGCCAGAAACGAATCTGGCGCTCGGCCACTTGCGCGGGATTGTGCGCGACTCCGCTGAACAGATTGCGGCAGCAGTCGGCGGTGGTGTCCACCACCGCGTCGCGCGCCTCGTCGCTCTGAAACTGCTCGAAGAAATCCTCGACCAGCGCTTTCTGCAGCTCGCATACGCTGTCCACCAATGCCGCGCATTGGGAAAACAGATCGAAAACCGGTTCTTGCTCAGCCATGGGCGAGAGGTTCCAGGTCAGTATCCATAGACAATATCGGCTCAGAATCCACTTGAAAAAAACCACGCCCCCGCAAAGCCTGGCTCTGCGAAAGTATCAGCGGCGGTCCGCGCTGATCCGGATCGATTTCAAACAGGTCGGATCGATGTCGAAAAGAAAAACCCCGGTGGCACGCGGGCCGTGACCCGCGCGCCCCGCTCTGGACTCAGCCCACTGACTTCATGCCGGTTTTTTTCTTCAGCTCACTTTCGTCCTTCTTTTCGCCAAGTTCCTCCTGTTTCTTGGCGAAAATATCGGTGAACTTTTCCTTGATGTCGTTGCCCAGGCTCATCCAGGATTTGCCGTCGTCCAGCACTTTTTTAGCGACTTCGCCACTGAGAGAAATGGTGTCAGCGGTAAACTTACGCATCGAATCCATATCCCTTATGCTGCTCATCGCACGCAGCTGACGAATGCCGACTTCGCTGAAGTAGGAAGCGGAGGAAATATTCAGCTTGACAGCCTCCTCCACCTTATCGATGGCGATGCGATTGATATCGCCCGCCGAAGAGACAAAAGTACCAGCCCTATCTTTCAAAGTTTCCATAACATTCATCTTCCATTCCTCTCATTACGTGACTCGGATTACGTTGAATTGACTGAAACCGAGGACGCATACATTCGTCTCCCCAGCCCCAGCCGTTTTAACCGATGTGCAAAACGCACTGCTGTAATGATCTGGCCTTCCGACTGTTATTAAGGAATTCTTCCAATAGCACCTTTGTACTTTCTGCGATGTACATTTCCTTCCGCCATGTACATTCTGCATGGCTTTTGAAAATTCGAAAAAAACCCTGCCCTGGGCTCATCTTCAAATTCACAGCCGCCAAATCCATTTCAAACCGCCCTTTCCACTTTCAAACCATGCCTCTTCCATGACAGCGCGATTTCGGATTGGTTAAAACAGCGAAAAAAACCCTGTGGCGCTCCACTCCGCCCTGAAAAATTTACACTGGAAAAAATTGAAATGGACGATGCTATCGCCGGGTTCACAATGCGGCCATGCGGCAAGTTCTGCGTCTTGCGAACGAACTCGGGAAAATCCATTTATACCCGGCGGCGTCGAAAAAAGTCTGTACTTGTTCGCGACGCGCGTCAAGAACGATATCTCAAATTCTTAAAACAGATTTCTATAAAACCCTGAGTCAAATCCAACGAGTAAATCCGGTTTAAATTAAACACACATGGCACTTTTTAAAAAGATTGAAAATAACGTAACAGAAAAATATTCTCCCCTCTAAAACACAGTGCCGGCGTTAGTATTAGGGAACCTCTGAAAAACGTAGCGAGTGCAGCCGAGGCAAGGCAACAATGAGCGAAAAACCGCCGTTTATACCTCAATCAATGAGGATTTTGAGCTCATTTTTAACGCAGCATCGGCAAGCGCAGTAGTTTTTCAGAGGTTCCTTAACTTGTTCCGAAGCAGACAAAACCCTCTTACAAGGCCCACTTCAGCCAGAGGCGATTTGCAGCATGGCGGCATCGATCCAGGACTTTCATTTTACGAGCGGCGACGGCTTGAATCTTTATTGCCGGCTTTACGAAACCGGCGCGGCGACAAGATCTGTCTTGTGCCTGCCGGGGCTGACCCGCAACAGCCGCGATTTCGAAACTCTCGCCAGGCATTTGCAAGCGCGCGGATACCGCGTTCTGACACCGGACCTGAGGGGACGCGGCCACTCCGCTTACGACCCCGACTGGCGGCGCTATCAACCGCTCACCTATGTCGAGGATTTATGGGCGCTGCTGGATACGCAGGCCGTGCGGCGCTGTGCCATCGTCGGTACATCGCTGGGGGCCCTGCTCGCCATGTTCATGGCCGCGCAACATCCCGAAAAAATTGCCGGCGTCGTGCTCAACGACGCCGGCCCCGAAATCGATGGCGTGGGCCTCGCCCGCATCGCGCAATACGCGGGCAAGCAAGCGCCGGTCGCCTCCTGGGAGGAAGCGGCGACACAGACCGAGGCCGCTTACGGACAGGCGCTGCCGGGACTGACGCGGGAACAGTGGATGGATTACGCGCGACGCGGCTTTCGCGAAGATGAATCCGGCCGGCCGCGGCCGGACCTGGATCCGCACATCGGTACATCGCTGCGCGCGAACAGCGGCGCCAACGCGCCCGACCTGTGGCCGCTGTTCGCGCAGATACGGGATACGCCGATGCTGGTGGTGCGCGGTGCGTTTTCCGATATTCTCAGCGCCGCCACGCTGGCGCGCATGGCCCGCGAAAAACCGGACATGAAACAATTCGTGGTGGACAATCGCGGCCACGCGCCGCTGCTCGACGAGCCGGGTTGCGAACGCGCGATCGACGAATTTCTCGACGCCCGGCCTTTATGGTGAAAGGCTCCCCGGTGAAAAAACGCGGTGAAAAGCCCGCGCTGAAATACTCCGTGTTAAAAAACGTGCCGTGGCGACACGCTCCGTCATGACACGCGCCGGAACAGCGCAGCAAAATAAGCGATGACGATTCAGGCGCGCTCGCGCCACGCCACCACGGTCAGCAATACCATCACCGCCGCCGCGCACCAGTAGGTCAGACTGTGGTTTTGCGCATAGATGAATCCGCCCAGCAGCGGGCCGGCCAGAAATCCCCAGCCGATGGTGGCGCTGACGATGCCGGCCATCGCGCCCTGCTCCGTGGATCCGACCGTCAGACTCGCGCTGGCGCCGAATCCCGGCAGGCACAATCCCATGCCCAGCCCGAACGCGGCCATCGCGGCCCACAATTGCGGCAGGCTCGCGGCGCTCGCCAGCAGCAGATAACTGAGCAGGGCCAGCGGCAGGCCGATCTGCAACAGGCGCATGGAACTCCAGCCGCAGCGCTGCGCCAGCACCAGCTGCGCGAAGACCATCGCCGCCGCCGACACCATCATCGCGCCGGAAAAACGCGAGGCCGCGGCCAGCGTGTCGAGCCGCAGCACATCCTGAAAATAAAAAACCAGCGTCGATTGCGCCATGCCCATCACCGCGCACATCGCGAATCCGATCAGCAGCAGGCGCCGGTAGCGCCGATCCCAGAAACGCAGATGCGCCTGCGCCTGCTCGCGCGCAACGCGCGCGCCGCTTTCCGGCAGCCAGCGCCACACCAGCAATGCCGCCAGCGCCGACAAGGCGGCGTAAACATACATGGGCGCCAGCAGGCTGATCGCCGCGCACGCCGTAATCATCGGACCGAGCAGAGCGCCGATCTGCGTCGCGGCGTTGAGGCGGCCGATACCGGCGGCGCGTTGCGCGGCGTTGGTGACATCGGCGATGTAGGCCGCGCTGGCCGGCGCCGAACCCGCCATCAGCGAGGCGTAGGCCATGCGCGCCAGAGCCAGCGCGCCATACAGAAACGCGCCGCCGAGCAGGCCGGCGCCCGCGGCCTCCGCCACGCCGTTGAACAATAAGGTGCCGCCGCTATAACCCAGCATGCCGACGATCAGCACGCGACGCCGCCCCCAGCGATCGCTCAGCCGTCCCCACCAGGGCGCGGCCAGGGAAAACACCATCGAGGTCAACGCCGTGAGCGCGGTGATCGCCAGCTCGCGCGGCTGCCAGCGCCAGGCCAGCACGGGCAGTTCCAGCACCAGTTCGTGCAACTTGAGTTCGCGCCCGATCAGCGGGATCAGGACGAACACCAGCGCCTGCGCCATGCCGGTGACCAGGACCGCCAGATAGAGCGTGAACAGGGCGCCGCGCGTGGGGGGAAATACGGAAGGGGTTTCAGACAGCGACAGTTCCGACACAACGATGACCACACCAGCAACGATAACCGCGCAATCCGGACCATGATCGCGCCAAAAAAGTGCGATCACCTTAGCCGTTAACGTGTCAGGGAACAAGCGTATCCTCATGGATCCGAAACGGCCGCCCACCAGGCGGACCGACTTTTCGAGCATGGAGGCGCTCCGCCTCGCGCTCTGCGGTTCGTGCCGATTGCCGCTACCCAAACACGACGGGATATCGTCGGCCGCCCAGGAGCGCCGATCGATCCTGCGGCCGCCAGAATACAAAAGGGGCGCACCTGGCGCCCCTCCTGTTATTTGCGAACGCGGGCATGCCCGCGCGCCGCTATCACAGATTATCGTGAATACGCGCTTCCAGTTCGGTCAGGCCGACATGGCGCACGTCCTGGCCTTTCACCAGATAGACAACGTGCTCGGCGATATTGCGCGCGTGGTCGCCGACGCGCTCCAGCGAGCGCAGTCCCCACATGATGTTCAACACCGATGAAATGCTGCGCGCATCCTCCATCATGTAAGTCACCAGCGTGCGCATCGCGGTGGCGTATTCCAGGTCGACCACTTTGTCTTCCTGCGCCACGCGCAAGGCCTGCTCCACGTCCAGGCGCGCGAAGGAATCCAGCGCATCGCGCACCATCGCGCAGACGTGGTTGCCGAGATGGCGGATTTCGACGACGCAGCGCGGCATTTCGCCGTGGTCGATCAGGCGGATCGCATGCTCGGCGATTTTGGTGGCCTCGTCGCCCATGCGTTCGAGATCGTGCAGCGCGCGCGTAATGGCCAGCACCAGACGCAAATCGCTGGCGGCGGGATGACGACGCGCGAGAATCAGCGCGCACTCCTCGTCAATCGCCACTTCCATATTGTTGATGCGTATATCGCCGTTCAACACCCGCTCGGCGAGAGCGCCATCCGAATTCATCACCGCATTGACCGCATCGGCCACCTGGCGTTCGACCAGGCCGCCCATTTCCAGCATCCGCGTCTTGATATCATCCAACTCGGCATTGAATTGCTGGGAGATGTGATGCGAATGTATGTCCTTATCGACCATCGTTGCTTACCTCGACCTGTGATAACGGCGCATTCGCCGACTGCGTTCCTGTACCGCCCGCGCGCACAGCGACAGACACATCAACCATAACGGCCGGTGATGTAGTCTTCGGTCTGGCGTTGGGCGGGATTGGTGAACAGGCGGCTGGTGCTGTCGAATTCGATCAGCTTGCCCATGTACATGAAGGCAGTATAGTCAGACACCCGCGCCGCCTGTTGCATATTGTGGGTAACGATAACCAGGGTGTATTTCGATTTGAGTTCGTAGATCAGCTCTTCGATTTTCAACGTCGAAATCGGATCGAGCGCCGAAGCCGGCTCGTCGAGCAGCACGACTTCCGGCTCCACCGCGATGGTGCGCGCGATGACCAGACGCTGCTGCTGGCCGCCGGACATGCCGAGCGCGTTGTCGTGCAGGCGATCCTTCACCTCATCCCACAACGCCGCCGAGCGCAGCGAGCGCTCCACCACTTCGTCGAGAATCCGCTTTTTGTTGATGCCCTGGATACGCAGGCCGTAAGCGACGTTTTCGTAAATCGTCTTGGGGAACGGGTTCG
>Ga0153956_1001060_pt1 | contig 26400 bp, 24 predicted proteins | sample TSFL040MetaG_FD_104704 | JGI IMG/M metagenome (GOLD analysis project Ga0153956, IMG submission 104704) | Attine ant fungus gardens microbial communities from Florida, USA - TSFL040 MetaG | ecosystem: Host-associated > Fungi > Mycelium > Unclassified | place: USA: Florida, Wekiwa Springs... | reverse complement strand
GGCGCAGCCGCGTTAGCCGTAGGCGAAGCGTGTCCGGCGTAGCCCGAAGGGCGAAGTCGGACTTACGGCCAATTTCCAACTCCACGTTTTCTGGATCATCTCGCGAATGGCTACGCGTGGCGCGCCCGCATCAGCCGTCGGCGAAGCGTGTCCGGCGCAGCCCGAAGGGCGACATCGGACCGACCCCGCACACCCCGCGTCTCTCTTCTATCGTCCCTTGAACCGCGGCGGACGCTTTTCGACAAAACTCGCGACTCCCTCGCGGAAATCCGCGCCCTGCAAGGCCACGATCATTTCACGGTTGGCATCGATGGTCGCTTCCGCGAGCGTCTGGAATGGCACGTCGTAGACCTGCCGCTTGATGACCGACATCGCCGACGGCGACACGAAATCCGCGAGATCGCGGGCATAGGCATAGGTCTGCTCGCGTAACTGGTCGGCCGGATAGAGGCGATTGACCAGACCTATCCGCAGCGCCTCCTCGCTGGGGACGCGCCGCGCCGACAACAACAGGTCGAGCGCGTGGGCGTGGCCGACGATGTGCGGCAGCATCCAACTGATGCCGTGCTCCGCGATCAGGCCACGGCGCGCGAACGCGGTGGTGAATACGGTATTGTCGGCGGCGAACCGCAGGTCGCAATACAGGGCATGCACGAGACCGATGCCGGCGGCGGCGCCGTTCAGCATGGCGATGACGGGCTTTGAAATCGACGGATAAAAGGAGTAGCGCGCCTGCCAGTCGGGCCGCCGGTTCATGTCGAACGCCGGCATATCCTCGCCACGTCTGCGGATATCGTTCGGATCGAGGCCTTTCAGCGCGTCCATGTCGGCGCCGGCGCAGAAGGCGCGGCCCGCGCCGGTCAATACGATGACGCGGACCCCATCGTCTTTCGCCGCCGTCTCCATGGCATGCCGGACGTCTCGCTCCATCCCCGGCGTCCACGTATTCATGCGATCGGGCCGGTTGAGCGTAACGGTCGCGATCCTGTCGCTGACGTCGTAGAGAATGTCCTGATAGGTCATGACGATCTTCCTCCGTGCAGCCCCGCTGTTGAAAGGGCTTGCCATTCGAGAACCGGGCGGTGCTATCGCGGTTTTGTCGCGCGCGAACCTTTTGGCCGCGCGAGATATTCCAGCGTCTCCGGACGCTCCTTGAGCCAGCCGGTCCAGCGTTTGAAGACTTTCGTCATTCGCTCCGGATCGACACCAAGCTGAGCCATCGCGACGCCGCCGTTGACGGATTCGCGGTACTCCGCGATCAGCCCGTCGCGCAGCACGAACCGGCTCATGCCGTCGATCACCACCCGCTCGCCTTTGAATTGGTCGATCTTTGACGTGAAGCTCGACAGCGACCACGCATAGCCGAGATCGCCGCTGCACACCGGGTCCAGCATTTCCCAGCGATAGTCGGCCGCGTCGCGATGAAACAGATTCCGCATCATGTGCGCGATGTCGGCGCGGCCCCGGTGCGCGCCGTAGATGTAGTCATGATAAACGGCATCTTCGGTGAAATGGCGGGCGAACCGCGCGCCATCGCCTGATTCGGCCGACAGCGTGAACGCGTCGAGCAGGCGTGCGAATTCCTCATTGTCCATCCGGCGGCCACTCCCTTTGCCGTCCAGACAAACGCAATTTCACCGGCGCGACAAGCCCCGCAGGCGCGCGTTACGACCGCCTGCGCATCTGGAATCCGGCGACCGACCGCAGGATGAACCCGCGCGGAAACAGCCGCAGCAGGAACGGCACCATCTTGACCCCAACGCCCGGCAAGACCGCCCGCTTGTCGGCCATCAGACCGCGATAGGCCTCGCGGGCCACGGCTTTTGGCGAAACATTGAGGATCGCGGAATCAACGCCGGGCTTCACGCCCGCCCGCGCCTGAAATTCGGACGGCACCGGCCCCGGGCAAACCACCGTCACGCGCACGCCGCGCGGACCGAGCTCACCCCGCAGCGCCTCGCTGAACGACAGGACATAGGCCTTCGATGCGTAATAGACGGCCATGCCCGGCCCCGGCAAAAACCCCGCGATCGACCCGAGATTGAGAATGCCGCCGCGCAGCCGGACCACGCTTTCGGAAAATCGCAGCGTCACATCGGTCAGCGCCCGGATGTTGAGGTCGATCATCGCGAGTTGATCGGCGCGATCCAGATCCGTCGCGCGGCCGAACAGTCCGTAGCCGGCATTGTTCACGAGATATTCGACCTCGGCGCCTTCGGCCGCGAGCGCCGCTGCGATCCTGTCGCCGGCATCCGCCTGACCGAGATCACAGGGAATGACGACAGGCGCAGCTCCTCCCTCCGCGACAATCTCGGCCGCGAGCATGTTGAGGCGGTCGGCGCGCCGCGCCACCAGCGCCACCCTGTGGTTGTGAGCGGCAAAGACACGCGCCAGTTCGGCGCCAATCCCGGAGGAGGCACCTGTGATGAGCGTCACCGGATTGGTCACGATTGAGACTCTTGAAATGATTTGAAGGACAACACGATCAATATTCAAAGCAAAAGGCAGGCCGAACGAGCGTGGGGTCCACCTGCCTGCCGAAGAAATTACGGCACCGCGGCATAAGGAGCTATGCGTGTCGCCGCGCCTTCGACGACCGTCACCGTATGGCATTTGCTTCCGGGCACACAGCGGCCATGGCCCCGCCGGCACATTAATATTTTGTCATCTGACCGCCCGGCGCGGCCTGCCTCAAGCGGCGGGATCGGGCGCCGACTGCCGGCCGGCGATGCGATGCTTGAGCTCGATGCGGTCGCGCGACGAGATGGCCAGGAGATCGGCGGCGCGCCACACCACGTTTTCCTCGAATTCGCTGACGCGGCCGTCCGCGTAAACCAGTTCCCACATCATTTCCACGATGCGCAAGCGGCCTTCGTCATTCACCGACCGCATGATGACGCTGGTGAAGTGGTAGAGATCGACGGCCTCGCCTTCGACCTGCGTCGCCGACGCAATCAGCCTGTCGGCGGTACCCGGGTCCAGCCCGAAGCGGGTTTCGATCAGCTCATGCAGTTTGCGCTTTTCGGCTTCCGACGGTTCGCCGTCGAGCGAAATGACATGAACGAACAGCGCCGTCGCCGCGAGCTTGTAGCCGGTTTCGTCGAACGACCGATGGTCCAGCGCGGCGGGCGAAACGACGTCGGCGATAAAGTGGCGCAGTTTGTCGAGCATCGATCGATCCACCAGATGACCTGAAAGGAGTTTCGCCATGTCGTATGGCATGCGAGCGCATGCATATGGAGCGAAATTGAAACGCGCGCAATCCACCCCGGTTCCATGCCCGCGGACGACGCGTCGGGAAGGCGAACCGGAAACAAGGGCGAATCAGGGAATTTCGTAAACCACGACCTTGTCGGCGATCCCGCGCAGCGCGGCCTCTTTCTGAACCGGAACGATCGATGCGTTCTGCAAAAGATCGGTTACCGCCGGCGCGCCGAGAACGGGCCCGGTGACATACATCGCCTGCGACGTCGACAATCCCTGCACGCGCGCCGCGATGTTGACGGTCTGCCCGAAGTAATCCTGCCGCTCGTTGAGCATGACGGCAAGGCACGGCCCTTCGTGAATACCGACCTTCAGCACCAGATCCTGCGTGCCGCGCGCGGCGTTCAGCTTGTCCATCGCCGTCCGCATCCGCAATCCCGCGGTCACCGCCTGGGCAGGCGTGACGAAGGTCGCCATCACCGCATCGCCTATGGTTTTCACCACCGCGCCCTTTTCCGCCGAAATGATTTCCAGCAACGCATGGAAATGCGCGCGGACCAGATCGAATGCCGCGAGGTCGCCGACCCGCTCGTAAAGCGCGGTCGAGCCTTTGAGATCGGTGAACAGGAACGTCAGCGAGGTGATCTTGAGCCGTTGGTCGATATTGAGATTGTCGGCCTTGTAGACGTCACGGAACGTCTGATTGGCGAGCATGCGCTTGGCGGTCAGGATCGGCTTACGTTTGCCGAGCATGTCGTGCAGCACATTGCCGGCGATCCAGACTGCCGGCAACACGCGCCGATCCGATTGATTCTCGAGCGCAAGCGTCAACGCACCGGGACGCAGCCTGACGGTGCCGGTCGGTCCATGCGCCTTGTTGAATACGACGGACAGCTGCTGAGCATCCTGCGTCGGTTCGCCCTGAACATCGATGAACGTCGCCGAATGCGTCACCGGCTCGAACACGATACAAAACTGGTTCGGCAACTGCAGAGAGCGCGCGGTCTTTTCGCCGGGCGGCAATTCGACCGTATCCAGCGTTGCCTCGCCGGCGAGACGGGATACTTCCGTTTCCGTCAGTTCGATGCCCGAACTCCAATACATCTGGCGGACGTATTCCCAGATCGGCAGCGCATCGGGATCGTGCGCGGCGATCCGGCGCACGCGCGGATTGACGGTGAAGGCAACCTCGACCATCTCGTCCACCGACGCTTCATAGCCGGTCGCGCATAGCGCACAATTGTAGTCGTCGTGCCGCAGCGACTTCAGCGACGCGTGCGAGTCCAGGACGCCGCCGCAGCCGGGGCACAGCACATTCCAATTGAGGTCGAACAGACCCAGCCGCGACGCGTGCAGGAATCCGGAAATTAACCGCTCCTCGTCGAGCGCCGTCTGCTTGGATAAATCCAGCAGATTGATCCGGTTCAGATCGCGATCCTCACCCTTGTCGATCAGATGCTCGATCGTATCCACCACCGACGGATCCGCGGTCTGCCTCAACACCGAAAACAGGGCTTGCGTTTCATTCATGATTGAAATCCAGGGATACAAGCGCTGTGAGTGCCGGGCCCGCGACGAAACCGGCCAGCCGTCCGGCTTCGCACCGAGGCCAGACTTATTCACGAACGTCTCGCCCGACAAGACACATTGTCGCGCGATTCCGATCAAACCGCCGCGCCTTACCGCGGCACGATCCTGAACATCGGCGAGCGGTCCGGCTGCGTCGTCACTACGCCCACCGGCAACACGGGTTGCGTCTCCAGCAATTCCACCCGGAGCGTACCGACGATCCGGGCCAGAGCCAGCGTGGCTTCGACCAGCGCGAAATGCGCGCGATTCAACTTCGCGCGCCGCGACCATCAGGTCGAAAAGATCGCGCGGCGATCAGCGCCGCGACAGTCACAACCGCCGTCAATACGTCAGTTCTGCAATCGCAATCCGGTTTTCGGATGCCGGCCACGCCCGCGCGACGATCCGCTCCAGGTTGAAAAGCGCGGGAACCGCGCGTGTCGCCTCGGCAGCCGGAAGCCGCACCGTCGCGATCGAATCGGTCGGCACACCATGCTTGACGTCCGCAGGCTCCTTGCCGTCCAGCAGCACGATATCGCGCGGCAGACCGAAATAGCCGCGCGGCCGCGACATCATCACAACGGCTCCCGCACCGGCATCGGCGGCGCCCAACGGTTTGGCGGCGCGCAGATGCACGATGTCGGACGAGCGCGGGAACGGCGAGCGATAGATATGCGTGATCGGAGCGCCCGGCTGGCTGAGCACCATTTCCAGATGCCATGCCGGATCGACCTGCGCCGGACCCCAGCGGCCGTCAGAACTGGTCTTGGCGGTATGGATCGGACCTCCCATACGCTCGCCGCTGTCCGGCGACACCCGATAGATCTCGACCGTCGCTTCGGCGACCGGGCGGTTGGTCTGCACCCCACCCGGCGTTCCCGTCACGAGACCGGACAGCCTGACCTCGGCTTCCGGCGCGACCGCGATGCGTTCGGGTTCGCGGCCAGCGATGAATTTATAAATCTCGCGGAATGCGCGAGGCGAAAACGCCGTCTCCCTGTGATCGACGGCACCGAGAACGAGATTGGTTGCGCCCTTGAGCGCCGGACCCTCGAACGTTACGCCGGTCGGCGTGCCCGCCTTGCCGACGAACCGGCCATCCGGCTGGGCGTACTTGTCCATCCCGTCGCTGCGCAGCGTCAGGAACGCGGTGCCGGCCGTGACTTCCGTTTCGCCCGCGTTGAGTCCGCTCAGGAACGGACCCTTTCCGTTGAATTCATTGCCGAGGCCCCCGTCCCAGGCAAACACGCCATGATTGGGAACGCCGCACAGCACGGCGTGGCTGACATCGCCGCCGCCACCGGCCTTGATGTAGCTGCGGATCGAATTGCCGCCACGGGAATTGCCGACCAGCGCCACGCGGGATGCACCGGTGCGGCGTTTCAGTTCCGCGATGGCTTCCCCGAGTTCTTTCCGCTGATCTGCCGTGGAAGACCGCCCCTGCTGCGCGACCGCATCGTCATTGCGCGCCAGCGGATCGGTAAAATCGATGGCGAACATGCGGTCGCGCGGAATGCCGTTGGATTCCATCCGCCACATCGTCGTCATCCAGAGCGGCGCGTGATCGCCGTTGCCATGCACGAACAGGATCGGCGGAACCTGCGAAGCCGCCGGCGCGGCATTGGAGGTCTGCGCCACGGCGCGGAAACCGAGACCGCTCACCAGGGGCAGCGCCGCAACGCCCTTCAGAAATGTCCGCCGCGACCCGCTCATGCATCCCTCCATCTTGATTGTCCCCACCCTAACAGCCTGCCATGGCGGCTCAAGGGCGTGTCCCGACTGGACAGATCGGGAGATTCGCGGGCATCAATCCAGTGCGATTTGCCGCGAATCGGCAACCGCGAGCGCCCATCGATTGCACCGCCGACCACAGGCCAGGCATGACCGACGCACCGAAATTGTCTCCCAGCCACATTGCGGCCCCGCTTCGCCATTCGGTGTTCCGCCGGATCTGGCTTGCCAGCCTGCTGTCCAATCTCGGACTGTTGATTCAGGGTGTCGGCGCCGCCTGGGCGATGACGCAGATGACCGCGTCCGCCGACGAGGTCGCGCTGGTCCAGACCGCCCTGATGATGCCGATCATGCTAATCTCGATGCCGGCCGGCGCGATCGCGGACATGTACGACCGGCGGATCGTCGCCCTGATTTCATTGTCGATCGCGCTGACGGGCGCCACCACGCTTGCCGTGCTGGCATGGCTCGGCCTCGTCACTCCCGGCATCCTGCTGGCGTTCTGCTTCATTGTGGGCAGCGGCAATGCCCTGTTCGGGCCAGCCTGGCAGGCCTCGGTCAGCGAGCAGGTTCCCATAGACACCCTGCCCTCCGCCGTGGCGCTCAACGGCATCAGCTATAACATCGCACGCAGCTTCGGCCCGGCGATCGGCGGCATCATCGTGGCATCGGCCGGCGCGGTCGCGGCCTTCGCCGCCAACGCCATTCTCTATGTGCCGCTTTTCGTCGTGCTGTTTCTGTGGCGGCGCGTGACCGAACCCTCCCGGCTGCCGCGCGAGCAGTTGCGGCGCGCGATCATTTCCGGCGTGCGCTACATTTCAAATTCGCCGTCGGTCCGCATCGTGCTGACGAGAACCCTGGTGACCGGCATTGCCGGCGGTTCGATCTCCGCGCTGATGCCGCTGGTCGCGCGCGATCTGCTCCACGGCGGCGCGCAAACCTACGGCATCATGCTGGGCGCATTCGGCATGGGCGCCGTGATCGGCGCGCTCAACATCGGCGAGGTGCGCAAGCGATTCAGCGGCGAGGTTTCGGTGCGGGCCTGCGCCCTTATCATGGGAGTTGCTACCGCGGTCGTGGCCATAAGCCATGAACCGGTTCTCACCGCGGCGGCCCTGGTGGTCGCGGGATCGGTATGGATGCTCGCGGTCGCCCTGTTCAACATCGGCGTACAGTTGTCGGCTCCGCGCTGGGTGGCCGGACGTTCGCTCGCGGCCTTCCAGGCATCGATCGCCGGCGGCATCGCCATCGGAAGCTGGGGCTGGGGCCATCTGACCGACGCGGTCGGAGTCGAGACCGCGTTGCTGGTTTCGGGCGCCGCGATGTTTCTTTCGCCGCTGCTCGGCCTGTGGATCACCATGCCGCCGGTGGGCGGTCGCAACGAGGCCGCCGACCTTCTCGCCGACCCCGAGGTGAAGCTCGCCCTTACCGGACGCAGCGGCCCTCTCGTCGTCGAGATCGAATACCGTGTCGATCAGGACAACGCCCGTTCATTCCATGGACTGATGCAGGAGGTTCAACTCAGCCGCCAGCGCAACGGCGCCTACGGATGGTCCATCGCGCGCGATATCGCCGATCCCGAAATCTGGATCGAGCGGTATCACTGCCCGACGTGGCTGGATTATCTGCGCCAGCGCAATCGTTCGACGCAGGCGGACCGGGCGCTGCATCAGCGCGCGATGGCTTTTCATGTCGGCCCCGATCCGGTTCACGTCCGCCGTATGCTGGAGCGGCCGCTCGGATCGGTACGCTGGAAAGAGGATTCCCCCGACCGCGCCGCGGCCGAGGTGCTGCCGGCATCGACCGCCGTGGGAAGCAGCACCTGATCGTTGCCGAATCTACTGTCCGTGTTCGGCCAGCGTTTTGAGGCGGGCCTTGCCCAGCTTCGAGCGGTGCTCCTTCAGGCAGGCCAGAGCCTTTCCGCGACGGCCGCGCCCGAAATGCACACGGATAGGCACGGCCTCCCGTCGCTACGGAGCCGCCCCGGCGCTCGCGGATTTGTTCACGATGCCGGCAGCCTGGGAATCGTTTCAACAAAGCCGTTGAAGCACGCCAGCCGCTCGTCTTCCTCCTTGGTAAAGCGGCAATCCTTGACCGCCTTTGCGGCAGCAGGTTTGACCTTGGGCTGCGGCGCGATGACCGCATCGTAGCAATCCAGCCGGCCTTTGGAGCCATCCTCGATATCGAGGCAGGCCTGCAACCTCACAGCTATCGATTGCTGCCTGGCGGGCGGGGCGCGGCGCGGCTTCACCTGCACCAGGGGCTTGCCGCCGACCATGGGCGGGGGACTTTGCGCAAAGGCGCTTGCCGAAAACATAACGGCGACCAGAACCAGAAAAGACTTCATGTTATTTCCCGGATGCCTGCGAGCGGTTGAGACCGCATATTCCGAAGCGGGGATAAAGCGCTCGACTAGCACGGCCCGCCTTGCGCCAAAAGCGGAATCCAGCGCCGCCGAACCGGTATCCACTTCGCTCGAAAACGCGATAGCGGTCGTCGAAAGCCGCTTATCGGGCGGCGTTCGCCGGCGGCTCCGCCGCCGCAACGGCGCCGGGACGGCGCTTCCACAACCGTTCGACCAGCGGCAGCAATCCCTGCGGGGTCATCAGGATGACGGCGATCACCACGATGCCATAGATGAAATAGTGCAGTCCCGGCAGCACGCCGCCAAGCTGGCCGCGCAGGATTTCCCCCAACGGGACCAGAAGCAGCGCGCCCAGCGCCGGCCCGAACGCACTCCCCAATCCGCCGACGGTTGCAAACAGCACGATCTCGATGGTGATGACCGGCGAGACCAGCAGATACGGGTCGGCGAAGGTCAGGTAGCGGACGTAGGCCGTGCCGACGATCGACGCCAGCACCGCGGAAATCACCATCGCGGCGACCTTGTAGCGCAGGACGTCGACGCCGATCGCGCGCGCGGCGTTCTCGTTGTCGCGGATGGTCCGCAGATAATATCCCAGCGGCGCATTCAGAATCGCGACGTTGACGAGAACGCAGACCACGGCCAGAAACAGCATCACCCAGAAAGCGCCGTGGCTGCCCCCGAACTGAAAATCAAGAAAATGCCCGGTGTCGCGCGGCAGCAGCAGGCCCGATGCACCGCCGAGGAAATCCCAGCCCTCCACCACGAGCCCGCCCATTTCGGCGAACGCCATCGTGATCAATACGAAGGAAAGATGACCGAGCCGAAAGCGATAATCGATCCATGCGATCATCGCCGCCATCACGGCCGAGATCGCCGCGGAGATCAGCAGTCCAAGCCACATGTTGATCCCGAGCTTCAGCAGCAGCGCGGTCGAGAGCATCGCGCCGATGCCGATGAACAGGCTGTGGGCCAGCGAGATCTGACCTGCCATGCCGCCGACGATATTCCACGACGACGCCAGCGCGACGTAGACCAGCGACAGGATGACGATGTGCAGATAATAGCTCGGCAGCACGAACGGCAGCAGCGCAGCCAGAAGCAGAACGCCCCACAGGATCGGCGACTGCAGAACCTTGTAGAATTCCGGCCTCATCGTGCCGCTCCCCAGGTCAGGCCCTGAGGCCGGAACAGCATGATCAGAACGAAGATACCGTAGGGCAGCAGCATGCCGAGGATGTCCGAGAGATAGATCGTTCCGAACGCCTCGGAAATGCCGATCACGAGGCCGCCGAGCATGATGCCGACGAAATTCGTCATGCCGCCAAGCACCACCACCAGCAGCGTAATCACCGTGTAGCGCAGGCCCATGGTCGGCTGGATCGGCGTGCCCGGCAGCAACAGCGCGGCTGCGATCGCCAGGATTCCGATGCCGAGCGCGAACGTCAGGATCTGGACGCGCCCGACATCGATCCCCATCAGGGATGCGGCATGGGCGTTCTGATGCACGGCGCGGATCGATCGTCCGAAATCGGTCGAGCGCAGCATCACGTAAAGACCGATCGCCATCGCAAACGAAACGACGAAGGCGATGATGTGAGGCACGCGCATCACCACGTCACCGACAATCCATAGCCTGGATTCCACCGCCGATGGCGTGCGCGCCGGCTGCCCGCCGAACACCATCAGGATGCCGTTTTGCAACACGAGGCTAAGGCCCAGCGTCAACTGCACGATCATCAGGAACTTGTGTCCGACCATCGGGCGGAGCAGGTAACGATAGACCAGCGCGCCAACGCCCATCATGACCGGCACGGTGATGACGATCGACACGTAGGGATCGAGCGACAGCGCGGAATACAGCGCGAGGCACATGAACATGCCGAGCGCGATGAAGTCGCCATGGGCGAAATTGACGACCCCGCTGACGCCGTAGACCAGTCCCATGCCGAGCGCCAGCAGCCCGTAGGTGCTGCCGATCAGAAGTCCCTGCGTCAGGGCTTGAAGGAATTCAGCCATGTCGCCCTCCGCTCACAATCCAAGATAGGCGCTGCGCGTGCGCGGATCGTCCTTGACCGCATCCGCCGACCCCTCGATCGCGACGCGGCCGCGCTCGAGAACGTAGCAACGCTGGGCATGACGCAGCGTCAGGTTGAGGTTCTGTTCCACCAGAAGAATCGTCAGCCCCCCGGCATGCAGCTTGTCGATGATCCCGAAAATGTACTGCACAAAAAGCGGCGACAGGCCGAGCGAGGGCTCGTCGAGCATCAGAAGGCGGGCTTCAGCCATCAGCGCGCGGCCGACGGCCAGCATCTGCTGCTCGCCGCCCGACAGGGTGCCGGCGTTTTGCGACAGGCGTTCCTTCATGCGGGGAAGCAGGTCGAGCACGCGCTCCATCTGACGCGAACGTCCCGGACGCGCGCGACGATTGATGCCGCCGAGCAGGAGATTTTCCCGCACGCTCATCTCCGGGAAAACCAGACGGCCTTCCGGCACCTGCACAATGCCGAGTTCGACGCGCTCGCGCGGCGTCATCGCGGTGACATCCGTCCCTTCAAAGAGAATCCGGCCCGACATCGGCGCGTACATGCCCGACAGGCTGTTGATCAGCGTCGTCTTGCCGGCGTTGTTGGCGCCAAGCAACCCGACGATCTCGCCGGCCGCGAGCGTCAGCGACACGTCGTGCAGCACCGGCACGCCGCCATACCCCGCGACCAGATGCTCGATCTCAAGCATCGAGATGCTCCCCGAAATAGGCATCGATGACATGCTGATCCTTGACGATGTCTCCGGGCGAGCCTTCGGCGATCTTCTCGCCGAAATTGATCACCACCATGCGCGTCGCAAGCTGCATGATGACGGGCATCACATGCTCGACCATCACAATGGTGACGCCCTGGCTGTTGAGGTCGCGGACGACGGCGATCGGCTTTTCGGTTTCGGCCAGCGTCAGGCCCGCCATGACCTCATCGAGCAGGATGCAGCGGGGGTCCGTTGCAAGGCACTTGGCGAGCTCCAGCAGCTTCTTGTCCTGCAACGAGAGCGTCAGCGGGGTCAGGCGTTCCTTGCCGGCAAGACCCACCCGGCCGAGCATGAGCGCGGCGTAGTCGATGGCCTCGCGGATCGGCCGCCGCGTCAGCGCGGCGGTCGTCACCACATCGAGCGTGGTCATGTCGGCGAAGGTCTGCACGATCTGAAAGCTGCGGATCAATCCGCGCCGCACCAGCCGGTCCGGTGAGACGCCGACAATGCTGGCGCCGTCGAAACGAACGTCACCGCCGGTCGGCGGCGCGAAGCCGGAGATCGCGCTGAACAACGTCGTCTTGCCCGCACCGTTGGGGCCGATGATTCCAAGAATCTCGCCCGCGGCAACGGAAAAGCTGACATCGTTCAGGGCGACAAGCCCGCCGAACCGTTTGGTGACGTTCTCGACCTCGAGCAAAGCCACGAACGGACCTTACACGCGCGGCCGCGGGGTCGTCTGGGCGAACTCCTTCGGGAAGATCACCTGCTGCTGCTGTTCCGGCGTCCACTGGATGAACATGGCGCTGCCGTCTTTCAGGAGGCGGTCTTCCGCGAATTGCAGCCCCTTCGGCTTGGCGACGTAGAGATTCGGATCGCCGAACGGAATATTGACCTTCTTGAACGCATCGAGCAACGCGTCGCTCTCAAGCGACGCCGACGTCTCGAGCACCTGCTGCAACACCCGACCGGCCTGCGCGTACTGGATCGCGCCCTGCCCGATGCGGGTCAGCTTGGCGATATCGCGCAGCTCGGCGATGACCTTCTGCATGGAGTCGATCTTCGCGCCGGGGCTGAAGCCGGTCATGCCGAACAGGTTCTTGGTCAGCACCGCCTTGCCGATCTCCGGGCCGAGATCCTTCCACAGCGACAGGTCGGAATAGCCGCCGGTACCGCCGCAGAAGATGCTGCCGTGATAGTTGAGATTGTAGCGCGCCTGATGGAGCAGGATGCCGTCGCGCGGCGTGACAAGGCCGACCACGACGTCCGGCTTCAACGAGCGGATGCGGATCATCGCGGAAGTCTGATCCTGCGCGCGGATGTCGAGGGGCGCCTCGCCGATGACGCTGACGCCGCTGGCCTTGAGTTTTTCGACCAGGAATTTGTTGACCTGCTGGCCGGCCTCATAATTCGAGTAGCCCATGACCGCGGTCTTGATGTTGAATTTTTCCGCGTCACGCAAAAACACGACAAAGTCGTGCATCGTCTGGGCATAACCGCGGTCATAAGGATAGCCCAGCGTAAACATGTAATTGGAATGCGATCCGCCGGCCCAGACCGACAGGGTCGGCACCTTCAGTTCGTCGAGCACGGGCGTCAGCGCGAGCATCTGCGCGCTGAGGATGGTGCCGGTGAGAAGATTCACCTTTTCCTCGGTGATCAACCTGCGCGCTTCGGTCGCGGTCCGCGCGGGCTGGCTGGTGTCGTCGGCCTGGATCAGTTCGATCTTGGCGCCGCCCTTGCTCTTGATGCCGCCTTCCGCATTGATTTTCTTGATGATGTACTCGAACGCCGGCTGTCCTTCCTGCGCATAGGCCGCAAGTCCGCCGCTCATCGAGTTGATGACGCCGATCTTGATCGGCGCGGCCGCGTTGGCGCTGCGAATCCAGGGTGCAGCGACTGCGCCCAGCGTCAGGCTGGCCGTGCCGATACCAAATGAACGTCGAGTAATGGACATGTGCGTTCCTCGGATTTTTGACGTTTTGTTGTTCTGTTATTTTAGACCAGGCGATGCGTTCTTATATGCTACGTTAGGGGATGTCCCAGCCGAATGCGAGCAGCATGGCGACGGACGCGCGATCCGTGGACCGCGCGCTTTTCCCTTGCGTCTGACAGCTCACATCCGACAGCGGCAATGGTCATATCCGACGCCGGCCGACGTTTTGATTATGGGAGATCAGAGGGACTGGTGCCGCAAGAGGGATTCGAACCCCCGACCCCGTCATTACGAATGACGTGCTCTACCGACTGAGCTATTGCGGCGAACCATGTGGCGCGTTCGGAAATCGCCTCTGCGCACGCGCTTCTGATATCGGGCACCGCCGGCCTTTGCAAGAACCGGCCGCAGCTCCGCCGACGAATATCGGTGCTTGCCGAACCTGGAGCGCTTTCGAGCGAAGTGGATACCGGTTCGCGTGAAGAAAACGCGTCAAATCAAAATCATAGAGCCCCGCTTCTGATTCCGGCGGAAACGGAAAGGCGCTAACCGCCCCAGCGCGACAGGAACCCGCGCCAGCCGCCGGCCTGGCGCGCGCCCGGGGCGATTTGTTCAGCAAATTCATCGTTCTCGGAACCATCATCGATCCCGGGATCGTCGGGCGCCCTGACAATCGGGATCACTGCGGGGATAGCAGGCGCGTTGCCCTTGCCAAGGTCCGGCCGCGAACGAAAGATCGGCGGGGCCGCGACCGGCTCGACCTGCGCAACCGGGGCCTCGGACGGGGACGATTCGGCCGCCTCCGGCGAGGGCGCATTGTCCTGAGCGGCGGCAACGGCGGGTTCATCGGATACAGCCGGCAACGCCTCGGCACGCGGCGGCGCGCTCGTGGCCTGCTCCGGGAATTCCGCCTCGATCACGTCGGACTTGTCGGACGGCAGCGCCGCCAGCGGCGTCTGCCATTTGAAGGCATCGAGCCGGCCGCTCACCGGCGACACCGGACGCCAGCGATCCGACACATATCCGTCCGCCGTCCAGACCGGATCGTGCAGCGCGCGCACGGCGCGCAGCGTCCAGGCGCGGGCGCGGCCGCTATCGCCATGCTCGCTGCGTTCGATCTCCGCCATCAGCATCGCCACACGCTGGGTCGGCGCCGCGATCAGAGGTTCCAGCGCCGCGCGCGCACGCGCGAATTCGCTGGCGTCGATCGCCGCGCGCGCAACCGCCAGCGCGCCTTCCGGATGATCCGGGACTTTGGCCGCCAGCGTTTCGACCCGCACCAGGCGCTGCCGCGCCGAATCGCCGAGTCTGACGTGGGCGTAGGCATCGGCGAGATCGGGATGGGGCTGCGCCAGCCACGCAGTTTCGACAATCCGCATCGCACGCCGGATCTGATGCGCCTCGCTTTGATATCTGCTCGCGAGCACTGCGGCTGGAATCAGCGTCGGCGCGAGCTTTATCGCTTCCATCACCGTGTCGCGCGACACGTCGCGGTCGGTGGTTTCAAGCTCGAGCGCCCGCGCGGTCAGCAACACGCCGCGCTGGCGGCGATACTGCGCCTTGTCGATCAGGCCCGAGGCGAGGTTGTTATCGAGGATGGCCAGCGCACCCGTCCAGTCGCCGCCCGCGCAGCGGAAGCCGAGCGCGGCCTGCGAGGCCCAGGCCGATGACGGCGAATGTTTCAGCGCGTCTTCCGCGATGGTGACGGCGGCTGCCGGATCGTCGGCGCGCAGCGCCTCGATGAAAAGCCCGCGCAAGCCCAGCAATCGCGTGTCCGCGCGCGCGGCCATGGCGCGGAACGCACGCCGCGCGCCGGCGCTATCGCCGTCGAGCTGGGCGGACTGCGCATGCAACAACAGCGCCAGCGGATCGTGCGAGGCCAACCGCCGCGCCACCTCGGCATGGCTGCGCGCGGCCGCGGCGTCGCCGTGACCGATCGCCAGCAACCCGTGGGTGATCGCGTGCCGGCCCCGCGCGTGCAGGCGCTCATGCCGCGCCCGCCTGATGCGGTGAGGCATCCGCCACAGGCCCCGCACGACCGTCCACGACAGGATCGCGGCGACGGCGAGCATTCCCAGCGCCAGCACGAAAACCGGGAACGTCGTTTCGATCCGCCAGACGCTCCAGGACAGCACGATGGTGCCACCCTGATCGGCGACCCAGGCCGCACCCGATGCCGCCAGCGCAATCAAGACAAGGAACAGAATGATGCGAATCATCGGGGGCCTATTGCGCCGGTTTGGTCAACGCAGCCATCGCATCGGCTGCAAATCGATGCGAAGCGGCAAGAGCCGCGTCCCGTGCATCGGCCCTGGCGATCCAGGCTTGCGCGGCGGCACGGTCGGCCGGAGGAAGATCGTTCAATCCGCGCTTCGCGGCGGCGACATCGTTGTGCAAGGCGGATGCGGTGATGCGGGCGATGACCGCATTTTTGGAATCTCCCGCCGCCGCATCGGTGCGCTCGATACGCACCAGCCGGGCGGCACCTTCCCGCAGGCGTTCGACGATGCCGCCACCGGCCGTCGCCGGAACCGGCGCCGGTGCGAGCTTCGGCACGATCGCAAGCAATTCGCGGCACAATGCATTGGCGTTCGGCGCGCCCGAACTCGCAAAGGCATCCAGCGGCTTCAATGCCTCGGGATCGGCGGCGAGCGATTTCGATGCCGCCAGCAGTTCGCCATACGGCTCGCCATGTCCCACCGACACATTCAGCAACGCCGCGGCGACGACACGCCGGAGCGGCGCGTCATCGGCCGGAGGCGTGTCGTGCCTCGCGGCATCGGCGGTCAGCGCTTTCGCCGTTTGCTCGATCGCCGCAAGCCGCGCGGTGACGGCCGCCAGATCCGGCGCGCTCGCAGCCTCGCGCGGCGCCGAGGCCGCATCCTTCACCGCCGCGGCCAGCTTGTCGGACCGGCCGCGCATCGCCGCCAGATCGTCGCGCAGGGAGGCAACGGATTTTTCAAGGGCCGCGATCCGCGCCGCGGCCGCCGCATCGAGCGGTGCCGGAGCTGCGGGCTTTCCGGTTTTGGACTCGAGCCCCGCGACGCGGCTCGAAAGATCGTCGAATTCCGCCGTGCCGACCCGCGGCGCGGACGATGACGCCGGCCAGCCTGCGAACCAGGCGCCGCCAACCGCACACGCGGCAATGAGGGCGCCGACGATCGCGGACACCACGGCCGACGCGGCCCGCGACGATCCAAGCGGGGCTTCCGCCGGTGCGGCGGCGGGCGGCGGATCATCCGCAGCCGCCTTGTCCGCTTCGGCGGCCTCGCCGCTATCCGTCTCGCGGGAAATTTCGGTCGCTTCGAGATCGATGGTCGGCGGCGAGCGCTTCTGCCGGGCCCCCTCCTGCGACGTGTCATCGTGCCTGTCATCGACCATCGTCAGGATTCCTCACCGCGGCGACACAACATTACCAGATTCGAGACCTCTCCTTACCGCGATAACGGCCGCAACGCACGGTCCAGCGCCTCGAACAGCGCACTTTCGTCCGGGGCGCGCGCCACGGCGACAGAGGGCGCGCCGCCGTCCCGCAGAACCGCGGCGACCCCATCGGACAGGCAGCATTGCGGAACCGCGAGAGCCGAAATCTCCACGCCGCCGGCCCGCGCCGCGTCGAGGAAGGCCCGCGCGCTGCGCCGTGAGTAATGCAACACCGCCCTGATCCGGTGACCGGCGAAGGCATCGCACACCTCCCGGGACAGGCTCGCCACCGGCACCATGCGGTAACTCGTTGCCGTCACGACATTGAACCCGCGCTTGCCCAGTTCGCCCGCGAGATCCCACGCGAGATCGGCTCCGGCCGGATAAAGAAGCGTCGCGGCCTTCGTCAGCGCCTTCGCCCGGACGCTTTTCGTCATCAGGTCGCGCAAGGCCGACGCATCGCCGCTCGCCGAAATCACATCCTGAAAGCCGATCCGCCGCGCGGCCTCCGCCGTATGCTCACCGACGGCGAACAGCGGAAGCCCCAGCAGCGACTCCCTGACCGGGTGCGTGGCGAGCGCGCGCAGGGCATTGGCGCTCGTCACGACGACCGCGCCATAGCGCACATCCGGCTCGGCTTCGAACGCGATGGCCTCGAAGCGCAGCATCGGCGACGACAGGACATCGAGCCCCTTCGCGCGCAAGGCCTCCGCGGTGCTCTCGTTGTCAGGCTCCGGACGCGTGACGAGAACGGCCACGCGGTCAGGCTCCCGCAAACAGCGTGAAGAACTTTTCGCCGGCCCGCTCGCGCAACTCACGCGCGGCGTCGGTGCCGAGCGCGGCCGCATCCGCCCGCGCGCCGTCGCGCGTGGTCTCGAAGGACTCCTTGCCATCGGGGGAAATGATGAGGCCGCGGAAATGAACGCGATCGCCGCTCACGCGGCAATGACCGCCGATCGGCGTGCGGCAGGAGCCGTCGAGCAGCGCCAGAAAACTTCGCTCGGCGCTCAGCGCCACTTCCGTATCGGAATCGCCGATCGCTTTCACAAATGCCGTGGTGCGATCGTCGTCGCGGCGGGATTCGATGGCGATGGCACCCTGTCCGACCGCCGGAAGAAACTCATCCACCTCGAAAATCCGCGTGGCCTTGTCCTGCAAGCCGAGCCGCTTCAAGCCGGCCAGCGCCAGCAGCGTGGCGTCGGCTTCGCCGGACGCGAGTTTGCGCAATCGCGTCTCCACGTTGCCGCGGATGACGTTCACCTTCAGATCCGGCCGCAGCCGTAGCACCATGGCCTGACGCCGCAAGGACGCGGTGCCGACGACGGCGCCCGCGGGCAGATCGTTCAGCGATGCGGCGCGCGGACTGATGAACACATCCCGCACATCCTCGCGCGGCAGGAACGCCGACAACCAGGTGGCGTCGGGCAGGAACGTCGGCACGTCCTTGGATGAATGCACCGCGAAGTCGATGCTGCCCGCCAGCAGGGCTTCCTCGATCTCCTTGGTGAAGAGACCCTTGCCGCCGACATCGAACAGCGACCGGTCCTGGATCGCGTCGCCCGAGGTGCGGATCGTGCGGATGGCGATGCGCTCGGGGGCGACCCGGTGCGCCCGCGCCAGCCGGTCGCGCACCTCATGCGCCTGCGCAAGCGCCAGCGGACTCCCCCGGGTTCCGATGGTTGCCAGAATGCCGGTATCCCCTGAGGATTGCACGCCAAGACCTCGCAATGCTACGCCGGTGCATGCCTTCGCACGCGCCGGAACAGGCCGAACCGGCCACGTCCGGGGGAAGGGAAACGCCGGTTTTCGTCATAACGCAAGGGTCGAAATTGGGATACGACACGCCGATGCTGGTGCTGGGGATCGAGACCACCTGCGACGAGACCGCCGCCGCCGTGATCGAGCGACAGGCGGACGGCAACGGCCGCATCCTCTCCAATATCGTCTATTCCCAGACCGGGGAGCACGCCCCGTTCGGCGGCGTGGTTCCCGAAATCGCCGCGCGCGCGCATGTCGACCGGCTCGACGGCATCATTGCCCGTGCGATGACGGAAGCGGGCGCCGGTTTCGGTCAATTGTCGGCGATCGCCGGCGCCGCCGGCCCCGGCCTGATCGGCGGCGTGATCGTCGGCCTCACCACGGCCAAGGCGATCGCACTCGTGCACGACAAGCCGCTGATCGCGGTCAATCATCTCGAGGCCCACGCGCTGACGCCACGGCTGACCTGCCCGCTGGCTTTTCCCTATTGCCTGTTTCTCGCCTCCGGCGGCCACACCCAGATCATCGCCGTGCGCGGCGTCGGCCAGTATGTCCGGCTCGGCACCACGGTCGATGACGCCATGGGCGAGGCGTTCGACAAGGTGGCCAAGATGCTCGGCCTGCCCTATCCCGGCGGCCCGCAGGTGGAGCGCGCCGCAGCGGAAGGCGATGCCGGGCGATTCAATTTTCCACGGCCGATGATCGGGCGTCCGGACGCGAATTTCTCTCTCTCGGGCCTGAAGACCGCCGTGCGCAACGAGGCGAGCCGCATGTTGCCGCTGGAGCCGCAGGACATCAGCGATCTCTGCGCCGGCTTTCAGGCTGCCGTCCTGGAAGCGACGGCCGACCGGTTGAGCATGGGCCTCAAGCTGTTCCGGGAACGGTTCGGCGCGCCGCACGCGCTGGTCGCAGCCGGCGGCGTCGCCGCCAATCAGGCGATCCGCGGCGCGCTGCAGGACGTTGCCGCCAAGGCGCGGACCGAACTCATCATCCCACCGCCCGCGCTTTGCACCGACAACGGCGCGATGATCGCGTGGGCCGGCGCCGAGCGGCTTGCTGCGGGATTGACCGACGACCTCGAAGCCCCGCCCCGCGCGCGCTGGCTGCTCGACGCCGAGGCCCAGGCGCCCGCGGGATTCGCCAATACCCGCGCCGGGTTCTGACGATGACCGCATTCAACCGCGTGTGCGTGATCGGCGCCGGAGCCTGGGGAACGGCGCTCGCCGGAGTCGCTGCGCGCGCCGGGCGTGCGGTGACGCTCTACGCGCGGGATGCCGCGATGGCCGCGAGAATTTCAGCGACGCACGAAAATCCGCGGCTGCCCGGCATTCCCGTCGACCGCAGCATCGACGTCACGCACGACATCGCCGCCGTTGCCGGCGCGGATGTCCTCGTGATCGCGGTGCCCGCGCAACAATCCCGCGCGGCACTCACGGCGCTCGCGCCGCATCTTGCGGCCGGAACGCCCGTCATCGCCAGCGCCAAGGGCATCGAGCACGGCACGCGGCGGTTCATGACCGAGGTGATCGCCGAAACCGCGCATCACGCGATCCCCGCGATTTTGTCCGGCCCGAGTTTCGCCGACGACGTGGCGCGCGGGCTGCCGACCGCGGTGACGCTTGCAACGCAGGACGAAGCGATGGCGATCGCACTGGTGCATGCGCTGGGCTCCGCGACTTTCCGGCCTTATCACACCACCGATATCCGCGGCGTCGAGATCGGCGGCGCGGCGAAGAACGTGCTCGCCATCGCGGCCGGCATCGTTGTCGGCAAGCAACTGGGCGCGTCGGCGCTGGCGGCGCTGACAACTCGCGGGTTCAGCGAACTGGTGCGGCTCGGGCGCGCCTGCGGCGCACGCGGCGAAACGCTCGCCGGCCTGTCCGGCCTCGGCGATCTCATTCTCACCTGCTCGAGTCCGCAGTCGCGCAACTTCTCGCTCGGCATCGCGCTCGGGCGTGGCGACCGCACGCCGCGCGATAAATTGAGCGAAGGCGAATTTACCGCGCCGGTGCTGGTTGAATTGGCGGCGGCGAAAAATGTCGATATGCCTGTCTCCAGCGCGGTCGCGGGGATTCTTGGCGGCAAGCTCACGATCGATGCGGCCATCGAAGGCCTGCTGACGCGGCCGTTCCGGGCGGAAGGATAGATCATGGCGCACTGGCTGGTGAAATCGGAGCCCTCGGTGTGGTCGTGGGATCAGCAGGTCGCGAAAGGCGCGAAGGGCGAGGCGTGGACCGGCGTGCGCAACTACACCGCGCGGCTGCACCTCGTCGCCATGAAGAAGGGCGACAAGGCGTTCTTCTATCATTCCAACGAGGGCAAGGAGATCGTCGGCATCGTGGAAGTGATCCGCGAGGCCTATCCCGATCCGACCGACAAGACCGGTAAATTCGTCTGCGTCGACATCAAGGCCGACAAGCCGCTGAAGACACCGGTGACGATGGCCACCATCAAGGCCGACAAGACGTTCGCGGAGATGGCGCTGGTGAAATATTCGCGGCTGTCGGTGCAGCCGGTGACATCCGACGAATGGAAGCTCATCTGCAAGATGGGCGGGGTGTGAAATCCGCTCGTCATCGCCGGGCATAGCCGTTCGAAAGAACGGCGTCGCTTCGCCCGCCTGCGATCCGGCAGCCCATGAACGATGGATACGCGGGTCAGGCTCGCGTATGACCAAAGGATGGACCCGTCCGCTGCATCCGACAAAGCCATTTTCGTCCACGCCAACACGCGGCTGCGGCCGGTGCCGCTGGTGCCGGAGATTGCGATTCACGTCGCCGACGAAAGCGTGCCGATCTGGCTGAAGACAGAGGAAGAACTCGGCGAGATGGGCCTGCCGCCGCCGTTCTGGGCGTTCGCGTGGGCCGGCGGACAGGCGCTTTCGCGCTATGTGCTCGATCATGCGGATGCCGTTGCCGGAAAATCCGTGCTCGATCTTGCATCGGGCTCGGGGCTCGTTGGCATCGCCGCGATGAAAGCGGGCGCGCGCGAGGTCACCGCGGCGGATATCGATGCGTTTTCCCTGGCTGCCATCGCGATCAACGCGCGCGCGAACGGCGTTCGTCTCGCAGCTTGCAGCGACGATCTGCTCGCATCGTCCGCAAACGAACGATGGGATGCGATCCTCGCCGGCGATATTTTCTATGAGCGCGAGACGGCCGAGCGCGCTTTCGCCTTCCTGTCGCGGCAGGCCGAACGCGGCGCGACCGTGCTAATTGGCGATCCCGGCCGCAGCTACCTGCCGAAGGAGCGCCTCGCAAAGCTCGCCGAATACAGCGTGCCGGTGACGCGCGAGCTGGAAGACGCGGAGATCAAGCGCACGGCTGTATGGACGATTCGGCGAGGCGCTTCACCCTCCCCTGGAGGGTAAGCCTACCCGGCCGCCGCCACGACCTGCGCCAGCAACTGTTCGCGCTTCGACTGGGAGCGGTAGCCCTTCATGGTCGCGGCGAAGCGTTCGAGGATGCCGTCCTCGAACGCGGTGACGATGGTGTCGTGCACATAGCTCTTGCGGCAGATCGCCGGGGTGTTGGACAGTTCGTCCGCCGCCGCACGCACCGCGTCCAGCACCTGCTTGCGGCGGCCGCGCTGGCTCGTGGCGGGAGTGATCCGCGACAACGATTCCAGCACCACCGCCGACGCCATCAGGGTGCGAAAATCCTTCAGCGAAATCTTGATGCCCGCGATCTCGCGCAGGAACGTGTTGACCTGCGACGTACTGACGGCGCGAACGACCCCTGAATTGTCGCGGTACTGGAACATCCGCCTGCCCGGCACGCCGCGCAGGATGCCGATGGCGCGCACCAGCTTCGCCGCGCCGCATTCCTTGCGCACCGCCTTGCCGCCCTTCGCCTTGAAGGACAGCACGATGTTGTCGTCGTCGATCGCGACGTTCGATTTCAAAAGCGTGGTCGCGCCCCGCGTTCCGTTCAGCCGCGCATAGGATTCGTTGCCGGGGCGGATCGCGGTGCGCGCGATCAGCTCGATCACGGCGGACAGCGCGAATTCCCGCGTCGGTTCGTCGCCCGACAGATGCGCCGACACGTTGCGCCGGATTTTTGGCAGCGCCGCCACCAGCTTGGACAGGCGATGCGCCTTGCGCTGCTCGCGCACCTTCTCCCAGTCGGCATGATAGCGATATTGCAGCCGCCCGGCCGCATCGACGCCGACCGCCTGCAAGTGCGAGGCGGGATCGGGCGAGTATCGGACCGCGGCATAGGCCGGAGGCATCGCCATCGCCTTCAGGCGCTTGATGGTGCCGAGATGGCGAACCGGCCTGCCGTTGGCGCGAACAAATGAATATGCTTTCCCGCGCTTGATGCGGCGGATCGTCAATTCGTTCTGATCGCCGAGTTTCAGGCCGATGTCCCGCGCAAGCGCTTCCACCGAGGCGGGAGCGGACGCGGATCCAACCATGGAATCGGCGGAAACGGGCCGTCCAGCCTCGAAATTCTGCTGATCCATCATGGCTTTATACGCCTCACTCTGGGCCGCCTGCTCTAAATGCCTGTTGTCGGATTTTTGTTCCGGCTGCGCCGCCGACTTCGACGGAGGCATTTAGGGGCTCCCGGCGGCCCGCGCCAGCCCGGCACGGGGGTTTGGCGGTTATTGGTTACCGGAAATGGCTTGAATGGCAGCCATGCCGACGATTTCCGGGTCTGCCGACCGCAATCGTGACGATCGGACACACCTTGCGGGATCGTCTCCGGCCACGAGTGCCGACCAAGGTCCTAGTGCGGACGGCTTGTCCCCATACCGCGCTGCGACGCATAATCGCCGACAATCACGGGAATGGCCTGCCGCTGATTCGGGGTAGCGCAGGCCGGGTGGAGGAAAAAGGATGTCCGACAAGATTTATGGCGTGAACACGGATTGGGCGAAGCGCGCCTGGGTCGACGACGCCAAATACAATGAAATGCATGCGCGCTCGATCAAGGATCCGGACGGATTCTGGGCCGAGCACGGCAAGCGCCTCGACTGGGTCAAGCCCTTCACCAAGGTGGAGAACTGCTCCTACGCGCCCGGCAACATCTCGATCAAATGGTTCGAGGATGGCGTGCTCAACGCCGCCTACAATTGCATCGACCGCCACCTCGACACGCGCGGCGACCAGACCGCAATCATCTGGGAAGGCGACAACCCCGCGGAATCGAAGCATATCAGCTATCGTGAACTGCACGACGAAGTCTGCAAGATGGCCAACGTGCTGCGCAACCGCAATGTCAAGAAGGGCGACCGCGTCACCATCTACCTGCCGATGATTCCGGAAGCGGCCTACGCCATTCTCGCCTGCGCGCGCATCGGCGCGATTCATTCGGTGGTGTTCGCCGGCTTCTCGCCGGACTCGCTCGCCCAGCGCATCAGCGACTGCCAGTCCAAAATCGTCATCACCGCCGACGAGGGTCTGCGCGGCGGCAGGAAGGTGCCGCTGAAGGCCAATGTCGATGGCGCCATCGCCAAGACCGGCGGCGTCGACTGGGTTGTCGTTGTGAAGCGAACCGGCAGCGCCGTCGACATGGATCCGGTGCGCGACCTCTGGTACCACGACGCCGCCGCGGCCGTGACGACGGAGTGCCCGTGCGAGCCGATGAACGCGGAGGATCCGCTGTTCATCCTCTATACGTCGGGGTCGACCGGCCAGCCCAAGGGCGTGCTGCACACCACCGGCGGCTATCTCGCCTACGCCGCGATGACGCATCAATACGTGTTCGACTATCACGACGGCGACATCTACTGGTGCACCGCCGACGTCGGCTGGGTCACCGGACACAGCTACATTCTCTACGGGCCGCTGGCCAACGGCGCGACCACGCTGATGTTCGAGGGCGTGCCGAACTATCCCGACAATTCGCGTTTCTGGAACGTCATCGACAAGCACAAGGTCAACATCTTCTACACCGCGCCGACCGCGATCCGCGCCCTGATGCAGGCCGGCGACGATCCGGTGAAAAAGACCTCGCGCAAGAGCCTGCGGCTGCTCGGCTCCGTGGGCGAGCCGATCAATCCGGAGGCGTGGGAATGGTACCACCGCGTGGTCGGCGACGGCCGCTGCCCGATCGTCGATACCTGGTGGCAGACCGAAACCGGCGGCATCATGATTACGCCGCTGCCCGGCGCGATCGCGCAGAAGCCGGGCTCGGCAACGAAGCCGTTCTTCGGCATCGTGCCCGAGATCGTCGACGCCGACGGCAAGGTGCTGGAGGGCGAATGCACCGGCAACCTCTGCATCGCGCGCTCATGGCCCGGCCAGATGCGCACGGTCTATGGCGATCACGCCCGCTTCGAGCAGACCTACTTTTCAACCTACAAGGGCAAATACTTCAGCGGCGACGGCTGCCGCCGCGACGCCGACGGCTACTACTGGATCACCGGGCGCGTCGATGACGTCATCAACGTCTCCGGCCATCGCATGGGGACCGCCGAGGTCGAGTCGTCGCTGGTCGCGAACCCCGCCGTGTCCGAGGCGGCCGTTGTCGGCTATCCCCACGATATCAAGGGTCAGGGCATCTATGCCTATGTGACGCTGATGGCGGGCACCGAACCGACCGACGCCTTGCGCAAGGAGCTGGTGGCCTGGGTGCGCAAGGACATCGGACCCATTGCGTCACCGGACCTGATCCAGTTCGCGCCGGGCCTGCCCAAGACGCGCTCCGGCAAGATCATGCGCCGCATCCTGCGCAAGATCGCGGAGGACGAGCCGTCGAGTCTCGGCGACACCTCGACGCTGGCCGATCCCGCGGTGGTCGACGATCTCGTCAGGAACCGGCAGAACAAAAAACCCGGCGCCTGAGATTTTCAATTCTCCGGACAATCCGGCGCATCAACAACGACGAGGGCCCGTATCGTCCGATACGGGCCCTCGTCGCTTTCAGGTATGCCTCGTTTATTTGGCGCGAAGAAACGGCAGGATCACTGCAATCGCCTGATCGGGCTGTTCTTCCATGATCCAGTGGCCGGAATTGGCGATCACGGCGCCACGCACATTGCTCGCCGCAAAACCGATCTCGCCGGCAAAGGCATCGCCGAACGAATGATTGCCGCCGATCGCAAGCACCGGCATGGTCAGCTTGCCCTTCTCCGCAAGCCGCTTCTGATTGTCGGCGGCATCCTGCGCGACTTTCTCGTAGCTGCCTTCGGGATGCCACGAGAGGCCCATGCCGCACGGGTCGGGAACGACGACTGTGTGATCCTTCGTCAGGACATCGGCGCGCGGTTGCCACATGTCGCCGGTGTCACCGAGGCCATGCAGCAGCGCGATGGCGGGACCGGTATCGCCCACGCGAATATATTGCGTGCCATCGCTGACCGGGATCTGCTCGTCGCGAAAGTCCCGGCCCGTGACATGGTTGTCACGCCATAAGATCCACGCCCGTGACCTGCCCCTGACAGCGCTGCATCGTCTCCAGCGCGGCTTGCAGCCGTGCGGCGCCTTCCTGATCGCCGCGCGACAGCGCGCCGGCAATGCCGCCTCTGGCGCGATCCATGAAATTCACCCGCGTGGTGTCGCTCGCCATATCCACCGGCTGCATGGTCCGCGTATCGATCTTGGCCGTCATCCCGAGAAACGACGAACTCTCATCCAGGGACATCGCGCCGGATTTGATCTGGCCGTTCATCCAGTCGAACAGCTGCTGGCGCGTCATGCCGGTGAAATCCGTCGTGGTCACGCCGG
>Ga0153956_1001059_pt1 | contig 26412 bp, 26 predicted proteins | sample TSFL040MetaG_FD_104704 | JGI IMG/M metagenome (GOLD analysis project Ga0153956, IMG submission 104704) | Attine ant fungus gardens microbial communities from Florida, USA - TSFL040 MetaG | ecosystem: Host-associated > Fungi > Mycelium > Unclassified | place: USA: Florida, Wekiwa Springs... | reverse complement strand
GCCGATGATCAGGCCGAGACTGTAGACCAGCCACGGGTCCGATTTCGCCCGCGCCAGATCGATCAGGTACAGGCCCATGCCGAACTGAAACAGCACCAGCAGCCACCGGCCGAGGCCCCCTGAGGTCAGGAGGCCGAAGCTGATGCCCTGGTTGTGAACCATGGTGAGCGAAAAGAAGGGCAAAATATTGACCTGATCGCCCAAGGCCTGAAGATTTAATCCGTACAGCACGCCCAGCTTGGTCAGTTGGTCCAGGATCAGCACGATCGCCGCCAGCGCCAGCCCTCTTAGGCCGGTCGAGGTGTAGAGCGGGGCAAAGTGCGCGCGCAGCTTGTCGCCAAAGGCATTCATCTGGTTATCCGGCATGGGTTTCATCATAGGTGGCCACGGCTTCGGCGTCGCGTAGGGACAGATCGGGGTAACGCGGATCGGAACCGACTTCCGGCAGGATGCGCCAGGAGCGGGCGCATTTGCGGCCTTCGGCGCGGGCAAAGGCGACGGCGATCATGGCTAATCCTTCCAGCTTGAAAGAATCGGCCGGCGCGGGATCCAGGCTTAAAGTGGCCTGCGAGGTGCGGAAGACTTCGGCGGCGTCGATTCCCTGCATCGCCTCCCAGATGGCGTTATCGGAAATATGCACCTTCGGCGCGGCTTCGAGCGCCGAACCGATCACCTTGTCGCGGCGCTTTTCCTCCAGCGCGGCGGTGACGACGGACAGCACGCTCTCGATCTTCTGCCAGCGGTCGTGTTCGGCCAGGTTGTGCCATTCGGCAGGGGCCTCACCGAGTACGCGGAACAAATTGGCCTTTTCGCCGGGGTTTCGGGACGCCCAGGCTTCCTCCATGGTGAAGGTCAGGATGGGCGACAACCATAGGGTCAGGCGCTCGAACAGGATGTTCATCACCGTGCGGCAGGCGCGGCGTTTGAGCGACGAGGGAGCATCGCAATAGAGGCTATCCTTACGGATATCGAAATAGAGCGCGGAAAGCGTCTGAATGCAGAAATCGGCGACCGGACGAACCACGGCGGCGAAGTCATAAACCTCATAGGCGGTGCGCACACGGGCGTCGAGTGTATAGACCTCGTTGAGGATATAGCGTTCCAGCGAAGGCATGTCGGCATAATCGACCGCTTCGGCGTCGGTATAGCCATGCAAAGCGCCCAGCAGATAGCGCATCGTATTGCGTAATTTGCGATAGGCATCGACCGTGGTCTGGATGATCTGTTTGCCGATGCGCAGGTCTTCGGAGTAGTCGGCGAAAGCGACCCACAGGCGCAGGATTTCGACGCCGGATTCCTTGGCGACATCCTGCGGAGCGGTGGTGTTGCCCTTGGATTTCGACATCTTCTCGCCGTTTTCGTCGAGCACGAAACCGTGGGTCAGGACGGCATTATAGGGGGCGCGGCCGCGCGTGCCGCAGCTTTCCAAAAGCGATGACTGGAACCAGCCGCGGTGCTGGTCGGAGCCTTCGAGGTAGAGGTCGGCCGGCCAGTGTGTATCGGCGCGGTCTTCCAGGGTGAAGGCGTGGGTGCAGCCGGAATCGAACCAGACATCGAGGATGTCGGTGACCTTCTCGTAGTCGCCCGGATTATAACCATTGCCGAGGAAATCGCTGTCGGGACGGGTGAACCAGGCGTCGGCCCCGCCGTCCCTGATATAGTTGACGATGCGTTCGTTGACGGCTTCGTCCCTTAGCGGTTCGCCGGTCTTTTTATCGACGAACATGGCCAGGGGCGTGCCCCAGTTGCGCTGGCGGCTGATCAGCCAGTCCGGGCGCGTCTCGATCATGCCGCCGATGCGGTTGCGGCCCTGATCGGGGTAGAAGGCGGTGGCGGCGATGGCGACCATGGCCTTGTCACGCAAGGACTCTTCCCCATCCATGCGGATGAACCACTGCGGCGTATTGCGGAAGATGACCGGCGCCTTGGAGCGCCACGAATGGGGGTATGAGTGCTCGACCCGGCCGCGCGCCAGCAGATTGCCGGCCTCGATCAGCTTTTCCATGACCACCTTATTGGCGTCACCGAACTTGCCCGCCTTCTTGCCTTCGGTTTCCAGCACTTTCAGGCCGGCAAACAGCGGCACGCCTGGGTAATAGGCGCCGTCGGGATCGACCGTATCGGGGATCGAATCGAGCGATCGGCCCGATTTCAGCCAGACGTTATAGTCGTCCGCGCCATGACCCGGCGCGGTATGGACAAAGCCGGTGCCCGCGTCGTCGGTGACATGATCGCCGGTCAGCATCGGCACATCGAAGCCGTAACCGCTTTGCGGATTGGGGGCGAGCGCGGCGAGGGGATGGCTCAGGACCAGCCCCCCCAGCACTTCCGCCGGCACATCGATAACCTGTTTCCACGAGGTGGCATTGGCTGCCTGCAAAACACCCTCGGCCAGTTTTTCGGCCAGAAGAAGCTTGTCGCCCACCTTAACCCAAGGGGCAAAACCCAAATCTTCTTCGGTTTTTACGCCTGTAATTTCATAAACGAAGTAAGCCACCTTCGGGTTGAAGCTGACAGCGCGGTTGGCTGGGATGGTCCATGGCGTGGTGGTCCAGATAACGACCGACGCGTCTTGCAGGTGCCCGAAAGCCGCATTGGCGTCGCCCCAATCGCCGGGCTGGATCGGGAACTTCACCCAGATGGTCGGCGATACATGCGGATGGTATTCGATCTCGGCGTCTGCCAGCGCCGTGCGCTCGACCGGTGACCACATCACCGGCTTGGAGCCGCGATAGAGCTGGCCCGACATCAGGAACTTGTGGAATTCGGCAGTCACCTTGGCTTCGGTGGAGAAATCCATGGTGGCGTAACGGTTCTGCCAGTCTCCGAGCACGCCCAGGCGTTTGAATTCCTCGCGTTGGCTCTCAATCCATCTGGCGGCGTATTCGCGGCAGGCCTTGCGGAATTCGGCGGCGGGCACCTCGTCCTTCTTGCGGCCTTTCGAGCGGAACTCTTCCTCGATCTTCCATTCGATCGGCAGACCGTGACAATCCCAGCCCGGCACATAATCGACATCATGGCCGGTCAGGAACTTCGAGCGGACGACGAAATCCTTGAGGATTTTGTTGAGGGCATGGCCGATATGGATATTGCCGTTGGCATAGGGTGGGCCATCGTGCAACACGAACAACGGGGCGCCCGTGGCCTGACGCGCCTTGCGTACAGCATGGTAGAGATCGGCCTCTTCCCATTTTTTCAGCAGTTCCGGCTCGGCCTTGGGCAGACCGGCGCGCATGGGAAAATCGGTTTCGGGCAGGAAAACCGTCTCGCGGTAATCACGCGCGACGGGGGCAGGCTGGGTATAGGGATCGGACATGACTCTCAGGTCTTATAAAAAGGTGTCTGTAATAGGGCGCGGAAAAACCTCCCGGCACGGGCGCATGGCCGCGTGCCGGGCGTCAAATTCGTATGGTGCAAGGCCCTGACATCAACATGGTTCTGGCTTTAACAGAGCGTCCCAAAATTGCCTAGGATAAATTGGGGCGCGTCTGCTGGCAGTTTCTGGCAGCGAGGGGGCATAGGCTGTGGGAAACAGGAGGCCGTCTTGAGCAAGATCGATTTGAAAGTGGAATATAAGTCGCTGTACAGCGCGCGGGTGAAGGATTTTGCCCTCATCGAGGCGCCGCCGTTGCAATACCTGATGTTCGACGGCAAGGGCGACCCCAATACGGCGCCGGAATACCCGCAGGCGGTCGAGGCGCTTTATTCCTTGTCCTACACGCTGAAATTCATGAGCAAGCGGGCGTTTGACCGCGATTATGTCGTCGGCCCGCTGGAAGGCCTGTGGTGGGCGAAGGATATGAAGACCTTTGTTACGCGCGAAAAGTCGAAATGGTTATGGACCCTGATGATCCTGCAACCGGACTGGATCGAGAAGGGGCACCTGTGCGCCGCGCTCAGCGAGGTGGTGATGAAGAAGGGCCTGCCGGGGCTGGAAAAGGTGCGGCTGGAACGACTGGAGGAGGGGGTGTGTGCGCAGATCCTGCATGTCGGACCGTATGATGACGAGGGACCGGTCCTGAAACGCCTGCATGAGGAATGGCTGCCGGCCAATGGCCTGATCGAAACCGGCAGGCACCATGAGATTTACCTCAGCGATCCGCGCAAAACCGAACCGGCCAGGCTCAGGACCATTCTGCGCCAGCCGGTAAAACGCCTCTGATCACCAGGTTTCGATCGTCAGGTGGGCCAATTCGTGGACGGGCTTCAGGCGGTCGCGGATCATGGCGTGGTCGGCTTTGCCGCTGACGCTGACAATGGCGGCGTGGGCATCGGGGCCAATACGCCAGACATGCAAGTCGACCAGCCGCGTGTCGCCGGGGGCTTCAACCCGTTCCTGAACCTCATCCGCCACGTGACGGTCCGTGGTGTCGAGCAGAATGGCGGCGGTTTCCCGCATCAGCGACCATGCCCAGCGGCCGATCACGATGCCGCCGACTATGCCTATCACCGGATCGAGCCATGTCCAGCCAAGGAAGCGGCCTGCCAGCAAGGCGGCAATGGCCAGGACTGAGGTTAAAGCGTCGGCCAGGACGTGCATATAGGCGGATTTCAGATTGTTATCCTGTCCGCCGTGTTCGTGGTGATGGTCATGATCGTCGTGATAGTGAGTCCCATGGTCATGCGAATGGCCGTGGTGATGGCCGCCAGACAGCAGGAAAACACTGGCCACATTGACGATCAGGCCGAGCACCGCGATCCAGGTGGCCTCTGCGAAAGCAACGTGAGTTGGCTGGAGCAGCCGCCAGGTCGATTCTCCGGCAATGCCCAGGGCCACAAGGCCCAGCACCAGCGCCGAGGCGAAGCCGGCCAGATCGCCGACCTTACCAGTGCCGAAGCTGAACCGGCGACTGGCAGCGTGTTTACGGGCATAGGCGTAGGCCGCAGCGGCGACACCCAGCGCGCCGGCGTGTGTCGCCATATGAAAACCATCTGCCAGCAGCGCCATCGAGCCGGTGATATAGCCGGCGGCGATTTCCCCGGCCATCATGACGGCGGTCAGACCGACGACCCACAGGGTGCGGCGGGCGTTTTTATCATGAGCATGACCCAGGAAGACGTGATCGTGCGGTGTGGTCATGTCAGCCTACTTTGCATAACGGCGAATAATGGCGATGAGGTCATCCGCGCCCTGGGTCCGTTCGGCGGATGTAAGGTCAGGCGCGGCTACATGTTCTTTCAGGTGGTCGGCGATCAGTTCGTCCATCAGGCCGTTGATGGCACCGCGCGCGGCCGCGACCTGTTGCAGAATATCCGAACAGCCGGCATCCCCCTCAAGGGCTTTTTCAACGGCGACCATTTGGCCGGCAATTCGGCGGACGCGAGCGGTGAGTGCGTCCTTGTTTCTGCGGATATGTCCCATAGTATACTCCTCTATAGTATAATGGGCGATGTGACAAGGCGGTATGGTGGGAAGCTAGGTGTTCTGGAAGTAGGCTCGCGCCTTGGCGGCGTCGTTCTGGATTTCCTGCTTCATCTCGTCAAACGAATCGAACTTCGCTTCCGGACGGATAAAGTCGAGCAGGGCGGTTTCGATCACCTGGCCATAAATTTCTTCACTGAAATTGAAGAGATAGGTTTCCAGCAACTCGATACCGCCGCCGACCGTCGGGCGGACACCGATATTGCTGACGCCATTTACCACCCTGCCGTCGGGCAGAGTGGTTTGGGTGATATAGACCCCGTAGCGCGGGCGCTGGTAATCGCCAAGCGTGATGTTCAGCGTGGGGAAATCAATGGTGCGCCCCTGTTTGGCGCCATGGATGACCTCACCGAGATAGGCCTGGGGCCGGCCGAGAATCTCCGTCGCCAGCTTCGCGTCACCGGCCAGAAGGGCGTCACGCACCGCCGAGGACGACAGTTTGTGGCCCTTGGTGTCGGTCTGGCAGGGCAGAATGTCGGTGGTAAAATCCAACATCTCGCCAAGCGCCACCAGGTCCTTCGCGTGGCCGCCGCCGCGTTTGCCGAACTGGAAATCGAATCCGGCTGAAACGTGCGACAGCTTGAGATGGTCGCGCAGGATCAGCCGGGCGAAATCCTCGGCGGTCAGGGCCGACAGATTGGCGTCAAAGCGGAGGACAAAGGCGTAATCGACGCCCAAGGCCTCGAAAACGCGCAATTGCTGCGAAAGCTGCATCAGCCGGAAAGGCTTGCCGTCCTTATGAAAAAAGCTCTGCGGATGCGGATCGAAGCAGATCACCGCCGAGGGTACGCCCCTGCGCTTCGCCGCCGCTATGGCCGATTCGATGACATGCTGATGGCCCAGATGAACGCCGTCGAAACTTCCGATCGCCGCGCTGGCGCCGATGGGCAGGGGAGTGTCGGCGTGCAGTCCGTGGCTTGCATCCACGCCGAGCGTAACAATCTTGATGGAGCGGGGCAGGAGGGCGGTCACTGAACTTTTCACGTTTCCTGGGCGGGCCTCTTCGGCGCGATAACCACGGCGGTTCCGCTCAACATGGTCTTGTTGCGCACTTTTACAACAGTGGAAAGCGTGACGTGACCCGACTTCAGATCGATTGCCTTGATGGTGACCTCGACGGTCGCTTCATCGCCCGGTCGGACGGCGCGCCTGAAATCGAGTGTCTGCGACACATAGATGGAGCCGCGGCCGGGCAGGCCGGAAGCCAGGGTGGCCGAGATATAGGCCCCCAGCAGCATGCCGTGGGCGATGCGGCCCCTGAACGGCGACTTCGCGGCGAAGGCCTCATCGACATGAACCGGGTTGTGATCGGTCGAAACATCGGCGAAGGCACGGATGGCGGCGTCATCGATGGTGAAGACGCGCGAAGCGGTTTGTTCCAGCGACAGTTCGTCGAGATAGAAGGCGCTATAGGTTTCTGGGGTCATGTCTCTGCTCTAGTTCACGCCGATAGGACTGCCAAGACCTTTTCCGCCTGAAAACGTGCCATGACGGCACAGAAAAATTCAGAATGCGGTGGAATTTTCACCATAAATCGTGGTTAATAGAGAATATATCGTTGAAATATAATGATAAATTTCAATAACGCTCTTAACCTGATTTTATCGTCTAAGCGATAGTCTGATCTCCGTACAGAAGGAAGGGCCTGCACATTGCTAGGCTCGCTTAGAAAAGTGGGGCGTTACATGGCCATCGATATGTCCATGCCGGTCTTGGTAGTTGATGATTACAAGACCATGCTGCGTATTATCTCCAATCTGCTCAAGCAGCTTGGTTTTGAGAATGTCGAAGAGGCTTCGGACGGCACCGAGGCGCTCGACAAGATGAAGAAGAGTTCCTATGGCCTGGTCATTTCCGACTGGAACATGGAGCCGATGACCGGCTACGAGCTGTTGCTGAAGGTTCGCGCCGATGACGGCCTGAAGCGCACGCCGTTCATCATGGTCACGGCTGAAAGCAAGACGGAAAACGTCATTGCGGCGAAGAAAGCCGGCGTTAACAATTACATTGTTAAACCTTTCAATGCGGCGACTCTCAAGCAAAAGATCACCGCTGTTCTCGGTGATTTCTAAACCCTGGCGCGTGCAAAAACCGTTTCCCAAGACACGTCTCGTCTAAAAAGTAGGATTACCATGGCCCTGCCAGCATCAAAAACGCCAGAGTCCCAAGGCGGCACAGGCTACGCGCCGGACGGGTTCGATCCCGCCATGGTCGGCGAGCTTGAGCCAAAGCTCATCAATCTGATGCAGCAATCCGAAGCGCTTGTGGCGCTGATGCGCGGTTTCTTCCAGCAACTGGACAAACGGCGCTCGGAAGAATTCAGCATCATCGCCGGCTATATCGCCAAGGCCAAGGAAGAAATCCGTGAAATGCGCCCTCACGACATTTCACAGGAGCGCATCCCCACGGCCGGCGCGGAACTGGAAGCCATCACCCGCGATACCGAAAACGCCACCCACACGATCATGAACTGCGCCGAAGCCATGATGGGCTTCTCGATCGATCAGTTCGGCGGCGACGCCGGCGCTTACAAGACAGCGGTCGATGACGAGGTTATGAAGATTTTCGAGGCTTGTTCTTTCCAGGATATCACCGGCCAGCGCGTCTCCAAGGTCGTCAATGTGCTCAAACAGATTGAAGAGCGTGTCGGCAGGCTGGCCAATACCCTGGGGGTCGAGGATTCGGTGCCGCAGGAAATGACCGCCGAAGAGAAGCGCCGCCATGATCTGCTGCTGAACGGTCCCGCCATCGGTGGCCCGGAAACCAAGCAGGACGCCATCGACGCCATGTTCGATACCGGCTTTGACGAAGTGCAGCCTTATGAAGCTTCGGTAAACCCGACGCCCTGGCGGCTAAAACCCCTGCAGCGCCCACCGTCAAACCTGCCGCCAAGGCCACTGAACCGAAGCCTGCGCCGAAACCGGCCCCCGCGGCGGTGGCTGCTCCCGCTCCCAAGCCTGCGCCCGCCCCGGCGCCCAAGGTTGCGGCGCCGGAAGCGGAAAGCAATTCGCAGGACGATATCGATGCCCTGTTCGATATCCCTGCGGAAGACATGGGTAAAACCAATTCGCAGGACGATATCGACGCCCTGTTCGACTAGATAAGCAAAGCGGTCACGAAGCGCGGCAAGACGCTGATGACAAGACATTTGTGATGGTAAAGACGCCCGGTGCCATATGGCTGCCGGGCGTCTTGTTATTTGAAGCCTTCAAACGTCATCTGTTTTGACATAATGAGGAGCCATGTCCGATTTCCTCGTCCGTCCGGTAACGCCTGATGATTATCCGCAATGGCTATCTTTATGGCTGGCCTATAATGCCTTCTATGGCCGTTCCGGGCCAACGGCCTTGCCAGATCCGGTGACGCAAACGACCTGGGAACGCTTTTTCGATCCGGCCGAACCAATGCACGCCTTTGTGGCCGTCAGGGACGAAAAGATCGTTGGTATCGCGCATTATCTGTTTCACCGCTCGACCTCCGCGCTTGAGATGAGTTGTTATCTGCAAGACCTGTTCACCCTGGAAGCCTGTCGGAGGCAGGGCATTGCGCGCCGGTTGATCGAAGCGGTTTATGCGGCGGCGCGGCAGGCCGGTACGGCGCGGGTCTACTGGCATACGCATGAAAGCAACCGAACGGCGCAAAAGCTTTATGACAAGGTGGCGCAGCGGTCGGGCTTCATCGTTTACCGGAAAGGGCTCTAAGCCTTCCAGCGCAGAGCGTCGGCCACGTATCTGGCATTGGCCATCTGTGTATCCAGCACGGCTTTCAACAGCAGTGGATCAAGCTTTCCGCCGGTATCGGTGGCTTCGGCGGCGTGGATACCGGCGGCGATAAAGATCAGATCAAGGCCTTGGCCATTGGCGCCCAGCACATCGGTCGGCAGGCCGTCACCGATGGCGACAATACGTGATTTGTCGTGCGGCCTGCCGGTAATCCGTTCCAGCGCTTCATAGCAAAGGTCATAGATCGGCGCGTAGGGTTTGCCGGCCATGATGACCGGGCCGCCGAGCGAGGCATAAAGATCCGCCAGCGAACCGGCGCACATGATAATCTTGTCGCCGCGCTGCACCACCTTGTCCGGGTTGGCGCAGATCATGACGATATTGCGCTGGGCGGCGATCGTGAAAGCATGCTGATACTGCTCCAGAATATCGTTTTCATCGTCGAACGGGCCGGTGCAGGAAATGAATGCCGCCGCTTCGGGCGTGCCGGAAAGATCGATATTGATACCTTCATAAATGACATTGTCGCGTTCGGGGCCGAGTTTCCAGGCCGGCCCCTGGGCGGCGAACTTCTTCAGGTATTCGCGGGTGGCGTCACCGGAGGAAATAACATCGGAAAAGCCGTCTTCCAGAATACCCAGGCTGGCCAGTTGCTCGATCAGGCTGTCGCGCGGGCGCGGTGAATTGGAGATCAGGATCACCGGCCCATGCTTCGCCTTGAATTCACGCAAAGCCTCGTAGGCGGTCGGGAAATGCTGGCGGCCATTATGGATAACGCCCCAGATATCGCAGAAAACCGCCTCATATTGACCGGCAATATCGGCAAGACCATTCAGAAGTTCAGGATGAGACATCGACTCACATTTTTCTTACGCAGGAGGTTTCCGTCTTCCTTATCGGCTGGGCGCGGGCAGGGGAAGGCGGAAAGTCAGATTTATGCCTCCGAATGGCCGATGCTTTTCTTGCGGTGGTGGATGAACAGCCACGCCAGAATGAGGATCACCGCAATGATCGGGCCATAGAGCAGGTGCGCCAGATGCGGGTCGAGCAGGGGATCGATCATGTATTTGACCAGACTGAAAATGTAATAGCCGACGGCGAAGACCGACAGGCCTTCCACCAGCGCGGACAACTTCATCTGCAAGCGCGAACGGACATTCATGCTCTTGAGCAGGCTTTGATTCTGCACTTCCAGAGAGATCGATATCCGCGCCCGCAGCAGATCGCTGACTCGGCCGATGCGCGCCGAGATATCATCCAGCCGCCGGGAAGCCGCCTCGCAGGTGCGCATGGCCGGTTGCAGGCGCCGCTCGATGAATTCCTGCATGGTTGAAAAGCCGGCGACGCGGGTTTCACGCAAAGATACCAACCGGTCTTCGGTCAGGCGGGCATAGGCCTCGGTGGCGCCCTGACGGAAGCGCACGGCGTTGACACGCTCCTCGACCTCGGCGGAAAGCGCCATCAGGCGTTCGAGAAGCTGTTCCTGGGAAGCGCTCTGGCTGGCCATGTCCGAGGTCAGGTCCGCCAGCCGCGCCTCAGCCTCCTTCAGCCACCCCATCAGAGTGCGCGCTACGGGGAAGCCCAGCAGAGCCAGTTTGCGATAGTGGCCGATCTCGATCAGGGTTTGCAGCAGGCGCGACGCTTCGTCGTTCTCCAGCCCTTTGTCCTGCACATAGATACGGCCCGCTCCGCCCTCGTGCATGCGGAAATCCGACCAGATGCGTGCCGCGCCGTCGAAGACATCGCAGCAGACCGCCTGGGTCAGGTCGATGACCTCCTGCAGTTGCGCCGGCTTGGGGTCGTGAGGCAGAACCGAGATTTCGACGCTGCGGAAGACCTCGCCCGGCGCGCCGGTCAGCCAGTCGAAATCCACCGTGCGAATCTTGCAAAAGCCGAGATCGGCCTTGGTGGCGGCGGAAAGCGAAATGTCGGTGTCGTATTTCAGCCAGGTCGAGAATTCGCCGTGACGCTCCCAAATTTGGCCGCTTGAGCTATCGGTCCGCGCCAGGCGCCAGCGGTCCGAAGCGCCGGCTTCGAGGCTGTCGATCCAGTCTGCTTCCAGCGCCCGCTGGTCGTCGTTGACCAGGTAAACCCAACTGCGCACCGCAACGGGCGTTTTGTAGATCGGCAGGGTGCGTTCATGCATCAGGTCGCTGAGGGGCTGCCTCAGGGCGTGGTCGTGCGGGGATTTCATGTCAGGGCCGTGGCATATGTTATAATTGCCGCCAGCATAGCAAGGTTCTTTGATTTCGGGGATCACTTCCGGCTTCCAATCGCAACACATGACTGTACTGTTTTAAGTATAGGCAGAGGGTTCAATCGGGAGAGGCTCATGAAATATGAAGGCGGGTGCCTGTGCAGCGCGGTGCGTTACCGGATCGACGGTGAAGTGATGGGGTCGATGATCTGTCATTGCCGGACCTGCCGCCGGGCTTCGGGGACGCCGGTGGTGGCCGCCCTGTCGGTATCGCGGGCAGGGCTGACCATAACGGGAGAGCCGGTGGCCTATCATTCCTCGCCCAAGGTGACGCGCCGGTTCTGCGGCGTGTGCGGCACGGGTTTATTTTACGCGCATATGGATGAACCGGAGGACGTGGCAGTCAATACCTGCACGCTTGACGATCCCGAAGCTTTCCCGCCGACGCATCATGCCTGGCTGGAACATGATGTCAGTTGGGTGAAATTCGGCGACAGCCTGCCGGTCTTTCCGCAATCGCGCTATGGCAATGCTGACTTGTGAATTGACAGCCAGGCGGATTTCAGAACAAAGCTTGAACAGTAGTGAGTAACTCACCAGAAGGCGGGTTTTGCGCGTGGGCCGGTTGGAGAAACGCCTGGTCCCGGTGAGTTTAAGCGTATGGACAGATTGATTGATTGCTGTTGGGTGGAGCTGGAAGGGGACCTGCGCCCGCGACTGGTGATCCGCAAGCGCCTGAAACCACTCATTTTCGCCGTGGGGGACTGGCTCTATGCCGAATGCGGCACGCCCCTGCCGCATAATCCCGAAGCACCGCGTATCCTGCTTATTTCACACCCCTTGACACACGGCCGCCGCCGCGCCTGATCAGTCGATCATGTCGGCGACAAGGCGCTGCAATTCGCGGCGGCTGAAACCGATGGACAGGGTGATACGATCGGTTTTACGAGCGACGAGACGCAGGTCAGGGCGCATATGCGCCGGTTGGGTTTTGGTTTGAGTTTGCATGAATACCTTTGGCCGGCGGTTTTTATCCGCACGATCTTTCTTATGGAGATAAAGCGACTGGGACAATCCAATGGCTGGCCGCGCACGGTGCGCGACAATCGATGGCTGTTGATTTCAGGGCAGTGTACGCCTCAGTTGCCACCTTCGATATCGTCCATATAGGGTATTGGAACGCGATTTACAAGTTGCCTGAGCAACTATCTGGTTGCGGCCTGCACATTGAAAAGGTGTGGGGGCAAATGCCCCACACTCATTAGTCAAGTGCTGTATAATATACGCGGGCAAGGCTGTGCTCCAGCTATTCTGCCGGGACATCGATCTCCGAGCCGAGGGCGCGGAATTTTTGTGACATGTCCGCCATGCCGTTTTCTATATCCGCCCGTTCATTATCGGTCAGGCTGGCGGAGTAATCCCGCACCTCCTGGCTGATCTTCATCGAACAGAACTTCGGGCCACACATCGAGCAGAAATGCGCTGTCTTGTGGGCCTCTTTCGGCAGGGTTTCGTCGTGGAAGGCGCGGGCGGTTTCCGGGTCGAGTGCCAGATTGAACTGGTCCTGCCAGCGGAACTCGAACCGGGCGCGGCTCATGGCGTCGTCCCAGGCCTGCGCGCCCGGATGGCCCTTGGCGAGGTCGGCGGCATGAGCCGAAATCTTGTAAGTGATAACGCCCACCTTCACGTCGTCGCGGTTGGGCAGGCCCAGATGTTCCTTCGGTGTGACATAGCACAGCATGGAGGTACCGAACCAGCCGATCATGGCCGCACCAATGCCGGAGGTGATATGGTCATAACCCGGCGCGATATCGGTGGTGAGTGGCCCCAGGGTATAGAAGGGGGCTTCGCCGCAGGTTTTCAACTGCTTGTCCATATTGGCTTTGATCTTGTGCATCGGCACATGGCCAGGGCCTTCGATCATCACCTGAACGCCCCTTGCCCAGGCGATCTTGGTCAGTTCGCCCAGCGTTTCCAGTTCGGCGAACTGCGCGGCGTCATTGGCATCGGCGATCGAGCCGGGGCGCAGGCCGTCACCCAGCGAGAACGACACATCATAGGCCCGCATGATGTCGCAGATGTCCTCGAAGTGGGTGTAGAGGAAGTTCTCCTTGTGGTGCGCCAGGCACCACTTGGCCATAATCGAGCCGCCGCGCGACACGATGCCGGTGACGCGCTTCGCCGTCAGGTGGACGTAAGAGAGGCGCACGCCGGCGTGAATGGTGAAGTAATCGACGCCTTGCTGGGCCTGTTCGATCAGGGTGTCACGGTAGACTTCCCAGGTCAGGTCTTCGGCCACGCCATTGACCTTTTCCAGCGCCTGGTAGATCGGCACGGTACCGATGGGGGCGGGGCTGTTACGGATGATCCACTCGCGGATATTGTGGATATTTCGGCCGGTCGAGAGATCCATAACGTTATCGGCACCCCAGCGGATCGCCCAGACCATCTTCTCGACCTCTTCCTCCATTGAGGAAGTCACCGCCGAATTGCCGATATTGGCGTTGATCTTGACCAGGAAGTTTCGCCCGATGATCATCGGCTCGACTTCGGGGTGGTTGATATTGGCGGGGATGATGGCCCGGCCGCGCGCCACTTCGTCGCGGACAAATTCCGGCGTCACATAATCGGGGATGCTGGCCCCGAAATCCTCACCGTCACGGATTGTTTCGGCCTGTTCTTTCCGGCGCAGGTTTTCACGAATGGCGATATATTCCATTTCCGGCGTGATGATGCCGGCGCGGGCATACTCGAACTGGGTGACCGACTTGCCGTCCTTGGCGCGCAACACCTTCGGCAGGTTGGGGAATTGCGGGGCCAGCGCGCCTTCGGACACATTACCATTGTCTTCCGGCTTCACTTCGCGGGCCTCGATATATTCGACATCGCCGCGATCGACGATCCATTGTTCGCGCAGGCGCGGCAGCCCCCTGGCGATATCCGGCGTGAAGTCTTCATCGGTATAGGGGCCGGAGGAATCGTAGATCGTCACCGGCGGTTCGTTGGCGCTTTCGTGCAGGGCCACCTCACGGAAGGGCACACGAATATCCGGGAAGCGGACACCCGGCTCATAGACCTTGCGCGAGCCGGGGATGGGTGAATTCTCAACCTTGATGGTCTTTTGAATGACAGGTTTATTCATTATGTCCCTCACAAATTAAGAGGGATCATGCGCGTAGATTGCGGGCGCTAGGTTTATTTGCCCTACCGCTTCGCTGCTTGAGGGCTACCTTAGCGTATCCAACTCCCTTCGCCGGCATGACCCGGATCAGGTTCGGCGGTTTTAGGGCGCGGCATCAAACGCCCAGTCTCAGCCCGCATAAGCTTGCGGACACTCCGGTGAACTGCGTGAAGCATAGGCTGATCGCCGGAAACGGGCAAGCCGGAAGTTTAGCGGCGCAACGCCACCGGCCTGGTGGTTTCGGATGCAGCCGTGAGCGCCTTCATCCGGTCGATGACTATTTGCGTTTCTCTTTTATGCAAATCCGACAGCCGTCCCGTATTGAGAAACGAGATGGCGAGGCTGTAAACCGGCGTGGAATCATTGATATAGGTTTCGTGGCTATTGTCGGCGGTCACGTCCATCACAGCGTAGATGATTACGCCGCAGCGGTCGGTTTCGCCGGGCGCGGCGGTGGCCGGGTCATAAGGACGTGCACCGAAACGGTCGGCATAAATCGCCTTCAACGGCCAGTCATTGTCCAGGCCGTCATAGGCATATTTCGACACGCAATAGGTCGCCGGGGCAGGCTGGATGGACAGGGCGCGATAAAGCGTCATAAAAGCCGGAGCGCCGGCGTCGAGGGGCGTGACCACCCGGAAGCCGGAATTGTTGAATTTGATCTGCTCCGACAGGCCATCCAGTGAAGGCTGCACGGTCCAGATTTCCGGTGGCAGGGCGGTTTCGCCATCAGGATAGACCCATGCCGCCATGTTCCTGAAAACGAAAGAGGGTGGGCCGAGTTGGTTGCGTAACGGATCGAGCACGACGCTCATCGGCCGCGGGCTGGCATGGTCCATCAGAAGGGAGCGGCCATTGGCGTCCTGCGTGGCGCTGTCTTTGAAGCGCTGGAAGTGCGCGAGGGCGACCACGGTGCCGTCGGGTGCATATTGGACCCTGAAGATATTGTCGTCCTCATGCCCCGCACCGGTGCAATGCAGGCAGAAACGGGTGGTTTTCAGGTAAGGATGGGCGAGCGAGTCGATTTCCGCGGCGTTTTCCGGACGAGCCAGCCATGTGTTGACACCGGCAAAATCCGGGCTGTAGGCGGCGCCCTTGCGGTAAGCCTCCCAGGCCAGGAAACGGGCACCGATACGGATGCTGTCAGGGGTATAGGTTCGCCCGGTCGCCTGGGCCTGAATGCGGATCTCGCCGTTTTCCGAAGCGCACAGGGTATCCAGAACCTTGCGCCGGCTCATGCCGAGTTCGACTCCGCGCAGGGAAATGGGCGCGGGTTTTCTGGCTTCGGGCGAAATGAAGAGGCAGGGTTCCCTTTTCATGTCGTCGATGTAATAGGCGATAGTGCCGACATTACCCGAACCTTCCGGCCCGCTCCCCTGGGCGTCGTCCTGACGCTGGCTGGCTTCGGTCAGCACCGGACTGGTGGAAAGGGCGCGGCGCAGAAACCTTTGCTCGACACCGGCCATCAGCACGGCCTGGGCAATGACGGTGCGATGGGTGGTGATCTCCTGGGCGTGGGCAAGAGCGCTGTTGGCGTCGGTGCCGCTATAATCGATATGCTCAGGGTCGATTTGCGCCAGAAGGCCGTTTTCAAGCGCTATCCGGCGTTTCAGTTCCTGCAGATTGACCTTGCGCGCCTGGACATAGGCCGCCATGCGGCCGGGCTGGCCGGATTTCAGGATCGCCTTCAGTTCGGCATCGAGCCGTGCGCTTTCAATCTTGAGCTTGTCCTTGAACGCCTGACGGGCGGTATCGGGCATCTTGCCGAGCGTGGCGCGTGCGAAGGCCGTGCCCGAAATGGGATTGCGCGCCACATCTGCCGGCGGGCTGTGGATATTGCCACAGGCCGACAGAGACGCGGAGGCATATAAAAGCGACAGCGTGAGCAGGACCAGACGCAATCTGGAACTCGAAATCATTGGCATAGATTCCCCGGCCGCCCGGATTCACCGGTCCGAAACTGATATAAATATCCTGAAAGGTGTGTGTATCCGAACGCTTGGGAAAACCTACTTCAAGGCCGGCGTTTCGGCAAGATTTACGATAAAGGCGCCTGTCATCTGGCGGCAATAACTAAATTTACGGCGGTCTGGCGCAATCATGCGGCAGGTGGTTATAGTAGGAGCAACCGGGAGAGGAAGCATGGTGGACAGGGCGTTGAGTCTGATGGGGGTTTCCAAACGGTACGGCGACTTTTCGGCCGTCAGCGATCTCAGCTTTGAGGTGAAGCGTGGCGCGATCTGTGGCTTCCTGGGGCCGAACGGGGCGGGGAAGACCACCAGCGTGCGCATGATGCTGGGGCTTTCCGAGGTGAGCGCCGGGCGGATAGACGTGCTGGGCCGGCCGGCGGGGCAGGCGCTCGACCGGATCGGCTTCATGCCGGAAGAGCGTGGCCTTTACCGCAAGATGACGCCGCTCGATGTGATCGTCTTCCTGGCCGGGCTGAAAGGCGTGAAGACGGCGGCGGCGCGGCGGCGGGGCAAGGCCATGCTGGAGGCACAGGGGCTGGGACCCTTCATGAACAAGCAGATCCGGTCGCTGTCCAAAGGCATGTCGCAAAAAGTGCAACTGATTTCGTGCCTGGTGCATGAGCCGGAACTGGTTATCCTCGATGAGCCGTTTTCAGGGCTTGATCCGGTTAACCAGCAGGGGCTGGAAACAGTGATCCGCGATCTGGCCCGGCAGGGGACGACGGTACTCTTCTCCACCCACGTCATGCAGCACGCCGAACGGCTGTGTGAACAGGTGGTGCTGCTGGCGAAAGGGCGTAAGGTGTTTGAAGGCACGCTGCAGGTGGCCAGGGCCGCGGCGCCGCGTCATCTCGATCTGGAAGGGGCGCTGAATGAGGCCGACCTGCTGACCTTGCCGGGAATTGTCGCGGCGGTCGATATGGGCGAAGCCGGCGACGGCGCGCATGTTTGGCAATGCCATCTGAAAAAGGGGCACACGGCGCATGAGGCGCTGAAAGCGGCCTTCCTGCGCGGGCTGGATGTGCGGCGGTTCGAGGCCAGGGAGCCGAGCCTGCACGAAGCGTTTATTGTCCTGACAGGAGCCGGGCATGAATAAGACCTTTCTGATCGCCCGGCGGGAATATCTCGCCTTTGTGCGCACGGTCGGCTTCTGGCTGTCGTTGTTCACCTTGCCACTGATCATCGGATGCAGCATCTTCATTCCCATATTGATGCGCCATTCCGCGCCGGTGGAAACGGTGGCGATCCTTGATCTGAGTGGCGACCATATCGAGAATGCGCTGGCGGAGGCCGTTCGCGCCCATGCGCCGAAGCCCGGTATGTTTGACAATGGCGGGCTGAAACTGGTGCCATTGCCGGCGGGATTGTCAGCGGATATGCCGCCGGAAGATGCCGAGGCGAAAGTGCCCAATATAATCGGTTCGGGACAGGTGGCGTCAATTATCGTGGCGACGGACAACGGCAGCCGCCTGCATTTCCGCATCTGGTCGTCAGACGGCCACAAGGGCAGGGTGGAGAACCTGATTCAGTGGGACCTGCACGGCCTGCAATATTACAAGCTGGCGGAGAGGCACAGCATCGATCACAGCCTGGCGCACGACATGCGTGAGGCGCGCGCCGATATTGTCAGCCTGACGTCGGCCAGCGCCGCTGCGCCGAAGAAAGACGGTGTCGCCGAACGGGTGCGGGAAAACGGTGGGCGCTTCCTGGGGATCGCCATCAGCTATATCACCTGGATTTCGATCTTCTCCTCCTCCATGATCCTGCTGGGATCGGTAATCGAGGAGAAGGCAAGCAAGGTGCTGGAGGTGCTGCTCGCCTCGGCATCCACGGAATCGCTGCTGGTGGGCAAGGTGCTGGGCGTGGCCTGTGTCATGTTGACGGTTTCCGGCCTGTGGGCGCTGACGGCGTTTGCCCTAAGTTCCTACGGGTTCGCCGTCATGCCGTCCGGGACATCGCATGAGATAGCGGCGGCGGTGTCGGGCCTGCTGTCGCCGGGGCATATCGCCTTGCTGCTGGCCTATTTCACCGGCGGTTACCTGATGTTCGGCGTCTTTTTCGCGGCGATCGGCGCTTTCTGCGAAACCCAGAAAGACGCGCAGGCGATTATTGGTCCGATGACCATCGTGCTGATGATCCCGATGATGACCATGCAGGTGGCCTTCACGTCGCCGGATCTGCCGATGCTGCAATATATGTCATGGTTTCCGCTGTTCACGCCCTTCCTGATGCCGCTGCGGCTGGCCCAGCCCCTGCCATGGTACGAGATCGCCGGCACGCTGGCGGGCATGGGCGCGGTGGCGCTGATCATGATCGGCGTCGGGCGGCGGGCTTTCCGGGCCGGCGCGCTGACCGGCGGCAAGCTGACCTGGGGCGCACTGTTTCGCATCGCCACGCGACAAGCGACAAACTGATGTAAAAAATCCCCCGGTGCAGAAGCACCGGGGGATTTTTATGCCCTGCGGTCCGCCAGGAGGCGGCGGACGCAGGAAGAAAACACGCGCGGCTTATTCGCTGGCGCTGGAGGTGCTTTCGCTGCTCGACGATTCCGTCGTGGTGGTCGTCGTGCCGTCAGCCGCGGTCGAGGTGGAAGTCGTTTCCGATTCCGTGGCGGTGGTGGTGGCGTTAGCGTCGACCGAGGTGGAGGTTGACTCGGAAGCGGTCGCCGTGTCGGTGGTGTCGGCGGCAGGGGTTTCCTGAGCGATGGAAATCAGCGGAGCGGCGCCGAGAGCGGCAACAAAAGCGGCGGCGGCGATGATACGAACGGAAGATTTCATGTGTATTGCTTTCTCTATTTACGAGGCATTACTGGATGGATGATGAATTGTATAATATTATACAAAACAGGAATGCCGATGCTTTACGTCAGTGAGGTCCTGCATTCGACAAGAGTGAAAATTCTGTAAGAATGAGGCGCAAATTTGTCTTTCGGGAGGTCTATTTGTGAATATTAGTGATTCATTAATTGCCATTTATGGGATTTTTATTTTTTTATACTGGCGGAATAATGATCTACTTATAAGGCACGATGCGAGTTGTTTTACTGTACTCGCGTCGTATCGGGCTGAAGCGGATCAGGTATGGGCGGTGGCAGGCTGTCCGTCGCCGGCGGAATCGCGTCCGGGGCTGTGTTAGCTGTTGTGTCCGCTGGTACGGGATCATTGCCGAGCGCCGCCGCCTTGGCGGCTTCCTGCTGATTGAGCGCGTCGCTGCTGGCGGAATTCAGCGGATCGTTAGCTGTGTCGCCGGCGGCCACGGCGCGTTCATGTTCGCGCTGAATCTGGGCGGCATGTTGAGGGGTGCCGGGGGCTGGTGGTGTATCGATCTCCTGCGTCGGGCCGGTCGGGGTGGGCACGACTGTGGCCTCCTGGGCTGAAGCGGAAAGACCGGGAACTGTAAAGGCCAGCAGACCGCCGATCAGGGCGGCCACTGGCAAAGTTTTGGGCAGGGTTTTGACAGGTTTCATAAGAATAACCTCCATTGGCTCGCTTGAGCTAGGTCTATTTCTTTTCAATATCCGTTGTGGCCGTCGCATCCGCCTTAGCTTCGACGTTCGGATCAACGGCCGTTGCGGCGCTGACTGCTCCGTCGACCGTATCGCGGGCCTGGCCGGTTACGGTATTTACGTTACTTTTAGCGTCGTTCACGCCAGAAGCGGCGGCGTCTGTTACAGCGTCAGAGTCGGTTGTAACGGTCATGCTGCCGTCGGTGGTGAGATGGCTTTGCGGAACTGTTGTGTCGCCGTTGGTTTTGATTTCGCTGTCAGTCTGAACGGTGCCTTGGAGTGGCGTGGTCGTATCACCGATCTGGCCATTCACGCCGCCCTGAACCTGTCCGGCAAGACCGCTGCCCAGAATCTGGGCATCGGCCAGGACCGGCAAGGCGGTCAGTGTGGCGGCAAGAGTCAATATGGCGGTTGTGTTGCGTAAGGTAGTCATGATTTTCTCGCAATCTGCTAGGGGGAGGATTGGCATTCTCCGGTTACAGACCGGCGCAAATGGGGCGAAAAAATAATGGCGTCATATGCAAAACAAGCCTCAAAATCAGGATTTAAAGTAAAAAAAGCCCCGAAACGCGGCCGCGCTTCGGGATTTTTGCAGGTCGGAAGTTTTGTTTTACGCGCTTTTTCAATCTGAAAAGTGCGTCACGTTTTAGTAGACGTCATAGAAGACATCCAGAATTTCGCCCGTTGACAGATCGACCAGAACGACATCGCGGCCGATGAAGAAGTAGGCGCAGTCATAGGGCGGGGTAGGCAGTCCATAGGACAGGTAGTCGTAGATACGGTAATCGTAGAAATAATCCGGCAGGTATTCGCCCGATATCCAGCGATGCCCGTACCATTGGTTCGGCACCCGGTAATAGCCGTAGCTCGGTGCGAAATAATAGCCGAAGCGCACGCCGGAATAGCCGTAAAAGCGCTTATCGCGGCGATAATCGAAATGAGGCCGCCCGCCATTATTCCAGTTGTGGTTGCCGCCGCTATTCCAGTTGCCGCCATGACTGCCGTTGTGAGCACCGTTCCAGCCGCCGGCATGGTTGTTGCCGCCTGAACCGCCGTTAGGATTTCCACCACTGTGATTTCCTTGGCCGCCGCCGGTATTATGGCCGCCAGGGGATCCGCCAGTGTGGCTGCCGCCGTTGCCGCCCGATTGGCCGGGGCGGCCGCCGTTGTTCCAGTTGTGGTCGCGTCCACGGCCCTGCCACTGGTTGCCCGATTGGCCGCCGGAAGGCCGTGACGGTTGCTGCGCCACGGGCGGGTTGTTGCCGCGGTTGCCGCTGGACGTGCCGGGACGCTGGCGGTTCATGCCACTATTGGAGGTCTGGCCGCTGCTGCGCGCCGCGGGCGCCGGACGGGTTTGCGGGGCCGAACGGGTTTGCGGGGCCGAACGGGTTTGCGGGGCAGGTGTGCTGCGAACCGCCGGTGGAGGCGTGCTGCTGTTGTCATTGCTTCGGGACTGGCCGCCGCTCCGGTTTCCGCCGCCACGGTTACTGCCGCTGTTGCTGTCGCGGTCCCTGGCGGACGCATAGGTGGGCGCCACGGCCAGGCTTGTCATCAGCACAAGCGCCAGGCCGGATGCGGCCAGATTGGCTAACTTTCTGTTCATTTTCATCCTCACTTGTCTAGGCAGATCATCCCCAAAACGGCAGGATATGCGGATCTGAGACGCGCGGCGATAAAAATTATCGCGTTGAGGCCTTTATTGCAGAGTGCGCCTGAACTGAAGCTGAACAAAACATGTCGGTCTAGAGACAGAATAAGGCAAGAGTCCGCTCTTAAAAAGCGCTTTATTTACGCACTTCCATTTGAAGGGCGTGGCGATTGACTGGGATGGAAGCTGTCGTGTTAATGATGCCTGTTCTGTTATTAGGAAGTAATTGTAATGTAATTTACTAAATATATGTGATTTTTATTCAAATATTCATGAAAGTTTAACGCACATATATAAATTTATTAACATAAAAATTAACATTAATTCAATTTTTACACAAAAAATTTATCGTAAATCTCATTGTTAACTTTAATTTTATTTGGTGATGATGAACTCGGTTATATCAACCGCAACGGAGACGCGTCAGAAAGCGCGGCATCAATACGATGATTACCAACGAAGTCGAGTTCACATCCATCCCCCTGCCGACCCCGGAAATGGGCGGTGACGACCTGCTGAAACTGGGCATGATGTATTCAACGGGGCAGGGCGGCGCGCCGGTGGATCTGATATCGGCGCACATGATGTTCAATCTGGCGGCGATGCGTGGTTCGCTTGAGGCTCAGGTTTACCGCAAGGAACTGTCGCGCGAGATGGACCGCGAGGACATCGCCGAAGCGCAAAAGGCCGCCCGCCAGTGGCTTGACGCCGGCCGTATCGGCTGCGCGGCTTAATCGATCTCTTACGTTTTCGCTTTGCGCTCAAGCGCTGCGTACAGGGCTATCCCGTGCAAAAAGGTTTAGTTGTTGCCGAAAGTCTTGTAGGTGAAATAGTTCATAATGCCGCCGGGGATCAGGTTATTGACCCATTGCTCCATGAAGACGCCAGCCTCGGCGATATTGGTGCGCGGCACGAAAACGATGTCGAAGCGGCGCAGGGCTACCAATTGCCCTTTACCTTTCAGCGGATTTTGCAGATCGATGATGCGGCGCATGGCCTGGCCGTCGCGGCCGCGCCGGATGATCAGCACCTGATGGACCTTGGCGCCGTGGGTGAAGCCACCGGCCGCCATGGTGGCCTGAAGCGCGTCCATATCGCCCGGCATATCGACCCAGCCCGGATTTCTCACCTCGCCACCGACAAGCACGCGCATCGGCGCCGTCTCGCCCGGATAGACCGTGACCTGCGGATCGCGCAAGATGCTGGCATAGGCTTGGGCGATTTCAACTTGTAACTGCGGTATGCTCTTATAGGCCGCCATGACCTGTCCGATCAGGGCGAGCGTGATGCGGCCGTCCGGCCCTACCTGGGTCTGACGGCTGAGTTCCGGCGCACCGGGGATGTTCACTTCGAGCTTGTCGCCGGGATAAAGCAGATAAAAGGGTTCATCATCTGTCCAGCGGGCGAAGCCGATCAGCGGCGCTTCCGGCATCTTTTCGGCGGCATGGGCGCGCGCCAGCAGATCCCCGCTCAAGGCAAGACTGAAACCGGCTGTCAGTAAGGAGCGGCGTGTGACCATGAGGGCGGCGAATCCGTGCGGTACAGTATGGAATGTGCTGCCTATTGAATAAGGTGGAAAATGGTAAACATTCGTTAACGTCCGCTCGGTTAGTTTAGGAAATCTCAAACTTTTGTTCTTTGTCGAATTCAAGGCAACTGTTTGAAATTTTTCTGAATTTCGTAACGGATTAGAGACTCAATGCGCACCGACGACGTGTGGGACGATGACGGCGACCGGGTAGTGCCTTTGCGCCGGCCTGCAAGTCAGCGTCAGCCGGAGGCCGGAAAAACCGCGGGTGGACGTCTCATGCAGCTTGGCATGGGCGATATCGTGGCCTTGCTGTTCCGTGAACTGTGGCTGATGTTCATCGTTTTCGGCGTCATTTTCGGTGTGGGGCTGATGGCCGCCTTCTCCATGCCTTCCAGCTATACCGCCGGCGCCAGCCTGCTGATGCAGCTCGGCAAGAATTATGTCTATGAGCCGGTGGCCGGTGACGCGGCGCGTGGCGCCACCGCGACGATCGACCAGGTGGTGCAGTCGGAAGTCGAAATCCTCAGTTCCACCGAACTCAAGCGTAATGTCATCGCCAAACTGGGGTACAAGATCATCCTGCCATCGGCGCCCAGCCTGTGGAACCCGAAAACCGACGCCGCCCGCGCTGAATCGGACGCGGCGGCGCTCAAGGTGCTGCAAGGCGGTTTCGAAGCCTCGACCGCACCGCAGAACAATGTCGTGCGGCTGACCTTCAAGCATGAGGACGCGCAGTCGGCCTCGCTGATCCTCAATACCCTGATCGACGAATACCTGACCTACCGCCAGCAGGTCTATGCCGATCAGACCGGCCCTCTGCTACAGAAACAAAAAGACAATTTCGATGCGCGTCTGGCCGATGCCGACCGCACCTATCAGGCTTTCTTGGCGCAGAACGGCGTGGCCGATTATGACGCGGCCAGAGCGACCTACGCCAAGATATACGATCAGGTCACGATCGATCTCTATGCCGCCCAGACGCAATACGCCACCGATCAGGCCAAGCTGGCCGAGGTCAAGGGCAGCCTCGCCCGTCTGAACCCGGAAATGAGCATCGAGCGCGATCTCGATCTGTCGGTGCCGAACAAGATTTTCGCCTTGCAGCAGCAGCGTCAGGACCTGTTGTCGCGCTACCTGCCGACGGCGCAGCCGGTGAAGGATATAGACGCGCAGATCGCTTCATTGCAGGCGATGATGAGCAGTGGCAAAGGCATTGGCGAGGCGGCGCACAAGCTGGGTAGCAATCCGCTGTATCAAAGCCTGCTCAGCCAGAAGTTCGACCTGGAGGCCGACATGGCGTCGGTATCCGGCCGGATGCGCCTGTTGCAGCAACAGGCCGGTCAGGTGATGAGCAAGCTTCAGGGGCTGGCGGGGCTGGAATCCGAGTACAATACGCTGGCGACCGAGCGCAACGCCTTGCAGGACAGTATCAAGACCTTCACCCAGCGCATTCAGGAAAACGAAGCGGCGCAGGAAATGAAGGCGGGCGACGATACGGTGCGCGTGGTCGAGAAGGCCCAGATGCCGAACAAACCCAAGAGCCTGAAACGGATCATCCTGATCCTGTCCTTCCTGTTCGCGGGTTTCACCGCCCTGTGCGCCGGCCTGCTGCGGGTCTATACGCGCAAGGGCTTCGCCAGTGCGCAGATGGCCGCGAAGGCACTGGACCTGCCGGTTCTGGCCCAGGCCAAAACGAAGGCGGCATAAGTGAACTTAAACGTCTTGATCCTGATGCGAGGCGCTGCGACAGTTGCGATACCGATTCGATGCGGGGGCGAATGCGTCTGCGCAGGTTTTAGTGGCATTCATGGTTGATCTGACACGCGAAATGGCCGATTTGATGTCGGCGCTCGGCCGGCCGCAATCGGCGCAGGGGCGGGCGCTCATGTTCGTGTCGGCCTATGGCGGCGAGGGCGTATCGACCGTGGCGCGGGAATATGCCCGCTGCGAAGCCGCCTTCGCCAAAAAGCCGGTCTGGCTGGTGGACGCCGATTTGACGCACCAGAGCCAGATGCAGGCCATGACCGCCGATCAGGAACGCTTCGGTCCGCCGGGCGCGCTCAGCCAGGCCACGCCTGACGGCTCCGCCTTTTTTACCATGACGCCGCCGGGACGCGAGGCCGATGCGCATTATCTGGTGGCGCGGCCGTTTCTGGGGCGACGACTGTGGGTGACACGCTTTCGCCACAAGAACCTCGCGCCCGGCCAGAAACCCCGAATATTCGACCGGACAACCTACTGGAAAGCCTTGCGGCAACACGCCCAGACCATCGTGGTCGATGCGCCGGCGATGACGGACACCGCCGTGGCGTTGCAACTCGCGCCTCTGATGGACGGGGTGATCATGGTGGTCAGCGAAGGCGAGGGCGACGTTCAGGCGCGCATCGACCTGAAGAACGACATCGAGCAGGTCGGCGGCCGGTTTCTGGGCATGGTTTATAACAATGCCAGCCGGATCGTTGGGAGTGCTGTGAGGCGGCCGCTTGGGCGGTTAGCCGCCCTGTGAGGCTCAACGTCGGGGAAGCGCTCTCCGATTTCTGGCCGGGCCTGAAAGCGGACTGGCGCAACGACTGGTTCTCCCTGCTGTGTGGCGCTGCCGTCCTCTTCGTGTTTTCGCAGGCCTGGCTGGCGCCCTTGTTCGGTTATACGACCAATCAGGCGGCCTCCGGAGCGATGATCCGCAATTTCTACTATCCGTTTTATCTCGCCGGCCTGGCGCTGGCGGTGATCTGCTGGCGGCAGATGTTCAACGCCGTATGGCGGACGCCGCTGATGCTGACGCTGGTGACGATGTGTGTCGTCTCCTATGTCTGGTCGATCGATCCGTCCGGCACCCTGCGGCGCTTCATCGCCCTGTTCATGACCGTTCTGGCCGGCTATGCGCTGGCGGCGCGCTTTTCGTGGGCGCGGCTGACCGAGGTGGTGGCCACGGCCTTTACGGTGATGATGCTGGGATCGGCGTTTCTGGCCATTTTCATTCCGAAGCTCGGCGTGATGCACGATCTCTTTCCCGGTGCCTGGCGTGGGGTCTGGTTGGAAAAGAATAATCTCGGCTCGTGCATGTCGATCGGATTCGTGGCGGCGGCGGCGGCGGCCCTGCATAATCCGCGGCGGCGTCTGTTCTGGTGGATCATGGCGGCGGGGATGGTCGCGCTGACCCTGCTTTCCACCTCCAAGACCTCGCTGGTCTGCCTTGTGCTTGGCATGGGCGGAATCGCCTTCATCTATCTGGCGCG
>Ga0153956_1001058_pt1 | contig 26458 bp, 26 predicted proteins | sample TSFL040MetaG_FD_104704 | JGI IMG/M metagenome (GOLD analysis project Ga0153956, IMG submission 104704) | Attine ant fungus gardens microbial communities from Florida, USA - TSFL040 MetaG | ecosystem: Host-associated > Fungi > Mycelium > Unclassified | place: USA: Florida, Wekiwa Springs... | reverse complement strand
GATGTTTTTGATGCCTGCCCATTTCATAACCGACAGATAAATTTCGCATGCGGGGATGATCACGTCGGCGCGGTCCTGGTTAAGGCCCAGCACATTGATCCTGTCTTTTAACGAAAATGATTCCAGGTAATCATATAAAGATTTAAGCTTGCCCAGGCTCATCGGCGCCCCGTTCTTTTCTTCAGACAAACGGTAAAGTTTATTAATGTTACCGCCGGTACCAATGCCTGATATGCCTTTAAAATGGCGCGTATGCTCGCGAATAAAATCTCGCATGGCTGCCCACGACTCTTCAGTATCCTGGTTATCCAATATACGTATGGTACCTATGTTGAATGATTTGGAGGCCACCAACTCCCCTGTCGAAAACAGCGAAAGCTCGGTACTGCCACCACCTACGTCAATATACAGGTAGTTTTTATTTCTGTCGATGTTTTGCTCGGCATGGCTGGCGTAAATGATCTTTGCTTCGGCCTGACCCTGAACAATCTCCAGGTCAACCTGCGCTTCTTCTTTGATACGCTTAACCACCTCTGCCCCGTTGCGCGCCTCGCGCATGGCCGATGTAGCGCAAGCCATGTATTCGCTTACCTTATAAACTTCCATCAGGTTATGGAAAGCATGCATGGTTTTTACCAGGTCGGTGGTTTTCTTTTCAGATATCTCCTGATTCAGAAATGCATCGTCGCCTAAACGTAACGGTACGCGTACCAGGGTATTCTTTTTAAACGACACCGTGCCGTCATTTTCTTTAATATCTGCAATAAGTAACCTTACTGCATTCGATCCGATGTCAATAGCTGCGTATCTCAATTTACTTTATTTTTATTCTTTAAGTATGTATAAATATCAATCTGTGCCCGCACCGGTAACTCTGATTGGGTTTTATGATATTTATTGGTATTGTCTTTATTGATCTCGCGCGATTTAGTATTATCGCTTAACTGAATGTTGATTATATCCCTGATCTCTTTCTTGATATCTTTATCATAGATAGGGAAACCTACTTCAACACGTGTCTCGATATTACGGGTCATGAAATCGGCCGAAGTCAGGTAAATCAGCTCGTCGCCGCCGTTGCAATAAATGTGCACACGTGCGTGTTCCAGATATTTGTCGATAATGCTTATCACCTCAATATTTTCGCTGTAGCCTTTAATGCCGGGCACCAGGGAACACATTCCGCGGGCAATGATCTGTATCTTTACCCCGGCGTTACTGGCCTGGTAAAGCTTCAATACTATTTGCTCATCGGCAAGGCTATTCATCTTCAAGATCATGTAGGCGGGCTTACCGGCCTTAGCATTTTTAATCTCATTATCAATAAGTTTATTTATTGCCGGCCGGGAATCAAAAGGCGACACGATCAGATTCTTCAATCCCTTAGGCAATGCCCCCTTATTAATATCTCTGAATACTTTTACCAAGTCGCCGGTTATTTTTTTGTTTGCGGTAAGCAGGGTATGGTCGGCATACATGCGGGCTGTTTTTTCGTTATAGTTACCTGTTGATAAACAAGCATAATAAGCAGGTCTGCCATCTTTACCGCTACGGTTTACCAGGCATATTTTTGAGTGTACTTTGTAACCATCAATACCATAAATTACGTTTACCCCTTCTTCTTCCAGGCGGCGGCTCCAGGCAATGTTGTTTTGCTCATCAAAACGGGCGCGCAACTCAACCAGGCAATTTACTTTCTTACCGTTTTTGGCCGCGTTAACCAGGGCATGCATAATGCGCGAGTTCTCGGCCAGGCGATAAACGGCTATGCTGATCTCTTTCACCATTGGGTCAATAGCTGCTTCACGAAGAAAATGGATCACGTAATCATACGTTTGGTATGGTGTGCTGATCAGGTAGTCCTTTTTGGCTATCATGGTCATCAAACTTCTGTCGAAAGTTAAATTACCAACCGGCAGTGCCGGGTATTTGGCGTACTCCAACTCGGGCGAGCCCACGTTAGGGAATGATATGAAATTTTTAAAGTTATGGTAGCGGTTACCTGGTATTAAACTTTCGCCATGCAAACCCATTTTACTTACCAGGTACTTTAACATATCCATCGGCATTTCTGAGTCATACAGCAAACGCATGGGCTTACCCTTTTTACGCTTTTGTAAGCTTTTTGATAATGAATCAATAAACTTGCCGCTCACCTCTTTATCCAGATCCAGCTCAGCATCGCGGGTTAACTGTATAGAGTAAGCCTCAATGCTATCGTGCTCAAAAATGAAGAATATATCTTCCAGACAATAGCGCACAATATCATCCAGCAGGATAATAAATTTCAGGTTATTAGTTTCGGGCAGTACGGTAAAACGCGGCAGATTATCCGGTATCTCGATCAATGCGTAAGTGATCTTTTTATCCTTGATCAGTTTCACGAAGAAATAGATGGCACGATCGCGCAGCTCTGGCAGCGCACTGGCATTATCCAGCATAATGGGCACCAGCGTAGCCAGCAGCTTTTCACGGAAATGCTCGCGCACAAAGGTACCGCGGGCAACGTTTAACTGCTTGTCATTAAGTAAGAATATCTTTTCTTCGGCCAGTTGTTTTACGATAATGTTTTCGTACAGATCATTAAACTTACGCTCTTGTTTTACCACCAGGTTTTTGATCTGGTTCAGTAATTTTTTAGGGCTGTAGCCTAGTATTTCTTTTGATTTTTCGTTAAGGGCGGCAAGCCGGCTCAGGGTAGCAACCCTTACCCGGTAAAACTCATCAAGGTTTGATGAAAATATGGCCAAAAACTTTATACGCTCAATTAACGGGACGGTAGGGTCGGCAGCTTCCTGCAAAACACGCTCATTAAAGTACAGCCAGCTTATCTCCCTGTTAATTAAAGGTACCCGTTTAATATCCATATATAGAATGTGATGCCAGTGAAGGCATTATGGCAAAGCTGCCGATTTATTTGTTAAGTTAATATTAATATATTGCTATATCTATCTGTTTTAACACATAAATTAACTATTTGATTTTATAGCGCTTTTAATAGTAATTTTGCAGTTCACCCAAAAAATAAACTATCTATGCCAAGTTTTGATATAGTAAGCAAGATTGACGGCCAGACGCTGGACAACGTGATCAACATTGCTAAAAAAGATATTTTAAATCGCTACGACTTTAACGACTCAAAAAGCACCGTCGAGCTGGACAAGAAGACCAATATTGTAACCGTAGTTACCGAAAACGATATGCGCCTGAAAGCTATTCAGGATTCCATCATCAGCCGCATGGTGAAACAGCAAATTGACCCAAAAGCATTAGATCTGGAGTTTGGCAAAGAGCAGGCCGCATCCGGCAACATGATACGCAAGGAGATAAAAGTTAAGCAGGGCATTGACCAGGACACGGCCAAAAAGATCGTCAAAAAAATAAAAGACAGCGGGCTTAAGGTTCAAGCCAGTATTATGGACGATCAGGTGCGCGTACAAGGTAAAAAAATTGACGACCTGCAGGATGTCATCGCCCTGTGCCGTCGTGAAGATTTCGGACAGCCGTTGCAGTATATTAATATGCGGAATTAAAAGAATATCGGAATTCGGATGTTCGATTTCGAAATTATTTGATTTCAATATTTCAGAAATCCGAAATTGAACATCCGAATTCCGAAATAAAAAAAGAGCCATCCATTATAAGACAGCCCTTTTTCAAACTAAACCAACATTACTTATTATGAAAACATTCTTTACCGGTATTTCCTAAGTCCGGGCCTGCACCACAATCACCCTCACTTATCATACGCGCAATCACCCTCACCGCGCCGCGGACTTTCGGAATTTCCCGATATTATATTATTTTACAGCTATCTCTCTGGTTTGAAATTTAGCTTCTTCTTTTTTAGCGATAGTCAGTTTTAAAACACCGTTTACATAATCGGCATCAATTTTTGACTGGTCGGCGCTGTCCGGTAAAGTGAATGACCTGCTGAATGAATTAAAGCTGTATTCGCGTTTACTAAATTTCTTGTTTTCGTCAACAGTTTCAGTTTTCTTATCGGCCGAAACGCTTAATACATTTTTATCCAGGTTAATTTTAATGTCTTCTTTATTTAAACCCGGTATGGCCAGATCAACTTCAAATTGTGCATCAGTTTCTGCAATATTTACGGCAGGTGTACGGAAAGCCGCTCTTTCATTAACAAATGAGTCGTTTAATATCGAGTACACGTCATTAAAGAACGGGTTTACAAAACCATTTTTTGCCTCTTTGCCAAATTTTACTAAAGTCATTGTTTATATCCTCCTAAAAGTTTTTTATTTATTGTTAATTTGTAAGTGGTTTATCAATCGTTATACCAGCAGCATTTTGATATAACTTAAATGACTTTTAGTCATCAAACCCAATTTTTAACCGACATAATGACACTTAATGGCTGAAAAACTATCAGATTACAAGTTTTGTACCCCTATACATGTTCGCTTTTCGGATATTGATGCGGTGGGTCACGTCAATAACGCTATATATCTTACCTATTTTGAAATAGCCCGGTTTAACTATTGGAAACATGCGATAGACTGGAATTTGAGTGAGCACGGAATAATTGTAGGCCGCGCTGAGGTAAATTACCTGAAACCCATAAACCTGTATGATGAAGTATACTGCTATGTACGTGTGATACGCATAGGCAATAGTAGTTTCGACGTAATGCAGGTACTGGTTAAGAAAACTCCGCACGGAGAAGAAATTTGCACTACCGGCAAAACGGTTTGCATAAGCTATGACTATTCGGCCAATAAATCTGTACCCATACCTACCCGTGAGCGTGAGCAGATGATTGCTTTTGACGAGCCTCGTTTAATATTAAATACCAACTAGTTTATAAAACAAAAGGCACAGCTTAATAAACCATGCCTTTTGCTTTTCAAATTATATCTGGATTATTTACCAATCTGGAATACGGCATTGATTTGAAAACTCAGTTTAATTTTACGCGCATCGATATCTGATTCAGGAACTGACCTGTCTGCTGCAGCCATGGTTTTAAACATTACAGTACGTGGCTGCGGATAATTACTGACATCGTTTTCAGTAATATTTAATACCGGCCCCAAAGTTTCGCCTAAGCCTGTTAGCAAAAAAGTAGCTTTAGCTTTGGCTGATAATAAGGCTTTAAGCTTCAGGTCGTTTTTCATCTGGTCGGCTTTTGAATAATCATAGCTGTCAATATTGGTGCTTTGAATACCTTTTGGGTCAACCTTGGCAATGATCTGGTCAAACTTATTCAGATCATGAAACCGGATGCCATATTGTTTGGAAGCCATAAACGCCGGATCTTTCTTTTTCTGGTATTTATAATTGTATGACGATAAGCTGTTAATCGTAAAATCCTCTTTCGGTATCCCTGCCGCACGAACAGCATCTTCCAATTGTTTCTCCAGTTGGTCGATGGTAACTTTACCGTACTCCTGTAAAGAGATAGAAACATTGATAATATCAGGAGTAACCTCTTGCTCGGCAGTGCCGGTAACTTCAATTTTACGGCGCAGGTCGGCATTCTGCGCAAAGGTGGTGTAAGTAGTGGCAATAATCAGCGCTGCAAGTACAAATAGCTTTTTCATGTATTTATTTATTTAAATGATAATGATGCCGTCATAACTGTATTTCATAACAGATCATAACTTTATTATCGCATTTTATAGATATAGAACAAATAACAGGCACAAAGTTTAAAGGCATTAATAATAATAGTGTTAATGTATTATTGTTAAACGACTTAGATATTGACCATACTCGTCATCAATCAGCACATCCATCAAATAACCGCACTCGGCAGCTATTTGCTGTAAGGTATGTTCATCAACATATAACCACTTGAACCATTCGGTTTTAAGTTTTTTGTAAGCATACTGGTATTCGATCTCGCCGTAATAACCCTGCTTGGGCAAATTATCCTCATACAGGTAAGCAATGTCTGACGAATCGAATAATAACTGCCCGCCGGTACTTAATAATTTTTTCAGATGGATGAGCAATCGCTTTAAACCTTCAATGGTGCCGGCCAGACCGATGCCATTCATCAGTAGCAGCAAAGTATCGTATTTGTTTTCATCATAATTAAAAACATCAGCCTCAAAAGCCTTTTTAACACCCCGCTCCTGCATCACATTGACACACAGCGGCGATAAATCAATCGCCGTTACGTCAATACCTTGCTGTTGTAAATACAAAGCATGGCTGCCGGCTCCGGCGCCTATGTCAAGCACTTTGCCCCGGCACTGCTCAAGCGCCATCCATTCAAGGTCGGGCATGTCATCTTCTTCGCGAAAATAGGTTGAGACAGGCATCTCCTCTTTGGGGCCGTACTTATTGTTGATCCACAATTTGGAAGGAGATTGCTGACTGAAATAATCGTAAACTGCCTGCCCTAAAACGTCATTCATATCGTTCTTTAAAATATGCGGCAAGTTAACTAAAACGCTGTATTTATGTTAAGCGCGTTTTATAGCACGCACTAGCTGCCGGTGCCTCTTAGCGGCATAATAATCATTAGTAACCAATACAGCATGTATCACCCCGGGAATCCAGAAGCACAAGGTAAGAAACAGGTTGAGAATAAATGCACCAATACGGCCGGTAGTAAACACGGCCAGTGGCGGCAATATTAAACAAAGAAAATAGCGCATAACGGCAAACTTAAATCAAATATACCGTTTAGATGCACTAACCCGCTTACGGTTACAAATCAACGCCAATCCATACGTTTTTTTTCGACAGCAGCTCAGGCGTGCTCCGTCAAAACCACTAGCGGTTATATAAGGCGCCGCGAATGCCAGCGCGAATATTCATAGCGACGATAAAAACGTACAGACCGTCTTTTGGCTATAAATTTGCTTTGTTGTAGCGATAGTATTACTTTACGCCTGTAACATGAAAATATTTCAGCAACAAGTTCAACTAAGCCAGCGCCGCCGTGGCTTTCATTTAATAACTACCGAAGTTTTACAGTCATTACCGCAAATTGCCGAGATCAAAACGGGCATTTGCCAGATATTTATACAGCATACATCTGCCTCATTAACCATTAATGAAAATGCCGACCCAACCGTGCGCCAGGATTTTGAAATGTATTTTAACAAAGCCGTCCCTGAAAACGACCCCGACTATGCACACGACGATGAAGGCCCCGACGATATGCCTGCGCATCTGAAAGCCGCTATGCTGGGTAGTTCAGTAACTATCCCTGTACGCAATGGGCGTTTTGCGCTTGGTATTTGGCAAGGTATTTACCTGTGCGAACATCGTAATTATGGCGGGGCCAGAAGCTTGATAATCACGGCCTGGGGTGAGTAATACCCCTCCCCGAGGGGGCTTTGAAACCTTGTGGCTAAGGCTAAAAGTAATTTCTTGAAATGACAGAAAAAGCCCTCTCCTCCGGGAAGGGTTGGGCGGGTTTTCATTAAGCCATATAAAACTTTTCCCTATACCCTGTCGGGGTCATGCCTACGGTTTTTCTGAATATTTTGCGAAAAGCTTTTGGGTCGCTGTAGCCCGAGTTAATCATTACCTCCGTCATTTGCTGATTGGTTTCAATCAGCAAGCGTTTAGCCGCTTCAATTCGGGTTTTCTGCAAATACTCTATCGGGGTAATACCGGTAACCTGTTTAAACCTGCGGACTATGTTACGGCGGCTACCGGGAATTTCTTTGATGAGCTCCTCAATAGTGCCCGTATTATGATATGAAGACTTTATACTTTGCTGCGCCATAGCTACCAGTTCGTCATTGTGCGTCTGCACCGGCGAAAATGTGCTGAAATAAGTTTGCTGTTCACGATCCATATCGATTGAAAACAATTTGGCCGTACGCGCCGCTATATCACGTCCGCACTGCTTTTGAAGCAGATGCAGCATGAGGTGAAAGCTCGAGGTTGAACCACCACTGGTATATAGCCGCTCATCGCCGGTTACTACTTTATCAGGCTGCAATCTTACCTGCGGAAAAGCGTTGGCAAACACTCCACAAGCGTCAACATGCGTAGTGGCGGCTTTGCCATTTAACAACCCGGTTGCGCCTAACAAAAACGCGCCGGTGCAAACACAGGCCAGCTCAGCACCGTTTTGATATTGCTGCTGCAGCCAAGGTATAAAACTATAATTTTCCCGGATTGCCTGAGCTATATCGATAGCATTAAAAGCCGGTATAAACACCAGGTCCTGCCTGGCAGCTACATCTAATGACTGTACAGGATAATTATTAAACTCAATGGCTTTATTTCCGGGGCGGCTATCGGTAAATAAAGAAATATTGAACACCGGCTCCTTTCCATCGGCCAGGTAAAATTTATTTACGCTTTCAAATACGTCTAAAATAGCCGCTATGCTTAGCAAGCGGTATTTATTGGTGAGTAATATGCCTAACTGCGTCATTGGTTGAATATTATGTGAGGCTATAAATATAAAAAATGTCTCGAATACCCCCTAATGTTGACATTTCCGCACATCATCAATTTTAAAAACGCACCTTACCTTAGCATTAATAAAACAAACAATAATCACTTAAAACAACATCATGGCAAACATCAATCCCTACCTGAATTTTGCAGGTAAAACAGAAGAAGCATTTAATTTTTATAAATCAGTTTTTGGCGGCGAGTTTACATTTTTTCAACGTTTTAAAGACACTCCGCACGGCAATCAACTATCTGTCGAAGAAAAAGAATGCGTTATGCATGTAGCATTACCTATAGGTAACACCGTTTTAATGGGTACTGATGCATTGGAATCGCAAGGCCATACTTTAACTTTTGGCAACAATTTTTCTATAGCCATCTCTCCCGAAAGCATGGAAAAAGCGCATAAAATTTTCAACGGACTTGCTGTTGGCGGCCAGGTTCACCAACCTCTGCAAAAAATGTTCTGGGGGGCCTGGTTTGGTATGCTGGTTGATCAATATGGCATACAATGGATAATCAATTACGACGATAACCGTCAGTAAAAACAAGCGCCCGGCTCTGCAAAGATTGGGTGCTTATAAACATCACTATCATGAAAGACACTGTCATTGAATTAGAAAACACGCAAAAAGAGCTAACAGAGGCAATTTATGCGATACCATACCTGCCAAAAAATTAACGACATACCTTACGAAGGCAGCTGGACAACCGCGGCCGCTTAATGTTAAACCATGATAGTTGAAGTTTTTAAAACCAATGTCGACGAGATCGAAAACTCTGAAAAGTTGATCAGGCAAGTGCTTGACCGGTTTCCGCAAAGCCGGGTAAACTTTGACATGGACGACTGCGACCGTATATTACGCATTGAAGCTGAAACCGTAATGCCCGAAAAGATCATCGAGATACTTGAACTGAATGGCTATTTTTGCGAACTTTTAATTTGATACTCAATCATTTTCCAAATACCCCAACCTTATAGCAATGTCACTCAAAAAAATAATTCAAATTACAAAAGAATCGCTTAACGGCGAGAATCATGATTTTACGACAGGCAGCATACGCCGCGCGGTATTTTTGCTGGCCGTGCCCATGATCCTGGAGTTGAGCTTGGAAAGCGTATTTGCCCTGGTAGATATTTTCTTTGTGGGCAAGCTGGGTGAAAATGCCATTGCCAGCGTTGGGCTTACTGAATCAGTTATCACTATAGTTTATAGTATTGCAATGGGGTTAAGCGTTGCTGCCGGTGCGGTGGTTGCCCGCCGGGTAGGCGAAAAGGATGCAGAAGGGGCGGCGCATGCCGGCGCACAATCGCTCATCATAGCATTTATTATTTCGGCGTTGCTCACTGCAGCGGGTATGGTCTACTCGGGCGATATACTGGCCATGATGGGCGCCGGTAAAGAGGTAGTCGCCGGCGGCGCCATTTTTACGCGTATTATGTTTGGCGGCAGCCTGGTAATCATTCTGATATTTCTGATCAACGGTATTTTCCGCGGGGCCGGAAACGCGGCCATGACCATGAAAAGCCTTTGGATAGCGAGCCTGGTAAACATTGTGCTCTGCCCTATCCTGATCCACTTTTTTGGCTTGAAAGGGGCAGCAATGGCAACGGTTACCGGCCGCAGTATGGGGGTGTTATATCAATGCTATCATCTGGTAAAAGGCAACGGCATAGTAAAATTAAAAATGCTGCACTGGCGTTTTGACGGCACGGTGATCAAAACACTCATCAACACCGCCTGGCCCGCTACTTTACAATTTATTATTGCCAGCGGAAGCTGGATAGTGGTGGCGCGCCTGGTGGCCGAGACCAGTGGTACGGCTGCATCGGCGGGTTACCAGATAGCTATACGTAATGTAGTGTTCTTTATTTTACCGGCCTGGGGGTTGAGTAATGCTGCGGCTACGCTGGTTGGTCAAAATCTGGGGGCTAAACAAATACATCGCGCAGAAAAAAGTGTGACCATTACCGCCAAATACAATGCGGCATTTATGGGCGTGGTGATGCTGATCTTCCTGTTTTTTTCTGACCGCATTATCCGCTTTTTTACTACCGATGCAGAAGTTATCAAATACGGCGTTCGGGCGCTGCAAACCTTTGGCTCGGCTTATATATTTTATGGCATAGGCATGGTCATGACCCAGGCTCTGAATGGCGCCGGGGATACCAAAACCCCAACCTGGATAAACTTTGTATGTTTCTGGCTGCTGCAGATTCCGCTGGCCTGGTATTTGGCCAAACCTTTACAAATGCATGCCGGCGGCGCGTTTCTATCTATTCCTGTTGCAGAAACCGTACTGGCCCTGGCCGCCTGGTATTTCTTTAAGCGTGGTAAATGGAAAGAAATAAAAGTTTAATGCTAATGGCGCGGCGTTGCACGTTTTGAGATTTTCTTAAGCAGAAATTCAGATGTCTTTGCAACAAATGCTCATACAAGACACCTGTGTTTTAAACTTTAACAGATGCACCAAAGTATGTCGGCAATTAACAGGAAGGCCAATACCCAATTCAAAATAACCATGCCTACCGGCTTCTCGTACGGATCTTTATCTAAAAACTCCATGCTTATCAATAATATTAACCAGCGTTATATTTGGCTTCTACGTAAAAAATCATGGTCGGGTTATAGTTATAAGTTTACTTTTTATTTAACCTAACGGTAACAGTTTCAATACACTAATGAAAAGCTGCGCTGATAAGTTTAAAATCTTATAAATTTGGATAAATTATCCTTCAACACAATAAACCCATTATGAGATACAACCTGTTTTTAACAGCGGCATTGGTTGGCTTGTCAGGCATTGCTTACGGACAAACTACATCAGCCGATATCAGAAAAGCTAACGTGCCGGCGGTCAATCCAACCGATGCCGAAGTTTTTACCCCGGTGCCTAACGTAGTAACACCGGCTAAAACTTTTGGCGAGGCCCCTTCTGACGCGATCATTTTGTTCGACGGTAAAAATCTGGATCAGTGGCAAAGTGTAAAAGACCAGTCGGCCGCTCAATGGAAAATTGCTAACGGTACGTTAACTGTTGATAAAACAACTGGGGATATTGAGACGAAACGCAAATTCGGCAGCTTCCAGCTGCATGTAGAATGGAAGATCCCTGCTGATATTACAGGTACCGGTCAGGCACGCGGCAACAGTGGTATCTTCTTGTCAAGCCGGTACGAGATACAGGTTTTAGATACTTACCATAACGACAATAAAACTTATACTAACGGCATGGCCGGCGCAATTTACAGAGAATCCATCCCGCTGGCAAACCCCGCTCACAAAGCCGGCGAGTGGAACTATTACGACATTGCCTACCAGGCGCCTGAGTTTAACCAGGACGGTTCGGTTAAAACGCCGGCGCACGTTACCATATTCTTTAATGGTGTACTGGTACAAAACAACACCGAGATCAGAGGCGGCACTTCAATGACCAATGTTGCTCACGTTTACAAAACACATGGCGATATGCCGCTGAGACTACAAGCGCACGGCGACAAAAGCGAGCCGATAAGTTACAGAAATATTTGGATCAGGGAATAACTCCCCCCAACCCTCCCCTCGGAGGGTTTAAATTTCTAGGGTCTTCCAAAAGGAAGACTTTTTCATTTTTACAAACGCTAGTAAAAGTCTCCGCTTCCGCGAAGATTTAGAGGAGTCCAATTGGTTTTATAAGTCCCCATTTTCGCGGAGATTATAGCAGAAATTATTTTTTGTATTTTATTATTAATTATTTACATTGCCTTAATATTTATTTGCTGAACCGGCACGCAATATTTTTATTGCTTTTACGTATTCTATCTATCACATTTACCCATTCTTTGCCTATTGGAACAAACGGACTAGTCAATCACAATCTTTAAAATTGTCACATCAATGAATTACAGAGTGAAGTTAGCCGACGGAACCACACAATTAATTGAAATTACAACCGGTTATTTTAAAAACTGGAAAGTGTGGATTGTAAATATTAACGGAAAAGCAGCCATGCTTTACAAACTGGGCACCGAGTGGATGCAACGCAATGAAGACTTTCTGGACAGCCCTACCCTTAAAGCTATAGGCGAATTTATTGATACCATTATTTTACCGCCCTCGACGGGCTCGGTCTCGGTGGCATAATTTGCCGCATTAACAACTAAAACGCTTCATTTATTTCGGCATAACTCAGGATAATTAGTTTGCCCGTATGTTTAAACGTATTGGCGCTGCTGTGAGCTTTATTGGTTAATAGTATAGCCGGGAATCCGGAACAAGTTCGGGGTCTACCCTGTCTGTTCCGGAGCCAAAAGTTATATGCACAATAGGGTCTCCAAGACTTTGAGCCTGGCAATACAGAACAAAAACAATCCTCTAAAAAAGACAGAATTTTATCCACCCTACAATTCGGTTATAATTGGTACGGATAAATTTATTATTAAGCTCTAAATAAAAACTAAGCGTTAAGTTTCCTGCTTTTTTTGTCAGGACTATTGGCCCGCAACGGGAGTGCAAAACAAAAAGTGGAACCTTTGCCAACTTCGCTTTTTACCCAAATTCGCCCGCCTTCGCGCTTAATAATCTCTGACGAGATGTAAAGCCCCAGGCCCAGGCCCGGAAAGGTATGCTGCATATCGCCGCTTACGCGATAAAACTGCTCAAACACCTTAGTCAGTTTGTCATTTGATATACCGATACCAAAATCCTGCACGCAAAGCTGCAATTCATTATCATTTAAACTGGTAGTGATGATGATTTTATCTGCTTGTGGCGAATATTTTGCAGCATTGGTGATCAGGTTGGATATTACCTGGCCAATTCGCTCCTTATCGCCATAAACCATACCTACCCGGGCATGATATTCAATAAGTGTATGTTTTTCGGTAGTGCGTTGCAGATCCTCAACCAACTCCTTTACCATCGGCACAAAATCAAACTCACTATCATTAAACTGCAGCTTGCCTGAGTTGATCTTGGTAACATCCAGCAAATCGCCTATTAAACTGGTTAAGCGGTTTATCTGCGCGTCCATTTTGCTGATCATCTGGGCCTCTTTGATATCGCCTTTGCGCTGCAGCATTTTTTCTAAAACCTGGGTGTAGGCTTTAATGCTGGTTACCGGCGTTTTAAGTTCATGACTCGCAATGCCTATAAAATCATCTTTTTGCTGCTGCAATAATTTCTGATCGGTAATATCGATACATGAACCAATATAACCGGCAAAATTATTTCGGATGTCATACTGCGGCTGCCCGGATAACATACACCAGTGTGTGCTGCCATCGGCATGGTTAAGCCTGAACTCCAGTTCAAACAAGCCGTTATTGGCTATATCGCCGGTTAGTTTTCCGGCAACCTTTGGCCTGTCAGCATGATGAATGCAATGCAGCCAGCCACTGCCCAAATGTTTGGCATACTCTCGACCGGTCCAGTCAACCCAGGTTTGGTTAACATAGGTAACAGAGCCCGCTTTGTCTGACATCCAAAGCGTTGTTGGCGCTGCGCTGGTGATGTTTCGTAACAGTTGCTCGCTGTCGGCCAGTGCTTGTTTGGCTGCTATTTCGGGACGTAGGTCGCGCATTACCGCGCCCACCGCAATAGGCGCACCCGACACCGGGTCATCAATACGGATACAGTTATTATAAACCGGGAATATCTCGCCCGATTTTAAATGGCGAACCAGCATTGTACCTTCCCACCTTCCTTTACCCATAACAGTAGGTAAAACATCTCGCTCAACCTGGGCAAAATGCGCCGGGTCGTGCAATTCAGATATCGGCACGCGGCCAACATGTTCAGCATTATCAAAACCCAACATATTAATACCTGCTTTGTTGATGTATGAGTTAACTCCATCCAGACTTAGTACTGACATCAGGTCGACGCTGTTATCAACCAGCGTAATAAGTTTACGCTGATTTTCCATAGCCTTGCGCTGATCAGTAATATCTAATAAAGTACCAATGATCCTTACCGCTACGCCGTCATCGCCATATAAAACCTTACCCTCTAATCTTACCCAGTGTATGGATTTATCGGGCCAAATTACGCGTATCTCATAAATTAAATGCCCGGTTTTTAAAGCTTCTTCATGTGCTTTGTTCCTTAAAGGCAGGTCGTCGGGGTGAATGGCAGCCACATAATCAGCCCGTGGTACAGGCCTTTCAAATCCCAATATATTGGCGGCTATCTTTGAGGTGATGATCTCGCCCGATATCAGATCCAGATCATAAGTACCTAAGCCTACGGCATCAACAGCTAAACGTGCGCGTTCTTCGGCCTCTTCCAATAATTTGCGGGCTTTAAAGGTTTCAGTAACCTCGTTGGCGATGACGATGACGCCGCTGATATCACCATTGGCTTCGCGGTATGGTTCGTAAACAAAATTTACGTATACCGTTTCTAAAACATTGTTACGAACCAGTAAGACAGACGCGCCATCGCCTTTTACGGGTATACCGGTTTTAAGAACGCTATTCAGCATTTCCTCAAAACCTTTTCCCTTGGTAAACGGAATGCTATCGAAAACGGGCTTGCCTATCATATCTTCAGGACTTTGGCCATACAATTGACACAAAGAGGTGTTAATCAGCTCGACCACGTAATCATCACCTTTTAAAATAGCAATGCCTACCGGGGCCTGCATAAAAGTGCTGAACAGTTGCTGCCGTTGTAACTTCAAAGCTTCTTCATCTTTACGATCGCGCTCGGTTACCCGGTGAAACCCGGTAACATCTACGGGCGAATGTATAAGGTAATTTACCTCTCCGTTCTCGTCTAAAACGGGGGTATTTGTAGCCGTCCACCAGCGTTCTTCAAACTGGTCAGTTCCGGGCACCGGAATATCATAACGGTAATGACTAAGCTTTTGAGGTGTCTTTGTGCGGATAGCCTCATCAAAAACGGCCGCCGTACGCTCTACATTTTTAGTTTCGGTATCTGAGGGACTAGCCGGGAACGCGGTAAAAACGGAATTACCTATTAACGCTTCGCGTGTGCTGTTGGTTGCTTTCAAGAAAGCATCATTTACATCAATTACAGTATAGAGCGGCTTATCAATACTTATAATAAGCATGGTAGCCTCACTATTATAAAAAATATATTTGTAGCCGTTTTCAGGTAATGTTGTGATCATATTGGTTCAAATACTTTCAAAATGCTATATATACAGCGCAACACAATTATTTAAAAGTAAAAATATAGCGATTATTTATTTTAATATAATACTTCAACAATTATCTAAATATATTAATAATAGTTTATTATTCTTTGCAAACTGTATATTAACGGAGAGACCTCCTTTAAAACAGCAGATACGGAGGGACCTTTAAAGCCTAATTTTATCTATACATTCAGTTTTAGGTTTTGCCGGGGAGCCTTGTTATGAGCCATAAACAATTCAATCAATAAATGTTACTTGTTATAATATAAAGTAACGCCGGACGATTTGGTTTTAGCGCCAATAAGCGGATTGAGCTTGTTAATAGTAAGCTTTACGGCATCTACAAAGCTATATTGTTTAACAATGTTATCAATTATAGCCCGGGCTACGGTTTCAATGAGTTTTTTGGGATGTTTCATTTCTTCGCAGGCGATGTCATAAAGCTGTTCGTAATTGACAGTATTGCCGAGGTCATCTGCTGTAATATCGCCGTTGGGCGTAAACTCTACTTCGATGTCGACTATAAAATGATTTCCTAATTTTTGTTCTTCGGGGTAAAAGCCGTGGTATGCAAAAAACTCCACGCCATGTAAGGCTACTATCATAGTCAAAAATAATATTTTAGTTAAATACTGTATAATCCAAACCAAACATCAAATCAAAAAGAACAGTTAGGAAAACCAATAATTGCATTTTTAAACCATCACTTAAAGGTGGGGCTATGAATTTTTATCTAAATATTAACCAACCGCTTAAAGGGAAAACACTTGCATGACATCTATTTTGCTTATTACCGGGCTGGATATTACTGGCGAAGACGCTTTTAAATAGCAACAAATTTGACGCCGGTTAGCCCTAATCCGAAGTGGTATAGTATATTTGTGATATACCCAGAATATTTTTAAGTGTTGATTTGCCGGAAATTTTATTTGCCAATAAGATATGTTCGTAACTTTTTGTTGCTGAGCTGTTTGTTGCCGGCGACCTATTCCTGCAAAAAGAAAGACACACCGGCAGGCAATTCAGATGCATTTTTAAGGATACGGGCACATGTAGATACGCTCTTGGGTACCAATCATGTACCAGAGGGCATGAGGGTACTTGACTCGTTTGTAAACCACTACAAAGGCCTCACGCTCGAAGATAAATATGCCTCGTATGGCTATCGTTATTTTTATTATCACCGCGCTTTAAATGACCATAAAACGGCCCTGTTGTATGCCGATTCCATGTTGAGTATAGCCAATGAAAGCGTAAATAACCCTGAGCAATACCAGCGCCTGTATATTGATGCTAATATGGCACTGGGCGATACTTACTTTAACTTAGAGCAATATACCGCTGCTTACCAGCATTTGTTTCGCGGATACCTGGTGGGTAAAAACAGCTTGAACCGCATAGCCCAGTCTGAGTACCTGTACCGCATGGGTATGATCACCTACAAAATTGGCAACTATAAACTGGCTAAAGAGTACTTTATGCGCAGCTACCTGTATTATAAAATTAATACTGCCGAATTTGTAAATTATTACCACGTGCAGGAGCTACTTGACAACATTGCTCTAAGCTACAAGCATAGCAATATGCTGGATAGCGCCATTGTTTATTTCGACAAATCATTAGCCTTTATTAACAAATACGGGCCGCAGTTTAAGGACAGGCTGAAAATGATGGAAATAGCCCAGGGTGTGGTTTACGGCAACAAGGCCGAAATTTATATCCTGAAAAAAGATGACGGGCAAGCTATTGATCTGCTCAAAAAAAGCATTAAAATAAACCTGCAAAAAGATTATGACAATGCTGATGCCGAATTGAGCGAGATCAAGCTGGCGCAGTTGTATGACAACCATAAGCGCGATGCCGAGCTATACAAGGTGCTTGCCGCTGTTGGCAAACAGCTTAGTATTATCAAAAATCCCGAGGTTGAGGCCGATTGGAATCACCTGATGAGTAACTATTATCTGCGCAATCACGACCTGTCAAAAGCTTTCAGCTATCTGCAAAAATACGACACGCTGAGAAACGAGAACATTAAGCGCTTACTGGCACTGAAAGAAAGCGACATTGACAAACAGTTTGACACTTACGAAAAACAGCAGCAAATTGACCAGCTAAGCAACAACAATAAGATACAGCGTATTTTACTGGTGGTGATTTTGATCTTTGCGGCCATGTCGCTCATTATCATCTTGCTGGTGTACCGCAACTGGCGGCGCTCAAAAAAAGATGTGCAGACCGTTAAATTATTGAATGAACAGATCAACGAACAAAATAATGAACTGGGTAAGGCCCTAAACGAGCTTAAACTAAGCAGCCAGGAAAAAGACCGCATATTACGCACCGTAGCGCACGATTTGCGTAACCCCATAGGTGGTATTGCCTCATTAACCAGCATGATGGCCCATGATGGCTATACTGATGAGCAAAAAGAGCTGATCAACCTGGTTAAAGAAACCTCGCATAACTCGCTGGAGCTTATCAACGAAATATTGGAAGCTACCAACGTTACATCCATTGAGATCAACCCTGAACCGGTTGAAATTAATGCACTTGTAAGCACCTGCGTAGAGCTGCTGCGCTTCAAAGCTGCCGAAAAAGCCCAGAAAATTTTCTTTGAACCGCTGGATAGCCCTGAGCAATTAATGATAAGCCGCGAAAAAATATGGCGGGTTATAAACAACCTTATCACTAATGCCATTAAGTTTAGCCCAGCCAAGGCGTCCACATTTGTTAAGATCGAAAAAAAAGCCGGTCAGGTTGTAATAGCTGTTCTGGATAATGGCATCGGTATTCCTGACAAGCTAAAAGACCAGGTATTTAACATGTTTACCAAGGCGCAGCGCCCGGGTACATCAGGCGAGAAATCATTTGGCTTAGGGTTGTCAATCTGCAAGCAGATCATTGAAAAATCGCACGGCAAAATTTGGTTTGAAAGCGGCACGCACGGTACCATATTTTATATAAGCCTGCCCCTGCCGGGCAAAGACGGGCAGGCAGAGTTACTGCAACAGGTTAGCGTACCACAAGCCTGAAGCCTTTACAATGCGCTGCTGCGTTTCAAAATCAACATAAATGATCCCAAAGCGTGGATGATACCCCTCGGCCCATTCAAAATTGTCGGTGAGCGTCCAGATAAAATAGCCCTCTACTTTGCAGCCCTCATTTTTAGCTTTAAGCACCTGCTGTAAATATTGCTGCAGGTATTCAACACGTTTAGGGTCGGTAACCTGGTTATCTATCACCTCGTCTTTAAACGCGGCGCCGCTTTCGGTCAGATATATTTTTTTGATCTGCGGATATTGATCGTATTTTTTCAGGATATGGTAAATGGACTGGGGGTATACTTCCCACTTCATCGACGTGGTAGGCACATTGCGACTCTCGGCCTTAACCAGCGACGCATGGATATATGGCGTAAACAAAGAATGCTTTACAATTTCGCGGGTATAGTTTTGCAGACCGATAAAATCAAAATCAAACCTGGCTTTTTCCATATCGCCCGGTAAAATATATTTGTCCAACCCTTTCAAAACCGGTAGATCATCCGTCGGATAACCCAAGCCCAGTATAGGTTCAATAAACATACGGTTAAGCAAGGCATCAACGCGTACAGCCGCAGCAATATCTTTGGGTTTATTGGTATAAGGCTCAACCCATGAGCATGAAAAAGTAGTGCCTATCTCCACATGGGGTAATTGTTCTCGCAGCAAACGCCCACCCTCGGCAATACATAAAACGGCATGGTGTATGGCTGGCAAAAAGTTTCTAATTCCTTTACGACCCGGCGCATGTATCCCCAAAAAATAACCGGCACCTGTAAACACAGCCGGCTCGTTCATCACCATCCAATGCTTCACCAGGTCGCCAAAAGCGCCTGTGCAAACATTTACATACTCGCTAAACCAGTTAATGACTTCACGGTTTGTCCAGCCGCCCTTTTGTTCCAGGGCCTGTGGCAGGTCCCAGTGGTATAGGGTTATCCACGGCTCAATACCGTTGTCCAGGCAATACTTTATGACCCGGCGATAGTAGTCAATACCAGCCTGGTTAACCTTGCCCGTACCATCAGGCAAAATACGCGACCAGGCTATGGAGAACCTGAAATTTGGAATATTAAGTTGTTTGATGAAATCGATATCAGTTTGATAACGATTATAGAAGTCGGTAGCTATACGGTGATGATGACCGTTTAGTATCTTACCTTTTTTGGCAGTAAATGTATCCCAGATGGATTCACCTTTCCCGTCCACATCGCACGCGCCTTCAATCTGCACGGCCGCAGTGGACACCCCCCATATAAAATCCTCGCCGAAAAGCTGTTTACTTAACGGTATATTCTGAGTATTAAATTCCATTAAATTGAGCTACGCAACGCCCAAATTGTGTATTATAATTTGATAAAAGAAACGTTAGCAAAAATAAATTAGTGGATGAATGATGATCCGATACTTTTCAGGATGATCCACTCACGTAAGCTGCTGAATAAATTGCCGATGAATTTCATAACCATTTGCTTTTGTTTGATACTAAGGTACGGTGGTATTGTGTGGTTATAATGACGTTTATATTATGTTATTGTTAACCAATGTTAATAACCCTCCAATGTGGATAAATGTTTAAATTAGCGACATCTATAAACCAAAACGGATTAACCTATGAAACATATTTTTTACGCATGTTTGGTTACGACCAATATGCCAACAACCAAATTCTGGCTGCTATGCGCATGGCGCAAACACCGCAAAACACCCTGGTGCTAATGGCTCATTTACTTGGCGCACAGCAGCGCTGGCTAAAACGCTGCCAAAACCAAAGTGAAGCCGGACTGGAGATGTTTCCGCAGGTTGAAAGTATTCCGTTTGAAATGCTGATAGCACAAAACAACCACGAGTGGTCTGATTTTTTGAATGACCTGACCGACGCGGATATGAACCGGGTGATCATCTACAAAAACACCAGCGGCACTGAATTTAAAAGCACTATAATTGAAGTTGCTACACAAGTTATCAATCATGGCACCCACCATAGGGCGCAGATAGGGCAGTTATTGAAGCAGGTTGGTACCGAAGCCTTGCCGCCGTTGGACTACATATTTTACATACGCCAATAATTTTAACCTGCAGATTACAGAAAACAAGCTGTATAGTGTAATTTTGCGGCTATACACTCTCATCCTTATGAAAAAAATAACTCTGCTTGCTTTAACTGTCCTGATATTTGCAGCTTGTAATAATAGTAAAAACGATGAAAAGTCTGTTTTAGACGATGTCATCAAAATGCACGACACCGTAATGGCCCACAGCGACCAACTCATGAAAAACAAAATGAAGCTGGACACCCTGCTGCAAACTGCCGACGATACCGCCAAAATCAAGATCAATCAGCTTAAAAATGAGCTAAATAAAGCAGATGATGATATGGAAGACTGGATGCAGAAATTTGACCCCGAACAAAAAGGCAAAACGCACAATCAGGTGATGAATTACCTGAACAGCCAAAAAGCCCGCATTGAAGCTATCGACTCGGCAATTAACACATCGGTTAAACAATCGGCAGCATATATTAAAGCTAAAGTAAAATAATATGAAGAAATTGATTGGTGCCCTGGCGATATTGATTCTGGCAAGCGCTTGCAAGTTCAATACACAAAATGATAATGCCCTGCCTATTTACGGCAACCGCACGCCTGTACCCAAAACCGTGGATGGTAAAACTGTAACCGATACTATTTACCAAACCATCCCCGACTTTAAAACCGTTAATCAATATGGCGACAGTATCACCAGCAAAAACCTTGACGGCAAAATTTACGTGGCCGATTTTTTCTTTACCAGTTGCCCGTCCATCTGCCCTGTTATGCACCGCAACATGTTGAATGTGTATGAGGCTTATAAAAACGACAAAAACGTTACGATCATCTCGTACACCATCGACCCGAAACATGACAGTGTAAATGTGCTGAAACACTATGCCGACAAGTTGGGCATAACCGGCAATACCTGGTGGCTGCTGCAAGGTAAAAAAGAAGAAATTTTTAAACTGTCTGAAAGCTACCTGGTACGCAAGCCTGAAGAGGACGCCAAGCAACTGTTTATTCATGATGGGTATTTTATTTTGGTGGACAAACAAAAACGCATCCGAGGTACTTATGACGGCACTGTGCCCGACCAGGTGAACCACCTCATTGCTGATATCAAAACCCTAAAAGCCGAGCCTGACCAGCAATGAAACTCAAGGTAATAGGCGCATTGTTTTTTTTTCCGGCGATATTAATTTATTCGTGCGGCGAACAGGATATTAACTTTAAGCGCTATTACACTACCGGCAATGTTGTTTACACCAATAAATGCCAAAACTGCCACGGCAGCGACGGGCAGGGCCTTTCGGCCCTTATACCGTCCCTTACCGACACAGTTTTTCTGCACAAAAACAAATCCTTATTGCCTTGTTTTATCAAGTATGGTTTGAAGGGAAAAATTCTCATCATCGGCAAAAAAGCCTATGACGGCGATATGCCCCCGGTCGACCTCTCGCCTATTGAGATAGCCGAGGTGCTAACCTATGTCGGCAATTCCTTCGGGAATAATATGGGGCTGATCTCTCAGGAAGAAGTACAGAAGGATTTGGAGAAGTGCAGGTATTAGTCCGGAAGTCCGCAGAAGTCGGAAAGTCCGGAAGATTGATTACCTGCACGTCATCCTGAACTTGTTGCAGCCCCCCAATCGGGACTAGTAACTAATGCACTTAATCCCGGACTTTCTGACCCATTAAATATAACTTTCGTACTTCCCGACTAAAACAACTACCTTTGCATTTGCAAAACGTTCTATCGCTGCTGCGGCGACGCGGCGGAGGAAAGTCCGGGCAACATAGAGCATCCTGCTTCCTAACGGGAAGGCGCCGGCAGCCGGCGACAGCAAGTGCCACAGAGAATATACCGCCTCGCCCAGCGGGGTAAGGGTGAAAACGTGAGGTAAGAGCTCACGGCTTTTCCGGGCGACCGGAATTGCGGTAAACCTCAGGAGTTGAAAGACCAAATAGGTCCCGAATGCGAAGCTGCTCGCTTCCGTCTGCGAGTAATCGGTGACATAGGGATGGGTAGGTTGCTTGAGCCTGCCGGCAACGGCAGGTCCAGATCAATGATAGAAGTCGCCCCCACAATGGCGATACAGAACCCGGCTTACAGATTTGCTTGCTGATATAACGCCCGACTGAAAGGTTGGGCGTTTTGTTATCTACCCGGTACTTGTATAACAAATCTTAGCAATATCGTGTTGAAAAGTTCATACAGCAACTATTGGCCATTTTGTTTTGTTTACCCTGATCAATATATTTGACTAAACCAATCAACCTCATCCATGAAAACCCTCCTGAAAGTTTCCGTGTTACTTATGTGTTTTTATTTTTATGCTGCAAACGTATTTGCACAAGCCGACGAAAAAGCCTTTTATGGCATTTGGGAACTTGATCAATCGGTGTATTATGGAAAACAAGTACCGGCAGTGCGCTACACAAAAGAATTTGATCCTGACCATACGTTCATTAATCAGCAGATACAGAATTCAAAAACGTTTACCTCGCATCTGGGAAAATATCAGGTTAATAACGACGGCACGTATACAGAAAGGGCATCTTACGTTAAAGAAGGGATAAACTTTGTTTTCAAAGATGAAGACGTTATCATTCATTACCGTTTCAGCGACGACAAAAAATTGCTTACCCTTAACTTCACTGTCGCAAACGGCACTTCCTTCACAGAGCATTGGCGAAGAACCAACGAGATGATGGTGGCTTACTCAAAACCAAAGATCTTACCTGATATCCGGTCAGAATTTCCTCTTTAGACGCTATATCTGATTGTGCAAAAAAATCGCATCTTCCTTAACCCTGACAATGACGCAATAATTTAGGGTTTGAGAAATCCTATTATCTCCGCTACGTCATTGACATAGTGAGATTAGATGACGTAACTGTCTACTTATGGATGTCCTATGGTCGTTCCTCCTCGAAGCAATCACTAAACACGCTATTATCGAGCAGGGTGTCGTACAAGTTCCGCCCAATCTTTAACCTCCAATAACCAATCTTCAAAAAAATCAACCGCACTTAAAACAAGACGACGCAAAAAGTGTTTAGTTTCCTATACAATACCTATATTAGTTAACGTTATTACAAGAAAGTCTATTAAACACTATAATGGCTAAAATTTTAATTATTGACGACGAGCGGGCTATCCGTAGTACCCTGCGCGAGATTTTGGAGTATGAGGACTACGAGGTTGAGGATGTAGATAATGGTATTGACGGGTTAGAGATGATCCGCAATAATGATTACGACCTGGTACTTTGTGATATTAAAATGAGCCGTATGGATGGTATGGAGGTACTTACCGAAGGCCTCCAGATAAAACCGGATCTGCCTTTTATTATGATATCCGGCCACGGTACCGTGGAGACAGCCGTTGAAGCCAGCAAAAAAGGCGCGTTCGACTTTATCTCAAAACCACCAGATCTGAACCGTCTGCTCATCACCGTCCGCAATGCTTTAGACCGTGGTAGTCTGGTAGTTGAAACCAAGGTACTGAAACGCAAAGTATCTAAGGTAAGGCCGATACTGGGCGAGTCGCAAGGGATTGCCAAAATTAAGGAAACCATTGACCGTGTTGCACCTACTGATGCACGTGTGTTGGTAACTGGTGCTAATGGTAGCGGTAAAGAGTTGGTTGCACGCTGGCTGCACGAAAAATCAAACCGTGCTAATGCACCGATCATCGAGGTAAACTGCGCTGCTATACCGTCTGAACTTATTGAAAGTGAGCTATTCGGACACGAAAAAGGTTCATTTACCTCCGCTATAAAACAGCGAATAGGCAAGTTTGAAAGCGCCAATGGAGGTACCTTATTTATGGACGAGATTGGCGACATGAGCCTGTCGGCACAAGCCAAAGTATTGCGTGCCCTGCAAGAAAACAAAATAACCCGTGTGGGTGGCGAAAAGGAGATTGATGTCGATGTGCGCGTGGTAGCAGCAACAAATAAAGATTTGCTGAAAGAAATTGAGGCCGGTAACTTCCGTATGGACTTGTACCACCGCCTCAGCGTTATCCTGATCCACGTGCCGCCGCTTACCGAACGTAAAGACGACATACCGCTGCTTACCCAAAGCTTTCTGGAAGAAATATGCAGCGAATACGGCATGCCGGTTAAAAAGATCTCGGACGGTGCGCTGGACGCGCTGAAAGCCTTACCCTGGACCGGTAACATTCGCGAATTGCGCAACATGGTGGAGAGATTGATCATTTTGAGCGATAAGATCATCACCGAAGATGATGTCCGTTCGTTCGCCAATCCATCTGCCCCTGTTAGCACCGACGCACAGGGCAACGCAGCTGCTGCTCCGCAAACCGACTTTAACCAGTTTAAAAACTTTCAGGATTATAAAGACTTTGCCGAGCGTGAGTACATTAAGTTCAAATTGGAAAAAAACAACTGGAACGTATCAAAAACTGCCGACGATATTGATATACAACGCAGTCACCTATACAGCAAGATTGAGAAATATGGTTTGAAGCGCGGAGAATAGACGGGCTTGTTTCAGCAATATAATTAAGTATTTCAGGAACGCGAACATCATCAACAAACAACCCGATCGAACTTATTCGGTTGGGTTGTTTGTAATCCTCGGTTTAGTTGCACTGCAGCCTTTATACCGGGGTTTTTGTTTTACATCTTTTCACAATAAATATTTAATCCAGGTGTTTATGTAGCAACCGCAAATTATTGTTACGTGAAACAGCCCCTCATCTTAGCCTCGCAATATTATTTACTGCTGCTGCTATACAATATTGCATTTACTTTAACAGGTACTGCGTTAGTTTGTATGTCGGCCGGACATCTCACCGGCGCCGTATTTTTGTGTGGTAAAGTATTAGGTTTTGCCGGAGCTACCGGGCTTTACCATTTTTCGGCCCAGCCAAGTTATTTTTATTTCCGCAATGCAGGATATGACATGAAGACCATTATTGCCATTGCTTTTACGATAGATATTATAGCTTGCTTTTTAATAATAGCCATAGTTGCAATCCTATTATCATGGATCCATCTGTTTTAAAAGTTGACAGTGTACAAATAACCTTTGGCAACCGCCCGATATTGAGCGATGTTTGGCTGCAATGCAGGCAAGGCGAAGTTTTGGGATTACTGGGGCGCAATGGTTCAGGCAAGTCTACTCTATTGAAGGTAATATTTGGCTCACTGCTGCCTTTTCATAAATATGTGAGTATTGATGGTGTGTTTACACAATATGGCTATAAACAAAATCGCATAGCCTACTTACCGCAATTCAGCTATCTGCCAAAAGGTATCAGGATCAGTAAACTTGCGGTAATGCTTGTCGGCATAAAATACCGGCAACAATTTACGGGCTTAGATATCTACCAAAAACATCATCATAAAAAGCCGGAACAATTATCGGGCGGCGAACTGCGACAACTAGAGATGCTGATGACCATTTATAGCAAAGCCGATTTTATTTTGCTTGACGAACCCTTTACGCAGGTTACGCCGGTACAGACAGACTATTTTAAACAGCTGATACGTGAAGTAGGAAAAACCAAAGGCATAATCATAACTGATCATCAATACAACAACGTTCTTGACGTAAGCGACAGGGTCATTTTAATACATGAAGGTGCCACAAAACCAATTAATAGCGTTGACGATCTGATAACTTACCGTTACATTAGCGCTATCTAACAGCTAAATAACATGAAAATTCCTATTTACCAGGCCGATGCATTTACCGACCAGCTTTTTGGCGGCAACCCGGCCGCTATATGTCCGCTTACTGAATGGCTGCCTGAACACATGATGCAGAAGATTGCTGCTGAGAATAATTTAGCCGAAACCGCATTTTTTGT
>Ga0153956_1001057_pt1 | contig 26502 bp, 20 predicted proteins | sample TSFL040MetaG_FD_104704 | JGI IMG/M metagenome (GOLD analysis project Ga0153956, IMG submission 104704) | Attine ant fungus gardens microbial communities from Florida, USA - TSFL040 MetaG | ecosystem: Host-associated > Fungi > Mycelium > Unclassified | place: USA: Florida, Wekiwa Springs... | reverse complement strand
GGCGCGGAAGTCCCGATCCGCACGAGATCACGAATCTGTTCGTCGCTCAGGGTTGCGGCAGGATCGTAGTACTTCGCGGCGCTGCGGCTCAGGATGTTTTCGATAACGGCGTTGGTCATGGTGGTTCTCGTTGAGGTGGTGATCAGGTGCCTCCACTGTAGAACCCCGCCGTGATTTCATCGAGACTGCATCTGCTCAAAAAAATATCCAAAAGGATCATTTGAAAATATGGTGTTGAGGTACGCTCAAAAGCGATAGGCCCGACGAAATGGGTGCCGTCGGGCCTGTGAGAACAGGACAGTACTTAACCCGTTTGGCAAATCAATCTTGCGCAATTGACCGTATGGCAGTTCAGCGGTCCGAGACAGTTCCGCGTGCGCGCGTCGCCACGACATACGGCACCGGGAACTTGCGTGCTGCCCCGGTGGTGAACCGCGTCACCGAAAACCATTTCCTGCCCTGCTCGTTGTATTCCGTCGCCCCAATGCGGATCTCGTCGAGTAGTTCGAAGTACCACTCCCGGCAGGCCGCGACACCTGGGTGTTCACGAGCGCGGCGCCGTGTATCGCGGCGTCTCCGCCGCAAAACTGGCCCGGCGAGCGGTGCCGGCCGTCAGATCCATTTATGCCTGGCGCGCCTTCGTCAAACGTATCGCATAGCGATCTTTTTTTACCGCTTTGCGTCACGCCATATGTCGATTTACGATGAGTCCGTCCACCGCATACGAGGGCCTGTCGATGTCACGAGCGACGTTCATGGGGGTACCGCCAAAGAGTGATGCCACGCGGGGCATATCGAGGGCTTGCGTTCTCGGCGTGCCGTTCGACTGCGGTACGCATCCGTTTCGCGTGGGCTCGCGTGAGGGCCCGGATGCCATCCGGCGTCAGTCGCACTTGCTACGACCGTTTTTCGTCGATCCGCAAGGGCGTCCCACGAATCCGATCGACGCGCTCGGGCTCGTAGACGCAGGCAATGTCGAGTGCTATCCCGGCGACATCGAGCGCAGTTATCCGCTGATCGAACGCTCGGTCGGCGATCTGCTGGCCTCCGGCATGACGCCCATCACGATGGGCGGCGACGGCGCGGTGACGCTGCCTCAACTGCGCGCCGTGAAAAGGCACCACCCAGATCTCGTCGTGCTGCATATCGACGCACACACCGATACCTACGATCTCGACGGCTTTAATACAGCCACCACGTTCACGCGTGCGTCCGAGGAAAATCTCATCGACGAGCGCAGCAGTTTCCATGTCGGCGCTCGCGGCACGACGTTCATGGACGGCGTGCTCGGCTTCGGACGCTCGCTCGGCTACAACGTTGTGCCCTTTTCCGAGTTCGAAGCCGACCCTGCGCGCTGCATCGCCGCCATTCGCGAACGCATCGGCATGCGGCCCGTCTATCTGTGCTTCGACATGGATATCTTCGATCCGTCGTGCGCGCCCGGTGTTTGCACGCCGGAATGGGGCGGCCTGAGCGCGAAAGAAGGCCTGGCGGTCCTGCGTGCGTTGGCCGGCATGAACTTTGTCTCGTTCGACGTGAACACCGTCTCGCCTGCGCAGGACGTGGGTGACGCGACCGCGTTTCTCGCCGCGACCGTTTTGCTGGAATGCTGCGCGCTGGCTGCGCAAACACCGGCCCGCTAAACGCGTGCCGGACACCGAGGCTGCGACCGTTGCTCAATTACTTGCGAAGAGACTCCTATGCCCCGTCTGCAATCGCTTCCCCTGCTCGTCGCAGCCTGCGCGAGCCTGATCGCGTCCCACGCCGATGCACGTAGCCTCGCAGAAGTGACGCAAACAAAGACGCTAAACGTGGTGACGACCGCATCGAGCCCGCCGCACGGCTTTCTCGATCCTTCGTCCAACTCCCTGCAAGGGATCATGGTCGATGTCGCCAATGCGATCGGCAAACATCTCGGCGTGAAGGTGAGCTTCACCGAGGTACCCTTCGATGGCCTCATCCCGACCCTCACGTCCGGACGTGCCGACCTGATGGCCGCGCCGCTCTTCGTCACCCCCGAACGCGCGCAAGTGGTCGACTTCAGCGCGCCGATCTACGGCTGGGGCGAAGGCGTCGTGGTCCGCGACGGGAGCAATAGGCACTACCACGCGCTCGACGACTTCAAAGGTGAAAAAGTCGGAACGCTGGTTGATAGCGTCCAGTACAAGATGATCAAGGCGCTGCCCGGAACCGACGTCTCCACGTATCAAGACTACTTTTCTTTGCTCGCCGACGTGCGCGTCGGGCGCATCGACCTTGGCGTCGTCGATCCGCCGAGCGTGCTGTATCAAATCAAGGCGAAGTCGATTCCAGGCGTGGGGCTGGACCCCGACTATCGCGCACAGAAAGTATGGCAAGTCGGCGCCTGCACGCAGAAAAACAACCCGACGCTGCTCGCAGCCGTCAACGACGCGATCGCGAAGATGAAGCAGGACGGCGAGCTGCACGCCATCCTTGCGAAATGGGGCGTTGCCAGCATGGAAAGCCACTGATTTCATCGACTTCAACGGAGTGCGTCATGACGCTCGACACGCTAAAAACCTATCTGGACCCGCTGTTGCAGGGTGCGTCGTGGACGCTCGCGTTGTTCGCGGCGTCGTCGCTGCTGTCGGCCGCGCTCGGGCTGCTGGTGTGCTTCTGCCGTATGTCATCGCTGGCACCCGTACGCGCGATCGCCAAAGCGTATATCGACGTCATTCGTGGCACGCCCCTGCTCGTGCAGCTCTTCTTTCTCTACTATGGCCTGCCGGAGCTGGGCGTGGTCATTCCAGGCTTCGCGGCAGGCGTACTCGGGCTCGTGCTCAATTTTGGCGCCTACCTCGCGGAACTGTTCCGCAGCGGCATCCAGTCGGTGGACAACGGACAGTTCGAGGCGTCACGCGCGCTCGGCATGACGCGCCTGCAGCGTATGCGCGTCATCGTCATGCCGCAGGCGCTGCGCACCATCTTTCCAGCGCTCGCCAACTACGCGCTCGTACTCGTGAAAGACACGTCACTCGTGGCGGTCATAAGCGTGTACGAACTGATGCGCGCAGGCCAGATGCTCGCCGGCGCCACGTTTCGCTCCCTGCTCGTATATTCGCTCGTTGGCGCGATCTACTTCGTGATGTGCAGCGTGCTATCGACTGTATTCAGGCGCGCGGAGAAATGGCTGTCCATCCCCGGCTACTGGAGCGGCGCGCCGGATCACAATCCGGCGGCGAAAATCTGACAGGAGTTGCGCGCATGAACCCGATCATTTCGATCCGTGGCGTCTCCAAGTGGTACGGCGAATCTCAGGTGCTCGACGGGATCGATCTCGACGTGCTCCCCGACGAAAAGCTGATTCTTTGCGGACCGTCCGGCTCCGGCAAGTCGACCACGATCCGTCTCGTCAACGCGCTGGAGGACTATCAGAAAGGCGAGATCGTCGTAGACGGCGTCAAACTCGACAACAGTCCGCTCAGCATCCGCCGCGTGCGCGCCGATGTGGGCATGGTGTTCCAGCATTTCAATCTGTTTCCGCATCTGAACGCACTCGCCAACTGCACGGTCGCACTCCGGCTCGTGAAGAAAATGACCGCAAAAGACGCGAATGCGCTCGCGATGCACTACCTGGAACGCGTGAAGCTTGGGGCGCATGCACACAAGCATCCGGGACAGTTGTCGGGCGGCCAGAAACAGCGCGTCGCAATCGCGCGCAGCCTGTGCATGAAGCCGAAGATCGTGCTGTTCGACGAGCCGACCTCCGCGCTCGATCCGGAGATGGTGAAGGAAGTGCTCGACACGATGTTGCAACTGGCAAGCGACGGTATGACGATGATCTGCGTGACGCACGAAATGGGCTTCGCGCGGGAAGCGGGCGATCGCATCGTCTTCATGGACCATGGCAGGATCGTGGAAAGCGGCGAGCCCCGGCGTTTTTTCAGCGCGCCCGAGTCGGCGCGGGCGCGCGAGTTCCTCGGGCAAATCCTCAGCTGACACGCATCTCCGAGCGCTCACGGGCGATCGGGTTTCACCGGCCATCACATCAACGACATGACCCAGGACGAGGACTCACGGCTCTATATCAATTCGCTCGCGCGCGGCCTGCAATTGCTCACTGCGTTCACCGAGGATCAACCGGAAATGAAGCTCGGCGATCTCGCAACGGCCGCCGGCATGACCAAAAGCGCGGCGCAGCGCTTCGCCTTCACGCTCGTTGCACTCGGCTATCTGAACAAGAACGAGACCTCCAAGGTTTACTCGCTCGCGCCGCGCTCTCTCGAAGTCGGCCTGCGTTATCTGCAGACCAGCGCGCTCGTGAAGAGCGCCAATCCCTATGTGCACGCGCTTAATCGCGCGTGTGGCGAGACCTGTATCGTCGCGGAACTCGACGGCCATGACGTGGTGTATATCGCCAGATTTCCGGCACATCGCGAGATGTTCGTGAACATGCCGATCGGGATGCGCCTGCCGGTGTATTGCACGGCGACTGGCCGGGCGATCCTCTCGCAGTTGCCCGACGAAACCGCAGCCCGCTTGCTCGAAGACTGCGAGCGCGTGTCGTACACATCCGAAACCATCACTGATCTGACGAGATTGAAGGCACTCCTCGTCGAGGCACGGGAACGCGGCTTCGCATGGGCTAATGGCGAGTATTACCACGGCGACATCAACATCGCCGCCGCGATTCTCGCGCCCAATGGGAAACCGGTCGGTGCGGTCAACGTCTCGGCGCCCTCGACGCGCTGGTCCCTGCAAAGCGCGATCGCCGAACTCGGGCCGCAGGTGGTTGAGACGGCGCGGGCGATCGGTGGCGCCAACCTCTCAAGACGCACGGGGTCATAGGGGCTGCGGCGATTCCGGCAAATGCAGGGAAACGGAAATCGTTGGACTTGCCGGAGTGTTAGAGCGACCCGCGTCGCGCCGGTTACTGAAAGGCGCCGTGCTGCCAATAGTTGACGTTCGCGGCATAAACATGGATGAGCGCTGACGATTGGTAACCGGCCGACTGACCGCCCTCGCCACTTTGCCGCGTCAGCACTAGCTCGTGCTGACGCGGCAGCTATCGCTGGTCAACTCGATAACAAAGTCGAGAAAAGCCCTCGTCTTTGCCGGCATGTGATACCGCGACGGGTAGTAGGCGTAACAGGGATACCGCTCGTCTGTCCATTCCGGAAACAGATTGACCAATCGGCCCTCGGCAATCAGATGCTCGGCACCCAGCAGCAGCATCTGTGCAATCCCTGAGCCGGCGAGGCATGCATTGAGAAGCGCGCCAGGATCGTTGAGCGTGAGGCGACCTCGGGTGTCGACCAGGAGGCGTTTTCGCCTGCGATGGAATTCCCAGCGGAACGGCTTGCCCGTCTCCGGATTACGAAATTCAAGACATCTGTGGTTTCCGCTTTGGAGTTCTTCAGGTTTGGCAGGGCATCCCCAACGGGCGATATACGACGGCGCCGCGACCGTCACAATGCCACTGTCGAGCAGTTTTCGCGCAACCAGAGTGGATGTCCTGGGTTCGCCGAATCGTAGCGCGAGGTCGAAGCCGTCCAGGACGAGGTCGCCCAGACTGTCTCGCGCAATGAACTCGATGTCGAGTTCGGGGTGCGCGTCCATGAACTCATCGAGCCGTTGCCCGAGAATGGTCCGGTAGAAGACCGGGTCCAGATTGACTCTCAGCTTTCCGCGCACAGCCGACGCGCCACCTGCCGCGGCAGCGGCTGCTTCCTCCAGCCCCGCGAGGTGGGGCATGACCTGCTCGTAAAAGCGGTGGCCTTCTTCCGTCAGGGAGACGGAGCGTGTCGTTCGGTTGAAGAGCCGGATCTTCAGTTTCTTTTCTAGCCTCGCAATCGCCCGACTGACGCCTGGCGGCGACATACCCAACACCTCCGAAGCGGCGGCAAACGTCCCTGCATCGACTACCGCGGCGAACACGCTAATGCCGCCGGAGAGCTTCTCGCTACTGGATTTCATGGTCGCGCGTAATACGGGTGATGGATCGCAAGCGATGATGGATCGCAAGCGATCGACTTGAGAACAGCACAGCGTCGTCGCATCTGACGGCCGCGCCGCATACAAATTTCGATCATGCCTCATTAGTGACTTTGTGTCACTTATCTAATGCCATCCCTGTCATTTTGTTTCGAGCGGCACTTGCGCAGAATGCACCTCACCGAAACATCGTTCATCCGCGGAGGAAGAAATATGACTGCTCCACTGAATCGTCGCCACCTTCTAAAAGGTGCATCGAGCCTGCTCGCCGTCGCAACGCTTGGCGGGGTCGCGAGCCGTAATACACAGGCAGCGGCACTCCGTTCGACAGCAGACGCGGCGCTGATCCATCACCCCGCCTACATACCGATCGATCAATGCCTGCAAAGGGCCGTCGACGACGGCACGGTAGCGGGCGTTGTCGCCATGGGTGCAACGGAACGTGGGCTAGTGTACGAGGGAGCGTGCGGCCGGTCGAATATTCATGGCCAGGAGGCCATCGGCCCTGACACGATCTTCTGGCTTCTGTCGATGACCAAGGCGATTACTGCCACCGCGTGCATGCAACTCGTCGAACAGGGCAGGCTGCGACTGGATCAACCGGCAGGCGAGTTCCTCCCGCAGTTGAAGACGCCCCGGATTCTCGACGGTTTCGACGCTTCAGGGCAGCCGAAGCTGCGCCCCGCGCGCAACGCGATCACGGTGCGTCATCTGCTGACGCACACCTCTGGCTTCACATACAGCATCTGGAGCGACAGGCTTAGCCAGTACGAGAAGGCGACGGGCATGCCCGACATCGGCTATTCGATGAACGGAGCATTCGCGGCACCGCTCGAATTCGAGCCCGGTGAACGCTGGGAGTACGGCATCAACATGGACTGGGTCGGCAAGCTGGTCGAAGCGGTGACCGACCAGTCGCTGGAGGTCTACTTCCGCGAGCACATCTTCGAACCGCTGGGCATGCGCAACACGGGCTTCCTGATCGGCAGCGCGCAGAAACAGCGCGTCGCCACCCTGCACAGGCGTCAGGGAGATGGATCACTGGCGCCCGAGCCGTTCGAGATCAACCAGCGACCTGAGTTCTTCATGGGCGGTGGTGGACTGTTCAGTACGCCGCGCGACTACATGGCGTTCCTTCAGATGCTGCTGAACAGCGGCACGTATCGCGGCGAGCGTGTGCTGCGTGCCGACACAGTCGCGATGATGTTCCGCAACCACATCGGTGATCTGCAGGTTACCGAAATGGAAACGGCTCAACCGTCGTGGTCGAACAGCTTTGATCAGTTTCCGGGCGCGGTGCACAAGTGGGGATTGTCGTTTGACATCAACACACAGCCCGGACCGCATGGACGCAGTGCGGGCAGCGCGAGCTGGGCCGGGTTGCTGAACACGTACTTTTGGGTGGATCCCGTCAAGCGCGTCGCCGAATCACTTTTTACACAGATGCTGCCTTTCTACGATGCCCGCGTGGTGAATCTCTACGGGCAGTTCGAGCGGGCGTTTTACGACGGTTTGCAGCGCGCTTGACCGTCACTCAGCCGCTGCTTCGGCACGGCGTCACTTTTGTTTACCCATGTACGGAGAATGAGCAATGTTTGCAATTACGGGAATCACGGGCAAGGTCGGCGGCGCAGTTGCCCGCCGGCTTCTCGCGGCAGGTCAACCGGTGCGTGGCGTCGTGCGCGACGTCACACGAGCAGGTCAGTGGGCAGAGCGCGGCTGCGAACTCGCGACGGCTCGCATGGAAGACGCTGCGTCGCTTTGCGCTGCGTTCGAAGGCGCAAAGGGTGTTTTCATCCTGCCGCCTTCCGAGTTCGATCCGGAGCCTGGATTTCCCGAGGCGCGGGTGGTGATCGACGCCGTTTCGGCGGCGATTGTGAAGGCAAGGCCCGAAAAAGTGGTTTGCCTGTCGACGATCGGGGCACAGGCGCAGCAAAGCAATCTGCTCACGCAGCGCACGTTGATGGAGCAGGCGTTGCGCGAGATGCCGATGCCGGTGACATTCCTGCGGCCGGGCTGGTTCATGGAGAACGCGGCATGGGACGTCGCGTCCGCGCGTGACGATGGTGTTATCGCCAGTTACCTGCAGCCGCTCGACAAGCCGGTACCGATGGTCGCTACCGCGGACGTCGGGCGAGTTGCGGCCGAACTTCTCCAGCAGACGTGGAGCGGCGTGCGCATTGTCGAACTCGAAGGCCCGCGTCGGGTATCGCCGAACGATCTCGCGTCGAGTTTCGCTCACGTGCTCGATCGCCCCGTCCGCGCCGAGCTTGTCGACAGGCAGACCTGGGAAGCGCTGTTCCGCTCGCAGGGCATGAAACATCCGCTGCCACGGATGCGCATGCTGGATGGATTCAACGAAGGCTGGATCGATTTCGAAAGGCCTTCTGATGAAATAGTACGCGGTGATGTCGAGCTTGATACGGTTCTGGGGGAGCTTATGTCACGTCCCGTCTGAACGGGACCTGTCGGGCGACGCGCACAACTGCGCTTCGCCCGACCATTGCATCACGTTGCCATACACACAAGGGATACACGATGGAATACAGCATACTGGGTAGAACCGGCCTGCGCGTCTCACGGTTGAGCCTGGGCGCCATGACGTTCGGCGCCGGCTCAGGCATCTGGGGCGACATTGCCGGACTGGACAGGGGGCAGGCCGCCCGGCTCGTCGCGATGGCCGTGGAATGCGGCGTCAACCTGATCGACACGGCGGACGCTTACTCGCAGGGCGCCTCCGAAGAAGTCGTGGGGCAGGTTCTAAGCGCGCTGGGCCTCGACGAAAGCCGGATGCTCGTCGCGACCAAGGTCCGGCTACGCACCGGCTCCGGCCATAACGACGTGGGGTTGGGCCGCTCGCATATCATGCGCACGGTGGAGACAAGTCTGAAGAGAATCGGCCGCGATCACATCGACCTGTTCCAACTGCATGATCGCGACGCACTTGTGCCGCTCGATGAAACGCTTCGTGTTCTCGATGATCTCGTCACACAGGGCAAGGTACGTCATATCGGCGCATGCAATTTCAGCGCTGCTGATATCGAGCGCGCGTTCGGCATAACCGCCCGCACCGATCGCGTACATCTTGCGAGCAATCAGGTTCACTACTCGCTGACGAGTCGCGACATCGAGCACGAGATCATGCCTGTCGCAGCGACAAACCAGCTGGGCCTCCTGGTCTGGAGTCCGCTCGCAGGCGGTTACCTGAGCGGCAAGTACGCCCAGCCGGGCAATACTGCCAGTCGTCGCACGAAACTGGACTTTCCACCCGTTGACGCAGTCAGGGCCGAGCCGATCCTCGAGGTATTGCGTGAAGTGGCCAACGAACTGGCGACTACGCCAGCGCAAGTCGCATTGGCGTGGTTACTCGCGCGCGCAGGTTACTTCTGTCATCGTCGGAGCTCGCACGCCCGAGCAGCTCGCGGCAAATCTCGATGCGCAAAACCTTTTGCTGAGCGCTGAACAGCTCGTTCGCCTCGATAAGGTCTCTGCGATACCGGTGCCGTATCCGCACTGGATGCAACATTTTCACGACCAGGACCGCGTTCCCCGGTGATTGGCAACGGGGAGCTACAGATTTTGCCGTCCTCGGCTTCCTGTTATCGACCGTGTCAGCAGGCCGCCACCGCGACGATCTCCACCCGGCACTTCGGATCGTTCAATTCGACCTTGCCGCAGCAGTCCTTGCCGTCGAGCAGATCGCGCTGCTGCAGGATCATCGCGAAGATGGTGGGCACACCGGAGAGCACCGACACGCGATAGCGGCTCACCGCTTCGAGATACGCGCGCGGCTCGAACTTCTTCATCAGCACGACTGTCGAGCCGCCGACCAGCACCGACTTGATCGCGTTCATCGCGTGCTTGTGATAGAGCGGCGCCGCGACGATCATCCGGTCGTCGCGGCAGAAGTCGCGGTCGCGCGAGATCGTCTCGGCTACCCATACATGCGCGCGGTGCGACAGAATCACGCCCTTCGGGCGCCCGGTCGAGCCGGACGTGTACGGCTGGAACGCGACGTCGTCGCCCGACACCGTTACGGCTTCGAATGGTCCCGGGTCCTTGAACGCGGCAAACTGATCGCCGTCGACCACGATGCGCGGTATCGAGTCCGGCAGCTTGTGGCTCAGATCGGCGTCGCAGAACACCAGCTTCAGCGCGGCATCGCTGATGATCCATTCGATCGTGTCCTTCGGCAACAGAATGCCCATCGGCACCGGAATCACGCCGGCGCGCATCGCGCCAAAGAACGCTTCGAGGAATTCCAGCCGGTTCGAACAGTAGATGCCGACCCGATCGCCCTTCACGAAGCCGCGCGAGACGAAGCCGCGTGCGACCGCATCGCACGATGCATGAAAAGTCGGATAGTCAACCTCGCGCGGATGCTCGCTGTCCCACAGGTCGATGATGACGGGCCGTGCTTCGTGCCGGTACTCGTCGCCGATGCTGCCGAGATTCTTCAGGATCTGACTCATGGCTTGACAATGACCTTTCCAAAAATGCGTCGTTCTTCGAGCAGGCGAATACCTTCACCTGCCTGCGCAAGCGGGAATTTCGATTCGATCACCGGTTGCAGCTTGCCGGTGGCAACGAAGTCGAGACACGCCTTGATATCGTCGGGCACATACGCACGCGAGCCGATGATGTCGACCTCGCGATGCCACAGGTAGCGCACGTCGATTTCGCTGATATGGCCGATCGTCGAACCGCAGGTGAGGATGCGTCCGCCGGTCGCCATGCAGCGCTGGGTCGGAATCCACGTATCGCCGCCGGTAAAGTTCACCGCGACATCGACGCCTTTCTTCCCGCTCGCCGCCCATACCGCCTTCGAGAAACCCGGGTTCTCCGCATAATTGATCGTGTGATCCGCGCCGAGCTCGCGCAGCTTGCGCGCCTTCTCTTCGGTACTCGTGCAGACGAACACTTCGGCGCCGGCCATCTTGCCGAACTGCAGACACGCGACGCCGACGCCGCCGCTCGCACCGAGCACCAGGATCTTCTCGCCGACCTTCAGCTTGCCGCGCGTGAACAGCATCCGGTGCGCGGTGCCGTATGCGATCGGCAGCGCCGCCGCATCGTCGAAACTCACGCCTTCGGGAATCTCGATCGGTTGCCTCTGATCGGCCGCGATGAATTCGCACAAGCCGCCGTTGCCGTTTTCACCGAGCACGCCGCCTTGCGGAAAACGCGGAAACAGCACGACGCGCTTGCCGATCCAGTCTTTCGACACGTCGGCGCCGACCTCGCGGACGATGCCCGCAATATCGCCGCCGGGGATGCGCGGCATTTGCGTCTTGACGTCGGGCATGCCGTGCATCACGAATACATCCATATAGTTGAGGCCGCAGGCCTTCACTTCCACGACGGCCTGACCGGCCTCCGGCACAGGCATCGGCCACTCATCGTGCTTCAACTGCTCGATCCCGCCGTGTTGCTGCAGGGCCATTACTTTCATCATCGACGTCACACAATCCTCCGGGCTGATAGATCGGTTCGAATGATGTTATGCGACACATTTTTAAGACACAAACAAGGAAATTAAGCAGATTGATCGACGCGGACGATAAATGCCGCAACCGGTTTCCCAATGGCAAAGCGGCCGTCATCGCCGAGGTCCAGCACGCCCGTAACGGATGCTGGCTCGGGATGACGGCCGCTTTCGAAGGCGCTTTGCGCTACATGCCGGCGATGTCCTGCACCCGCATCAGCATCAATATCGCGACGCACAGCAACAACGTGCCGATGCCCGCCTGGCCGAATTCCGCACTTGCACCTGACGATCAGCGCATGCAGAATCCCGCGCCGCCCGCCCCATCGCAAACATGCGTCGCATGCGGCAAAAAACGCCGGCGTATAAGATGAATCAACGCCTGGTTGCCGTTCGGAGCAGCCATGAAGCCGGCCATCAAGATCGAAGCGGATCGAGTTACCCGCAACACCCCACGCATCGCGCTATGGGCGCTCGGATTCAGACCTTTCTATCTGAAATGACGTTCGCGCTGGTACTCGGTTCGGATGGCGCCGCGTGTGGCTCCGTTGCCGTGGCGCGCGATGTCACCGCGCGCGTCGAACAGGAGCGGGCCGTTGCGCGCCACGGCGGTGCCGTCTAACCGGCGCTACGCCGCTCGGAACATGTGGCGCAGACCCACGCGTATCAATGCCTGCCGGCTATTGGACGAATCCCCTTGCAGCCAACTGTTCGCGACGGCCGGCGCGCCCGTCGAACCCGTGCCGCTCGCAATCTGATACGTGCGCAGCACATAGACGTCGATTCGCTTCGATACCGAGTAGTCGGCGAACGCCGATGTCGTGGCGGGCGGCACCGTCATCCGAGAGTGCCGGCCATCGCAACGAAAGCGATGAAGATTGGCGCTGCTACGCAACCCGGAAGCTCGCGACCTGTCGCTCCAGTTCGCGCGATTGTTGATCGAGTGCCTGCGCGGCGGCGCTCGCCTGCTCGACGAGCGCGGCGTTCTGCTGCGTGATCGCATCCATCAGATTGACCGCCGCATCGACCTGCTCGATACCCGCGCGCTGCTCTTCGGCCGATGACACGATGCCGCCCATCATGGCCGCGAAGCGCCGCGCCGCATCGAGAATCCTGTCGATCGACTGCTCGGCCTCGGCGACCATCGTCGTGCCGTCGGACGCCGCGCGAACCGCATCGCTCACCAGATCGCCGATATCCTTCGCCGCCGATGCCGCATGTTGCGCGAGCGAACGCACTTCGGCGGCGACCACCGCGAAACCGCGCCCATGCGCACCCGCGCGCGCCGCCTCGACCGCCGCGTTCAGCGCCAGAATATTGGTCTGAAACGCGATCCCTTCGATGATGCCGGTAATGTCCGCGATCTTGCGCGCGCTCGCTTCGATGCGTCCCATCGTACCGCTCACGCGTGTGATCGCGTCGCTGCCTTCGCTCGCCGCGTTCGCCGCGCCGTCCGCGAGCGCGTGCGCATCCTGCGCATGCGCCGCGTTCTGACGCACCGTTTCGGTCAGCTCGGTCATGCTCGCGGCGGTTTGTTCGAGCGATGCGGCCTGCTCTTCGGTGCGCGACGACAGATCGAGCGTACCCGCCGCAATCTCGGCGGTCGCGGTGCCGATCGATCGGCTGCTCGATCGCACCGCGGTGACGGTGTGCGCGAGCTGTGTCTGCATCGTGCGCAAGCCGTCGAGCAGGCGGCCCATTTCGTCCGCGCGACGGCTCACGATCGTGCGTTGCAGGTCCCCCGCCGCGATCGCCTCGAAATGGGTCAGCGCTTCGTTGAGCGGCGTCATGATCGCGCGGCGCAACGCGATCCAGCTGAACGCCGCGGCGGCGATGCCGAACGCGATCATCGCCGCCGATACCGCGAAAAACAGGTGGAAATAGCGTTCGGCGTCGTCATAGCTGCGTTTCGCGTTCGCATAGAGCGTGCGCTTCAGCTCGTCGTTCGCACCGCTCATCGCGTTGAAGAGCGGGCTCAGCTGGACCGTGCCGATACGTTGCGCGCCGTCGCGGTCGCCGGCTTTCAGCGCGTCGATAAATGCGTGCATCGCGTCGCGCATCGGCGCGCGCCGCTGGCTCGCCGCTTCGATCAGCGGCGCTTCGCCGGGCTCGTGCGGCTCGTCGACGAACGCACGCCATTCGTCGTCCGACTGTGTGAAGAAGTCGCTCGCGTGCGCGATCTGCTGCTGCGCGCGCGGGCCGTCGGGTTGTGCCATCGCGCCGCCCAGCACGAGCCGCGTACGGCCGATCAACAGCTCGGCGTTGCCGATATGCACGGCCGCCGTCAGCTTGTTCTGGTAAGTGTCCTGATTCGCTCGATTGGCGCGCCACGCACCGACGAGGCCGAGCGCGCCGATGCCGGTCATCAGCGCCGCCAGCAGGCCGATCGTGAGCGCGAGCCGTGCCTGAAGGGACATCGCTTTCGCGCGCGACACAGGTACAACCGCGCGCGCAGCCGCGTGCTGCCTGGATGCGTCGTTAATGGAATCGGGACTCTCGGCGGCGAGATGGGGCGTCATGACATGATTTGAATTTGTGGTTTGACGTGGCGGCGCCACGCGCGTGCAGCACCGGGGCCGAACACGACCCGGCCGGCTGCTGGTCTCGACCGCCGAGTGTAAACAAGCGTCCTGGCGCAGGGAATCAGCGATTTTTTATCGCATCATCACCGGCGCCGATCAATGCGCGCCGGGGGGCCCGCCACGCCCGGCGGGCGCCTTCGAAGTCATCAGAACCGGTAGTTCACGCGAATGCTGCCCTGCTGCGCCGACGCATGCGTGGTGTTGATCAGCCCATCGTAATTCAACGACACGTCGAGGCTCTTCGACGGATGCATCGTGATGCCGGCGCCCGCGGTCAGGTATCCGCGCGGCAGCGTGGTGCCCGGCGCAGTGAACAGCGTGCCGTCCTGCGCGGCCACGCTGATCGCGCGATTGGCGTCGAGCAGTTCATGTGCATAGCCGACTCGCACCTCGACCTGCACCGGCCGGAACGCGTCGCCGAACGCATGATCGAATGCGACTTGCGCGTACGGCTGCAAGCTGCGGACATTGTCGGTGCCGACGTTCAGATCCTGACCGCCCGCGCCGCTCTCGCCGAAGCCGTTGGCATGGAAGTACGCATAGCGCAGGCCGATGCTCGGCGTCACCGTGACGCTGCCCAGTTGCATCGGCAAGCTCGCCTGGCCGCCGAGGTTGAACTCCTGGCCCAGGTGATCGCCTTCGGCATCGAGCGCGCCGAACCGGCGCTTCTGCGACAGGAAGTCGAGCCCGACGCCGAGTGTCGCGGCCAGATTCACCGGCCCGACGCCGCGCGCGCCATAGAGCGCGGCACGCAATGTATCGGTGGTGCCGGAATCGCCGGTGTTCTGTTCGTCGATATCGGCGTGGTCATAACCGGCGGCAACGCCCACCGTGTAGTCGCCCAACTTTCGTTCGAGGCCGGCAAGGAAACCGTAGCGCTGGCTCTCGAAGCCCGGTTGGCCATTCGTGCCGCCGACATTCGTCTGGCTGCCCGTTGCCGTGATCCAGCCGGACGGCATCGCGGAGCCGACTACCGGGCTGCCGCGCAGGCGCTCGAGCAGTGCGCCGCCTTGCGCCTGCGCGCCGAGGATCGCGGTCGTGCCGAGCGCCGTGTAGATGCTCGTATCGATCGGCGCGACGACCTGCGGTGTCGATCCGCCTGAATCGCCACCCGTGCCGTTTGCGGCATTCGCCAGCGCCAGCTCGACGCCATTCGCGCCGTAGCTGACGCTCGGCGTCAGCGTGCCGAGATTCGCCGCGCCGCTTTGAGTGGTGCTGCTGAACGTGCCGTTCACGCCGCCCGCCGCCGACACCAGCGTGTATGACTTCGCGCTGTAGGTGCCCGGATCGTAGGTGATCGCGAGCACGCCGTTGAGTGTCGCACTGCCGTTCACCTTCAGTTGCGACGCGGCAGCCGGGCTGACCTCGAGCGCCAGCGTTGCGCCGTTGGTCTGCGTATAGTTGCCGCCGACCGTCAGCGTGCCGATCGAGCCGCCCGGCATCACGATGCCGCGATTCGTCACGTTGCCGCCGACGGTGCCGTGGCCGCGCAGCGTCGCGCCCGCATCGATCTGGATCGCGCCGCCGAGCGCCGCGCTCGGCGTGTCGGCATCGCCCACTTCGAGCAGGCCCGAGGCCAGTTCCGTCGATCCGCCAAACGCGCCGCTATTGCCGGTCAGCAGCAGCGAGCCGCTACCTTGCATCAGCAGCTTGCCGGTGCCGCTGAAGGTCCCGCCGAACGTGCCGCTCGTGTCCGTCAACGTCAGCGTCTGAGTGCCGAGCTTTACCGCGCCGGCGCCGGACAGATTCGCGATCGTCGCGCCGCTCGTCGTCCCGGAGATGTCGAACGTGCCCGCGTCCGCGACGCCGCTCGACGGCGTGATGCCGCCGGTGCCGGTCAGCGGCAGCGTCGCGCCGTTCGCGATCGACGTGGCGCCGGTGTACGTGTTCGCACCGGACAGCGTTTGCTGGCCCCCAGCCAGCGTGAAGCCGCCGGTACCGGCCAGCACGCCGCCGAAGTTCGCCGTGCCGTTGCCCGCGACGCTCAACGTCTGCGCGCCCAGATCGACGGTAGTGCCGGCCACGCCGCTCAATGCGCCGATCGTCTGGTTGCCGCCGCCGGAGATATCGAAGCGCGCGCCCGCCGCGGCGAGCGTCACCGTGCCGTTCGCGGCTAGGCTGCCGCCCGCGCCGAGCGCGAGCGTGCCGGCATCGATCGTCGTGCCGCCCGTGTAAGTGTTCGCGCCGGTCAGCGTCTCGGTGCCCGCGCCGACTTTATCGACGCTGCCGCTGCCGACGATCGAACCGCTGAAGGTGCCGTCGGTTGCGCCGCCGAGCGTCGTCAGGTTCGCACCGATATCGACCGCGCCGGCCCCGCTCAGCGTGCCGACCGTCTGCGTGCCGTTGCCGGCCGACAGGTCGAGCGTCGCGCCGCTCGCGATGTTCACGGTGCCGCGCGCCGCGAGGCTTGCGTTCGCGCCGAGCGCGAGCGTGCCCTGTTCGACGTGCGTGCCGCCGGTGTAGGTGTTCGCGCCGTTCAATGTCAGCGTGCCGGTGCCGTCCTTGATCAGGCCGCCGGCGCCCGACAGCGCGCCGTCCAGCGTCAGGTTGTTCGAACCGGTGAACGTCAGGCCCGCATTCAGCACGACGTTGTTGCCGAGTTCGACCGCCGTGGTGCTGCCGAGCACGGTCGAGCCGTTCACGGTCAGCGTGCCGGTGCCGAGCGCCGTGTTGCCGCCGACGATCAGACCGCCCGCATCGAGCGTCGTGCCGCCGCTATAGCTGTTGTTGCCGCTCAGTGTGACGACGCCGCTGCTCTGTTTGACGAGGCCGCCGGTGCCCGTCACGTTGCTGGCCAGCGTCTGGTTCGTCCCGTCGCCGAACGTCAGCGTGTTGGCACCCAATGCGATCGTGCTGCCCGCGACGCCCGACAACGCACCGACGGTCTGATTCGCACCCGCCCCACTGATATCGAATTCCGCGCCCGTGCCGTTCAACGCCACGCTGCCGCCGCTCGCGAGACTGCCGCCCGCGCCTAGCGCCAGCGTGCCGGCATCGATCGTCGTGCCGCCGGTGAAGGTGTTCGCGCCGCTCAGCGTCTCGGTGCCCGCGCCTTGCTTGACGATGCCGCCGCTGCCGCCGATCGTGCCGCCGAAGGTGTGATCCGTCGCATCGCCGAAGCTCAGCGTATTGCCGCCGAGCGTCACGTCGCCACCGCTGCCGGCGAGCGCGCCGATCGTCTGATTGGCGCCAGCATTGCTGATGTCGAAGCCGGTGCCCGCGCCGCCCAGCGTGAGCGCGCCGTCGGCCGCGAGGCTGCCGCCCGCGCCGAGCGCGAGCGTGCCGGCATCGATTGTCGTGCCGCCCGTGTAGGTGTTCGCGCCGGTCAATGTCTCGGTGCCGGTGCCGATCTTGTCGACGCTGCCGCTGCCGCCGATCGATCCGCTGAAGGTGCCGTCGGTCGGGCCGCCGATGGTCAGCAGCACCGCGCCGAGATCGAGCGTGCCGGCGCCGGTCAGCGTGCCGACCGTCTGCGTGCCGCTGCCGGCCGATAGATCGAGGGTCGCGCCGGTCGCGATGTCTACGATGCCGGTCGCCGCGAGGCTCGCATTCGCGCCGAGCGCGAGCGTGCCCGCGTCGATTGCCGTGCCGCCCGTATAGGTGTTGACGCCGTTCAGCGTCAGCCTGGCGCTGCCTTCCTTGGTCAAACCGCCAGTGCCGGATAGCGAACCGTCCAGCGTCAGATCGTTCGAGCCGTTGACCGTCAGGCCCGCATTCAGCACGACGTCGTTGCCGAGTTCGACTGCCGTGCTGCTGTCGAGCGTGGCGGCGCCGTTCACGGTCAGCACGCCGGTGCCCAATGCGCTGTTGCCACCGAGGCTCAGCCCGCCTGCGTCGAGCAACGTGCCGCCGCTATAGGTGTTGTTGCCGCTCAGCGTCTCGACGCCGGCGCCCTGTTTGACGAGCACCCCGGTGCCCGTCACGTTGCTGGCGAGAGTCTGGTTGGCCGCATCGCCGAACGTCAGTGTGTTGGCACCCAATGCGACCGTGCTGCCGCCCCCGCCCGACAACGCACCGACGGTCTGGTTGGCCGAAGCCGCGCTGATGTCGAAGCTCGCGCCGCTGCCCGCGACGTTGACCGCCGCCGTCGCCGCGAGCGTGCCGCCACCCGAAATCGCGAGCGTGCCGGCATTGATCGTCGTGTCGCCGGTATAGGTATTCGTGCCGGTCAGCGTCTCGACGCCGTTGCCCTGTTTGACGATGCCGCCAATGCCACCGATCGTGCCGCCGAACGAACCGTTGGTCGCGCCGCCGAGCGTCAGGTCCGCGCTGCCGAGCGCGACGAACGAGCCCGCGACGCCGTTCAGCGCGCCGATCGTCGGTGCGCCGGTGGCGCCGGTCACGTCGAGCGCCGCGCCGGGGTTGGCGAGATTCACCGCGGTCGACGACGTCAGCGTGCCGATGCCGGACAACGCGAGCGTGCCGGCATCAACCGTCGCGGTGCCGGTAAATGTGTTCGTGCCGGTCAGCGTTTCCGTGCCGCTGCCCTGCTTGACGATGCCGCCGGTCCCGCTGATCGTGCCGCCGAAGGTTTGATCCGCGCCGGTGCCGAAGCTCAGCGTATTCGCGCCCAGCGCGACGGTGCCGGCCGTGCCGGACAGATGCCGATCGTCGGATTACCGAACGCGCCGCCGATGTCGAACGTCGCGGCCGCGCCCGACAACGTCACCGCGCCGCCGCCCGCGAGGCTGCCGCCGGCGCCGATCGCGAGCGTGCCGCCGGTGATCGTCGTGCCACCGGTGTAGGTGTTCGCGCCGCTCAGCGTTTCCGTGCCGCCGCCCTGTTTGACGATGCCGCCGGTGCCGCCGATCGTGCCGCCGAACGTGTCGTTGGCGGTATCGACCAGCGTCAGCGCGTTCGCGCCGAGCATCACGCTCGTGCCCGCGCCGCCGCTCAGCGCGCCGATCGTCGATGCGGACGACGGCATGCTCACATCGAGGGTCGCGCCCGGATTGAACAGATTCACGTCGTTCGACGCGGACAGCGCGTCGGCGCTCGCCAGTTGAACCGTTCCCGAGTTGATGCTCAGCGCGCCGCTGAAAGTGTTGGCGCCGCCGAGCACCAGCGTCGACGGACCGTTCTTGATCAGGCCGCCGGTGCCGGATAGTACGCCGTCCAGTGTCAGGCTGTTCGAGCCGGGCAAGGTCAGGTTTGCGTTCAGCGTGATCGCGTTGTTCAGCGTGAGACCCGTGCTCGTGTCGAGGGACGCACTGCCGTCCACCGTCACCGCGCCCGAGCCGATAGCGTTGGCGTTGCCGACGATCAACGTGCCGCCGCTCAGCGTGGTCGCGCCGTACGTGTTGTTGGCGCCCGACAAGGTCAGCGTCCCCGGGCCGGCCAGACCCAGCGTGCCGCTGCCGAGAATCGAGCCGCCGAGCGTCAACGCATTGCCGCCTTCGACGGTAAGCGAATCGCCCAGCCCGAGGATAACCGCGTTGCTCAACTGAATGCCGCTCACGCTGGCGGCGAGCGTCGTCGCGCCGTTCACGCTCAGCGTGCCGGAGCCGAGCGCCGCGTTGTTGCCAACGGCCAGCCCGCCTGCGTTCAGCTGTACGCCGCCACTGAAGACGTTGGCGCCGCCCAGCGTCTGCGTACCGGTGCCGTTCTTGATCAAGCCGCCCAAGCCCGCGACGATGCCATCGAATTCGGTGTTGCCGAGGCCATTGAGCGTCAACGTGTTGACGCCGAGATTCACGGTGCCGCCGAGGCCTGCCAGCGAGCCGACGCTCTGATCGCCGCTCAGCGTTATATCCAGCAAGGTGCCGGGCGCGAGCGTCAACGCGCCGGTCGGCGAAAGCTCGCCCCCCGCACCGACGACCAGCGTTCCCGCGAGGACGTTGAAGGAACCCGACGACGAATCGATGCTCGACAGGTTCAGCGTACCGGCGCCGCTCCAGCTAAGACCACCGGCGCCGGACACCCCGGCTATCAGCGTCAGCGGATTGGAGCCGAGCAGTGACAACGACGCACCGGCATCGAGCTGCAGCGGGTTCGCAAGCGCGAAAGCGCCGGTGGTGTCGAACGTGGCGGCGCCTGCGACGTTCAGCGTGCCCGAGCCCATCGCGCTTGCGTCGCCGAGCACGAGGCCGCCGCTCCACAGCGTGATGCCGCCGCTAAAGGAATTCGCATCGGTCAGCGTGACCGGCGCGGTGGCGCTGATGTTCAACGCGCCGGTGCCGGTGATCGACCCGCTGAGCGTGAACGGGTTCGAGCCTTCGAGCGCAAAACTGGCTCCGTTCAACGCGATCGGATTGGCGAGCGTCAGGCCCGCGACGGACGACTCGATCCCGCCGCCGTTCGTCGTCAGTGTGCCGCTGCCGAATACACCTGCGCTATTGAAGCCGACGAGACCATCGTTGATCGTCGCATTGCCGCTGACCAGATTGCCCTGCAGCGTCCACGTGCCGCTATTGACGACGAGATTCTGAAAATCGAGGTAGTCGGCCGAGCTGATCGTCGTGACCGGCCCTGTCGTGCCGGACCCGGTCCCGCTCGCGGAATTCTGCAACACGAGCTGATTGCCGCTGCCGGTACCCGCGTCGACGAAGCCGGCGGCCGCGAACTTGACGGTTGCCGGGCCGATCGTCATCGTGCCCGCGGTAGCGACACCCGCGGTGTTGACCTGCGCCCCGGATACCGCGGTGAAGGTATTGCCGCCGGGCGTATCGCCCAGATAGACACTGCCGTTGATCGTGCCGGCATTGAGAAAGGTATTGTGCTGACCGCTCGTGGAAGGCGCGGTAAAGGCGATCCGGCCGGTAATCGAACCGGTGTTGGTGAACTGCGTTTGCGCGCCGCCATAGCTGACGACCGCGGGCGCATCGGCGGTCGTAAACGTGCCGAGGCCGAAAATCGACATGCCGATCGAGCCGTCGTTGCCGATCGCCGTGATTCCGCTCGCGCCGCCGCCGTTTTGCACCGCCAGCGCCTGGCCTCCATAGCCCATCAGGCTCGATATGTTGACGAGGCCGTTGAGTCTGCCGCCCGCTTCGTTATTGACCGTAATTGCATTGCCGGTGCTATTGCCGAGAACCGCGCCGGATGCCGGAAGGCTCAGACCGCCGTTGACCACCGGGTCGATGCTCCCCGCGTTGTTCAGCGTGATGCCGTTGCCGTTCAGCGTCAGCGCCGCGCCGCCGACAATCGGCGGAACGCTGAGTACCGCGCCCGACTCCACGTTGAAAATCACGTTGTTGGTGCTCTGCGCGAAGCTGTTGGTGTTCGAGCCGCTTGCGCACGTGTATGTGGAGTCCGTCAGCGCGCAGTTCGCAAGAGCATCGCGGCTTGCGCCGAGCAGCGCGATCGGCGGCGCGAATGCGACGAGGAGACTGGCGGCCAGACGCGTCATTCGTGGACGCGGTAATTGCTTTTGCGGCATGACGTGGTCCTGGAAATTCTTTTTGTTTGCCAGGCATCGGGGCGACTGAGCATTCCAGCCTCGAATGACCGTTTGAAGTCGGCTTCGACGGATTACGCGCACGGTGACACCCGTCAGCGGTTCCAGGCTCGGGCGAAAAAGACGTGCGTGGAGAACCAGCGATATAAGCGCTCGCCGCTAGTGCTTGAGGTGAGTCATAAACGCCCCCCGGCTGGCTTGCTCCGTCCTAGTCTGCATTTCTTATTTTGGCGCAGTGTAGCGCATGGCCTATGTAATCGCCACCTGAATTCAGAACTTTTTTAGTTGGGAGTTCTGGAGTAAGTGCGGGCAATTCAGGCGGGCTTGTCTCTACGCGCGGCATTTCACAGCGCGCTGACAAGAAAGCATTACATCGAGTAGATTCGCGCTGTCTTTTTACGTTTACCTTTCTCCTTTCAAACGAACCGATATCGACTGCCGCCGACGGTTCCGTGACTTCTGTTCATCGCATGCCGGCCCTATGACGCGACATGATTGCGCGAGACTTTTTACATCGGTCTCGCGCAATTTCCCTGCTTAGAACATGTGCCGAATACCAGCGATGGAATCGCGGCCGGGGCGATGCCGTCGAAGAAGTTGGCGGCTGCGTTCGTGCCGCCTCGTTGCGCGTCATAAGCCGATGCGAGTCCGAAGCAGGTACCGTCTATTTCAGCATCGCGCTCCATTGACGGCGCGGATTCGAGGGTCGATTTGAGGTCGGCATTTACATGCCGATGCTCAGCGTTATTGAACACAGAGCGGAAGTTCGTTTTGCAAAGCGATTCAATCGTCAGGTATTCGATTACCCGCCCGACCGTGCATTCACGGCTAACGGCCAGCGCCGTCGCGGAGATGCCGCGCAAAAAAAACCGGTATGCGGTTGCCCGCATACCGGCCTTTTCACAGCTCCAATCGCGTCACCACGTCGAAGCCGTTCTACTTCACTTCGCGCTTTACTTGCGCTTCAGCTGCGAAATATCACGCACCGCGCCGCGGTCGGCCGACGTCGCCAACGCCGCATACGCCTGCAATGCCTGCGACACCACACGCTCGCGATTCAGCGGCTGCCATGCGCTATCGCCGCGTGCTTCCATCGCCGCGCGGCGGCGCGCGAGTTCGTCGTCCGACACAACGAGATGCATCTTGCGCTGCGGGATATCGATCTCGATCACGTCGCCGTCTTCGACCAGACCGATCGTGCCGCCTTCGGCCGCTTCCGGCGACGCATGGCCGATCACGAGGCCCGACGAGCCGCCCGAGAAACGGCCATCGGTAAACAACGCGCAGCTCTTGCCGAGACCCTTCGACTTCAGATACGACGTCGGGTACAGCATTTCCTGCATGCCTGGGCCGCCCTTCGGACCTTCGTAGCGAATCACGACGACATCGCCCGGCACGACCTTGTCGCCGAGAATCGCATCGACCGCTTCGTCCTGGCTTTCGAACACGCGCGCGCGGCCCGAGAACAGCCACTGCGATTCATCGACACCAGCGGTCTTGACGATACAACCGTTCTCCGCGAGATTGCCGTACAGCACCGCGAGGCCGCCGTCCTTCGAATACGCGCTTTCCTTGCTGCGAATACAGCCGCTCTTGCGGTCGGTATCGAGCGTCGCGAACGTCGCTTCCTGACTGAACGCGACCGTCGTCGGAATGCCGCCGGGCGCCGCGCGGAAAAACTTTCGCGCTTCTTCATCCGCGCCGCCGGCGACGTCCCACTTCGCGATCGCGTTGCCGAGCGTGCCGCTGTGCACGTTGCCGCACGACAGATCGAGCAGGTCCGCGCGCGCGAGTTCGCCGAGAATACCGATGATGCCGCCCGCGCGATGCACGTCTTCGATGTGGTACTTGTCGGTCATCGGCGCGGCCTTGCACAGGCACGGCACGTTGCGCGAGATGCGATCGATATCCGACATCGTGAAGTCGACGCCCGCTTCCTGCGCGGCGGCCAGCAGATGCAACACCGTGTTGGTCGAGCCGCCCATCGCGACGTCGAGCGTCATCGCATTCTCGAATGCCTGCTTGGTCGCGATGCTGCGCGGCAGAACCGATGCATCCTCTTCCTGGTAGTAGCGGCGGCACAGATCGACGACCAGACGACCCGCCTGTTCGAACAGGCCCTTGCGCCATGCGTGCGTCGCGACGATCGTGCCGTTGCCCGGCAGCGCGAGGCCGATTGCCTCGGTCAGGCAGTTCATCGAATTCGCGGTGAACATGCCCGAGCACGAACCGCAGGTCGGACACGCGCTGCGCTCGACTTCGGCCACTTCCGCTTCGCTGATTTTCGGGTCGGCTGCCTTGATCATCGCGTCGATCAGATCGATCTTCGCGATCACCTGGCCGTCGGTCGGCGACTTGACCTTGCCCGCTTCCATCGGACCGCCGGAGACGAACACGACCGGAATGTTCAGCCGCATCGCGGCCATCAGCATGCCCGGGGTGATCTTGTCGCAGTTCGAGATGCAGACCATCGCATCCGCGCAATGCGCGTTGACCATGTACTCGACCGAGTCCGCGATCAGCTCGCGCGACGGCAACGAATACAGCATGCCGCCATGGCCCATCGCGATACCGTCGTCGACGGCGATCGTGTTGAACTCCTTCGCCACGCCGCCGGCCGCTTCGATCTGCTTCGCGACCAGCGCGCCGAGGTCACGCAGATGCACGTGGCCCGGCACGAACTGCGTGAACGAGTTCACGACCGCGATGATCGGCTTGCCGAAATCGCCGTCCTTCATGCCGGTCGCGCGCCACAGTGCGCGGGCGCCGGCCATGTTGCGGCCATGGGTCGAAGTGCGTGAGCGATATTGGGGCATCTGTATCCTCAGGGATTGCTGTTATCAAGTTCGAATAGCGCCGCAATGGCTTTGCTGGATGCCGGGACGCGGGTCTGGGCAGCGGCTTGCCGTTTGGGTTGCGGGCGGTGGGGATTGCAATGGGGCGCAGGGAGCGCGCCAGAATCGAATAGTGCAAGAACGCCACTAAGACGTCCAATATATTTTTTCGGCGCGATTAGGTCGAAAAAAGTATTAATGAGATAGGACACGGGCGGGGTACGAATTGACGTTGTTCGCTCCTGCTCCGCCTAACGCCGTATTGATCAGATTAACCGTGCTCTGACTCAGATTGAAGATGGTCATTTTTCATTTCCAATAGAGAAACCATCGACTAATTTTTTTAACGACTCATCTACCTCCACTGCATCACTCAACTCATCCTGATTAAAAAAATACGATATTGTGATGCCGGACGATGTGCGCGTTGCATGACTACATACCGAATATTTTTTTCCGTTGTAACTATTCGGAAGACAAAGAAATAGAATGGGATTTCCATTCAAATTTTTTCGATAAAACTCCAATTTTGAGTTCTCTGGTCCTTTTGTGAATAAAGTGAAGCCATAAGGTCCGGGGCTCCCCAGCTCTGGATGCTGTGACTCTTCTTTACTGAACGCGCCGTCCTCCAGCACCGGGAACTTGTTGTGAAGATTGATTTCATATATTCTGCACGCCGTCTTGTGTTGCATACAGAGCTTCGTTTCCTTGTTGAATGGTTGTAGGGCGGGGTAAGTAACGCGAATCGCCGCATATTCTTGTGTCCCACCGGACCAGTTGCTCATTCGATAAAGATAATTCCTTGGGATTCGATATTTCGCTGCACCAATATTGAATTCGACTGGTTTCTCGTCCATTGACACGTTGTTATCAAGAATTCCAGCTCCCGCCGAATCTGCATGTATCCAGCAGATGAGTGTGCCGATGAAAAATACGAAACCTTTAAGCGCCGAGTATTTAATACACATGATTAGTCCAAAGTTGATCTCACACGCTATTGAAATACGCCCTCACCGATGCACGGCAAGCCGTGTCCATAATCCACGCGTCAACCAAGCTTATGTCGATTGATGCCAAATGCCGTTAATCCAGATAGATTCAATGTCGTCTCATCGCTGATTTCCACTGCCGTTTCGGTTTCCCGGCGAGTTTGTGCTTATGCGTGAGGTTGCAGGCAGTCTGACGACTGCTTAACCCGTGAACGGCCGCAATACAACTCCAAATTGATCAGTCGTGGACACGGCGATTGCTCTCGTCCAGCGCTGAGCATCACCTGGCTCGTGTCAAATCATGATTTGCATTTTATGCAATCATCCATCACATTACACGCCAAATCGAGAGTAAATCGGGATATAAAGTTGCGTCAAGTGATATTTTCACGACAAAAAAGCGCCTTCCGAGGGTTCCTAGAGAATGAAAGGGACTTCCCTGTCCCGAGGCTGCGGCGGAAGCCGCGAGTCGGCATCGACGTACCATGATGAAGTTGCGAACGTTCATCAACACCAGCGAGAGGGGAAGTCCATGCCTATTGTCACTATCGGAATCGATCTTGCCAGGAATGTATTCGCCGTTCACGGTGTGGATGAGACGGGTAAGGCGATACTGGTCAAGCCGCGTGTGTCGCGCGATCAGTTGGCGACATTGATCGCGCAATTGCCAGCGTGCCTCATCGGCATGGAAGCGTGCTCCGGTGCGCATCATTGGGCTCGTGTTTTCCAGCAGCATGGTCATACGGTCAAGCTCATGGCACCCAACCTTGTGGCGCCTTGCACTGCCAGCGGTGATGTGAAGCGGGTTGGACCCGCGCGGAGCGTACCTGAATAACACGGCGGGGATATCCATTCCCGGCTAGAGAACGAGGCCTCTGTGCGCGTCTTTCATCAGGGTCCGGACCATTGGTCCAACATGACCGGTTGTAGAACCGCAGTCCTTCACCTTCTCACATGCGCCAGCGCGGCATTGAAGCATGTATCAACAGGAACCTCGATTGAGCTTGTGCTCAACGGGGAAGCCCCTGTAGCGTGTTAGGCACTTTGGATAATAGGTACGGCATGAACAAGCATAAGCATGGCGAAGACGACGAAGTGCAGGCCTGCCAGGGTTTCAGGCAGGCGCTCGTAGTCGCGCGCCAGCCGCCTGAAACGATTCAGCCATCCGAAGCTGCGCTCGACCACCCAGCGACGCGGCAGCAGCACGAAGCCTTTCTTCGCCTCGGACAGTTTGATGACCTGCAATTCCATGCCTTCGTCG
>Ga0153956_1001056_pt1 | contig 26506 bp, 28 predicted proteins | sample TSFL040MetaG_FD_104704 | JGI IMG/M metagenome (GOLD analysis project Ga0153956, IMG submission 104704) | Attine ant fungus gardens microbial communities from Florida, USA - TSFL040 MetaG | ecosystem: Host-associated > Fungi > Mycelium > Unclassified | place: USA: Florida, Wekiwa Springs... | reverse complement strand
GCGTACCGCGCACCGCCGAGACCGCCACGGGGGTGACAATCTCGAAGCGCCCCGCATCACCTTGTGGCTTGACGATGGTCTGCAGGCGTCCGGTGTCGAGCCTGAGCCGCGTATCGTGCGTGGCCGAAGCGCCCGTGACGCGGCGCATCTCCTGGAGGGTCAGGACGCTTGATTTCTGCAGCGTGATCACCGAGCCATCCGCGAGCGCGAGGCTGACCGAGCCGTCGGGTCCGGTCTCAAGCCGGCTTCCCTCTGCCAGCGCGGCCCCGGAATCCGGCGCCCGCCCACCTGCACGCACTTCGCCGCTGATCGCCGTGATGATCGCGCTCTCCGTGCTCATCCGCAGCCAGGCATAAGGGATCCTGATCTGCGATCCTGGCTGGATGCGGCGCGGTTCGGCTATGTGGTTGCGCTCCTGGACCTCGCGCCAGCGGCGCGGCTCCAGCAGCAGGCGGCGCCCGATGCCGATCAGGGTGTCGTGATTGCGGGCGTGATAGATGAACTCTCCCGCCGGCGCGACCGACTGCGTCCACGCGCCACCGGGCAGCCCCAGGAGCAGCACCAGCAGCAGGCGCAGCGGCCGTGCCGCAGGACGGGCCGAAGCCGCAGCCATCATGTCCCGGACCCGGTGCGTTCCAGCCGGTAGCCATAGCCGTAGATGGCATTCAGCCGCAGCCCGATGGCAGCGGACAGCCCCAGCAGCTTGCGCACGCGGCTGACGTGCGTGTCGACGGTCCTGCTCATGGTGGCGGCGTTCTGCCCCCAGACAGCCTGCATGATGTGGCCCCGGGAGAGGACCTTGCCCAGGTTGCGGAACAGCAGCACGGCGACCTCGAACTCGCGACGCGTCAGCTCGATCGCCACGCCGTCACGTTCGATCCGGTGCGTGCACAGGTCGATGCGAAACGGTGGCAGTACCATTGCCTCATCCTGCGGCGAGGCATCATGGGAGCGGCGGCCGGCCGCCTCCACGCGCGCGAGCAGTTCGCGCTCGCGCGGCGGCTTGATCAGAAAATCATCGGCACCGGCCTCGAGCGCCTGCACGACATCTTCCTCGGCGTCGCGATGGGTCAGGAACAGGACCGGGGTGCGTGCCGCAAGCTGGGCGCGGATCACCTTCAGGACCTCGTAGCCGGAGACATCCGGGATCTCCCAGTCCAGCATGATGAGATCATAGGTTTCACCATTGATCTGCTTCAGCAGCGCGCGCCCCCGGCCGAATATGTTGACCTGGTGGCCCGCGCCCTGCAGCACCGAGGCGACGCGCTCGGCCTGTTCCCTTTCATCTTCCAGCAGCGCGATACGCAATGGGGCATACCTCCGATTGAGGCTGATAGTGTGCAGCGCCGGCGCCTGGCGCTACAGGTACAGACTCCCGTTTGACACAATTTTACAGTCCCTGCCGAAGGCTTTGGCAATACTCGGCCCAGCCGATTGGCCAGCTGGAATTGCGGGTGCACCATGAAACATCCCTCAGTCGTATCGCTCCTGGTCGCGCTGCTGCCGGTGGCGGGCTGGTGTGATTCGCCGCCGCCATCGACGCCACCACCGCCGCAGGGTGTATGGACCGGCACCGGACAGCTGGGGTGGCTCGCATCCCAGGGAAACACCCAGTCGAAGTCCGCCAACGCGCTGCTCGATCTCTCGCTGTTCGAAGGCCCCTGGCAGCACTCATTGCACCTCGGCGGCCTGTACGGCGAGAACACGAACATTCCTTCGGCAGAACGATGGGATGCGTTGTGGCAGACCAACTACAGCCTGACCCCGGACCTGTACACATTCGGTGCGCTGCGCTACGCGCGTGACCTGTTCAGCGGGTTCAATTACCAGGCCAGCGCCACCGCCGGCTTCGGCTACAAGTTCATCAACACGACTGACGTCAAGCTCAGCGCGCAGCTGGGCGCGGGCTATCGCAAGGATCAGACCGAGGACATCACCAAGGACGGCACCGGCGCCGTCATCAGCAGGACGCTAGGACCTGCGAACAGCAACGCGATCCTGACCGCCGGACTCAATTACTCGCAGGCGCTGACGGATACCACCACCCTGTCCGACAAGCTGCTGGTCGAATCGGGCTCGAGCGACACCATGATCTCCAATGCCCTGGCGCTGACCGTCAAGATCTCGACCCGCCTGGCGTTGAGCCTCGGCTACACCCTGCTGGACAACACCAAGCCCACGCCGGGACTGAAGAAGCTGGACACGATGGAAACGGTGAACCTGGTGATCGGCTTCTGATGAGCCCGCTTGAAAGCCGCTTGCCCTGGAAGCCGGAAGTTGCATCCGTGATCCACGCAAAACATCGATTTTCCGCGCCCGCAGCAGGCCTGGCGCTGACGCTGGCACTGCTGTCTCCGTCCGGCGCACACATGGCCGCGGCTTCGCCGGTCACCTGCCAGGACGGCTCCATCTGGCCGAAGGCCGGGCGTGGAGCCTGCCGCGGACACGGCGGCGTGGACCCGCACAAATCAACGGCCGCCAGCGCACCAAAGGCTGCGGCTGCCGCGGCGGCGGCAACGGCAGTGGCGGCGCCGGTGGTGGCGCAGCCGCTGTCCGATGCGCCGCCGATCCCGGCCACGCGTCTCACATCCCGGCGGTTCAACAGTCAAAAGGCGGAGAGAAAATGAGTCTTGCGAGCGAGTTCAAGGAATTTGCGATGCGCGGCAACGTCATCGACCTGGCGGTCGGCGTTGTCATCGGTGGAGCGTTCGGCGCAATCGTCACCGCGCTGGTCAATGGCGTGATCATGCCGGTGGTCGGCGTACTGACCAGCGGCAAGGATTTTTCCGACCTCGCGCTGCAGATCGGCACCGATGGCAAGGGTGCCGCCGTGTTGCTCAAGTACGGTGTGCTCGCGCAGTCCATGGTGAATTTCCTGATCATTGCGCTGGTGCTGTTCCTGGCGATCAAGGGCATCAACAAGCTGAAGAAGCCCGCGGCCGCCGCAGCTCCCCCGCCGGTGCCGCGGCAGGAGGTGCTGCTCGAGGAAATCCGCAACCTGCTGCAAAAGCACTGAGCCACGGGGCCCGCACTCCGCCACCCGCCCAGACCCGACGATGAAGAACCACATGACCCACATCTGCATCGACGCCCGGATCCGCTTCGGCAAGCCGTGCGTGCGCGGCACCCGCATCGCGGTCGCGGAGGTGCTCGAGTTCCTGGCCAGCGGCCGCAGCGAAGCGGACCTCCTCGGCGATTTCCCGCAACTCACGCATACCGACATCCTGGCCTGCATGAGCTTTGCGGCGGTGCGCGGGCGATCGCAGCAGGTCGCGGAGTGACCCGTGGGCACACGACTGCTGCTGGATGAGAGCCTCTCCGAGCGCCTGCTGGAACCGCTGCTGGACCAGTTCCCCGGGTCGGTCCATATCCGGCATCTCACGGAAGCAGCGCCCACCGACCAGGCGGTATGGGAACTCGCCAGGGCGGGAGGCTTCGTCCTGGTCACGCGGGACCGGGATTTCGCCCGCCTGAGTGACCAGCATGGCGGATCGCCGAAGGTGATCTGGCTGAACATCGGCACCGCCAGCAGCCCGGCCATCGCCTCCTTTCTGCTGCGCGCACAGCTTGATCTGGCACGCAACGGTCGATAGGAGAGCCGGCGCCCAGCCGTTCCGGCCTCAGCCGCTCACGGGACCCCCATCGACCCGCGGATGACGTGCCGCTTCCAGGCTCGTGCCGGCAGATCCTCAATGATCCTGAAGGGGAAGACGTGAGGGTTGGAGCGGGTGATGGGAATCGAACCCACGTTAGCAGCTTGGGAAGCTGCAGTTCTACCATTGAACTACACCCGCGCGGGCCGCTGATCTTACGTCACTTCGGCCACGCCGGCCACCCGCGGGCCTGAAGCCGGCGGGGGCGGCGGTGCGCGAGGGGAAGCCCCTAGCGCGGCGGGACGTTCGAGAAGGCCTCGGCCGCCCGGATGTAGTGCCAGACCTCGTCCGGGTTGCGGGCGAAGGCCTTGGCGAACAGCGCCTCGCCCTTGTCGCGCTGGCCGATGCGGATGTACCAGGCGCCGATCTGCGCCTGCCCGGTGTCGTCCTTCGGGTCAGCGGCCAGCGCGCGCTGGAAGTACGCTTCGGCCTTGTCGTTCTCGCCGGCGGCGGCATAAACCTCGCCGATGCGCTGCCAGTCGTTGTGGTCGGTCTTGCCGCCCATGACGGCATCGATGAGCTGCTGGCCCCGGGCCTTGTCGCCCGACAGGTAGTAGACGCGCGCCACGCCAATACGCTCCCAGGTGCCGTTGCCCGCCAGCTTTTCAGCGATTTCCAGTGCGGCGGCAGCGGCCTCCCCGGCCGGCTTGCCGCGGATGGCATCGATGCCGGGCATGTTGCCCTTGGCGGCAACACCGATGGCCAGCCCCAGCATCAGGGCACTCGAACACAACGCGACCGCAGTGGCATTCTTCATGAACGGCATCCCCCTGGTTTGAATGGCATCAACCCGTGCTGTAGCCCCTGCCCTCGAGGCACGCGATCATGGCACGGCGGTAGGCGTCGGAGTCACCGGAACCCGCGCCCGGATTGGTGGGATCGTAACCCGACTGCTGGACCGCCCAGGTGTGGCACGCGTACTTGTCGCTGGCCTGCTGTTCCGGGCTCTGGCCCGCGCGCGGATAGGCGTAGACATCGTCCGGCGTATTGAGGTCAGGGTCCTGGGCCGCCGCGGCATCCGCATCGCCATCGCCCTCGGCCTCGATGGCGCCCAAGTCCTCATCGGAGAGCATGGGCGGCGGATCAGTCACGACATAGCCGCTGGCCTGCGGACTCCAGGTGTAATAGACGTCATTCGCGTAGTAGTACGGCACCGAGCCCCACCAGTAGGTGAGGTACACACCAGGCAGCACCGCCAGGAACAGCGGATAGCTGCCGGTGTAGTAGACCGGCGGCCAGTAGCCTCCGCGCCAGCTGCCGCCATTCCAGGGGCGGGCCGGCCGCAGGCCCGGGGGCGGACCGCGCCACGCGCCATGATGAGGCTGGCGCGCATACTGGTACTGCCCCGGCAGCGCGCCGCGGTACGGCCCGCCGTAGCCCGGACGTCCGCCCGGACCGGCATGGCCGCCCGAATTGAAACGGGGACCCGGGTTGTAGTGGTTGTTGCCCTGGTTGAAGTGACCACCGCCCTGGTACCGGGCGTCGCCCCGGTCGGCACCGCCCGGGTTGAAGCGCGCGCCGCCCGGGTTGCCGCCGGCCTGGCTGCCGTTGCCCGGGTTGAAGCGCGGGCCAGCCGCGGGACCACCCGGGTTCGCGTCACCGGGATTGAAGCGCGAGCCAGCCTGGTTGGGACGCGCCCCGCCCTGGTCGGAAACCGCGCCACCCTGCGGCGGATTGCGTTGCTGGAACCGGGGCGGTGATTGCGACTGCGGGGGCTGGGCCGGCGCGGCCGCCGGCGGCGCGACGCGCTCGGCACGCTCCGGCATCGGCCGCCCCGCGCGTGGCTGCACCTGCGGCTGTTGCGGCGCTGCGGGTGGCGTGAAACGCGGTGCCTGCCCGGCATGTTCCGGAGCGGGCCGTTGCACCTGTGCGGGCGGTGCGACATGGGCTTCCCGCGGCGGCGGGGGTGCGGCCTCGCGCGTATCGCGCTGCTGGTCCGCCGACACGCTCACCGCGCTCAGCAACAGCACGACGGCTGCCGTTGCGCTGAGTTTTCCGGTGATCTTGCTCATACACAGTCTCTCCGCACGGGGATTTTCCCCTTGCGAATTGTAACGCAGCACCCGAAAGCCCGCTGACAGCAAGCCTCACGCCGTGGCGTGAGTCAATGAAAATCAAGCAGTTTCCTTCTGGATCAGCCGCAGCCACAAGGCATCGAACTCCGCCGGCAACGGACCCAGCCTGAGCATCGAGGCGGCCACCACCTCGTCACTGGCATTGTCGTGCTCGCGCAGCAGCGCGAGTCCCCCGAGGCAACGGCCAAAGACCAGCGCACGCCCCAGCAGCGACGGCGCGCGCGGCGGCTCATCGACACCCGGCGGCAGCTGCTCCTGCAGTGCCCCCAGCACGCGCTCGGACAGGTCCCAGCTGGCGGCCACCTTGCCCGCGACCACCGGCACCTGCGCATTCAGCACCGCAGCAACGGTCGCCGGATGCACCACCTTGCCACCCAGCAGCGACCGGCAGCGGTCCACCACGATGCGGAAGGTGACGATGGCGCCCAGCCCCATGGTGAGCGCCAGCAGCTGTGCCGTGAAACGCTCCTCCTCGTTCACACCGGCGGCCCAGGATTCAGCGGCCGCGGCCGCCTTGAAGGTGTGATCCCACACCAGCTGCGGGAATTTCGGGAAGCCGGCCTGGCTGAGCTTGAAGATGGGCTGTACCAGCGCCATGGCGATCAATGAATGCAGGCCGTCCATGCCCACCAGCGCCACGGCCCGTTCCAGGCTTTCCACGGGTTTCTCACGCACCCGGTATGCCGGGCTGTTCGCCACCTTGAGCAGGCTGCCGGCCAGCGCCGGATCCTTGGTGATGATCTTCACCAGCTCGTGCTGGTTGGTGTTGCGGTCATTGACCGCCTGCAGCAGCTGCGGCAACAGCAGCGGCCGGCGCATGGCGTATTGCGGCTCGGTGGCCAGCCGGCCGAAGTTCAACGCCGCGTCGGAGCGCAGGATCAAAAGCTCCCGCTCCGGCGCCGGCTCCTTCACCAAGGGACCCAGGGCCAGCTCATGCAGGCGCGCAAAAATCTGTGCCTGGTCCAGGCCCGGGTCCGGTGGTGCCGCAATCTCCTCGCCGGGCTGCGGGGGGTCGAGCGGCGCCAGCACCGGCGCGGCGGCAATCAGACCCGGCGTCGGCTCCGGCGGCGGTTCAGCGGCGCGGACCGCCGCTGCGGTCCGTGCCACGGCTGGCGCGGCCGCCGGCACCCCTGCGGGTACGCGCAGCAGCAGCCACAGGCAGGTCGCGCCTGCAATCAAGGCCAACAGCAACAGCAGCCAGATGAGCATCTCGAATGTGATCCAGGTCCGGTTTGAAGCCACGGTCACCGGCCACAGCCGGCGGCAGACGACTTATTCCGCTGCATCTTGCCACGCTGGCAGCAGGCAACCCGCGACGCAGTGCTCAGCATGGACATGCCGGCGTTTACGGCAGGCCGGGTGGGGTTTGCGTAGAATCCTCTGCCTCGATTCAACCACCGGCCCGCAATGTCCCGCACCACCGCATCCCTGACCGCGCCGCTCGCGCCCGGCGACATCGTCGACGTCGTCGCTCCCGGCTTTCGCTGCCCGCCGGAAAACCTCGCCGCGGGAGTCGAATTCCTGCGCCGGCAGGGCCTGGTGCCGCGGGTGCCCCCGGACCTGTTCGGCGACGACCTGTTGTGTTCCAACTCGGACGCCAAGCGCTTCGCCCAGCTGCGGCGTGCGTTGACGGCACGGGACTCGCGCGCCGTGTGGTGCGTGCGCGGCGGCTACGGCGCCATCCGCATCATCGAGCGCCTGCGCGCACTGACACCCCCGCGCCAGCCCAAGCTGTTCATCGGCTACAGCGATGCCACCACCGTGCACTGGCTCCTGAACCAGCACTGGAAGTGGCCCTCGCTGCATGGCCCGCTGCTGGACCGCCTGGGCACCACGACCGTGCCCGAGGCGGAACGCGAGGAACTGTACGGCGTGCTGTTCGGCAACCTCACCGAGGTGACCTTCCATGACCTCGAACCCCTGAACGCGGCCGCGCGCCGCCGCCGCGTGATCGAGGGCCCGGTGTGCGGCGGCAACCTCACGGTGCTGCAAAGCCTGCTGGGCACGCCGCTGCAGCGCCGCCCACGCGGGCTGTTGTTCCTGGAGGACGTCGGGGAACGCGGCTACCGCATCGACCGCATGCTCGAACAGCTGCTGCAGGCCGGCGTGCTGCGCAACCTGAGTGCCCTCGTGCTGGGCGCCTTCACCGGCGGCCGCGAGGCCGACGGCGGCAACCTGGGACCGCAGACCCTCGAGCGCTTTGCGCACGGCCAGTCGATCCCCGTGCTGCGCGGCATGCAGGCCGGCCACGGCGAGTACCAGCGGCCGGTATTCCTGCACACCCCGGCGCGTCTCACCTGCGGCCCCAGCGCCTCGCTCAGCATCAGCACGCCGCGCTTCGCACGCACGCCGGGCCGCAAGGCAGGCCGCACATGAGCCTCACGCACCCCGCGGGTGTGCGCTCATTCGTGCTGCGTGCCGGCCGTATCACCGCCGCGCAGGAGCGTGCGTTCGAGCAACTGTGGCCGCGCTTCGGCGTGGACTTCGCACCCACGCCCCTCGACCTCGATATCCTGTTCGGGCGCACCGCGCCGCGCGTGGTGGAAGTGGGCTTCGGCAATGGCGAGAACCTGTCGGCGCTTGCCGCCGCGCATCCCGGGCGGGATCACCTGGGAATCGAGGTGCACCGCCCCGGCGTGGGCCGGGTGCTGCTGGACGTGGAAAAAGCCGCCCTGACCAATGTGCGCGTGAGCAATCACGACGCCGTGGAAGTCTTCCAGCACCAGCTGCCGCCCGACTCACTGGACGAAGTCCTGGTGCTGTTCCCCGACCCCTGGCACAAAAAGCGGCATCACAAGCGCCGGCTGCTGAACGCCGCCTTCGTGCAGCTGGTGGCCAGCCGTTTGAAGCCCGGCGGCATCCTGCGCGCCGCCACCGACTGGGAACCCTACGCGCAGGAGATGCTGCCGACCTTCAGCGCCTGCGCGCTGCTGCGCAACCTGTCCGCCGACAACAGCTTCGTACCGCGGCCTGAATCACGGGTGCTGACCCGCTTCGAGCGGCGCGGGCATCGCCTGGGGCATGGCGTCCGGGACCTGGCCTTCCAACGCAAGTAGCCAGTCGCCCGGGTGTTCCTGGCCGAACGGCGCCTTGCGGCCCGCGGACGCCGCGCGACGGGGCCGCAAGGCGCGGCATCACCCGGGAATACGCCGGATCGTTATTCAGCCGGCGAAGAAACTCGCGCGGATGCCGTCGATCATGAACTGCACGGCCAGCGCGCCCAGCACCACACCGAACAACCGGTTGGCGACATTGGTGCCGGTGACACCCATGATGCGCATCACCGGGCCCGCCACCAGCATGCTGAGCAACGTCAGCCCCAGCACCACCGCCACGCACAGCGCATAGATCGCGTACTGCAGCGGATGCTGCATCGGCGACAGCGGCCCGAACCACAACAGGATGGTCACCAGCGCTCCCGGGCCCGAGATCAGCGGAAACGCCAGCGGAAACACCGACACATCGGCGCGCCGCTTGTTTTCCGCCTCCTCGTTGCTGCTGGTGCGCGTGCCCGACTCGCGCGCGAACACCATGTCGAGCGCGATCAGGAACAGCAGCAGGCCGCCGAAAATGCGGAATGCATCGATGCTGATACCCATGGCAGCCAGGAAGGGCGTGCCGACCAGCGAGAACAGCAGCAGGATCAGGCCCGAGATCACCGTGGCCTTGATGGCCATGCGCCTGCGGAACTCATCGCTCGCGCCACTGGTGAGACTGGCGAACACCGGCGCGATGGACAGCGGTTCCACCACCACGAAAAACACGATGAAGAACTTGAGGACCTGGCCCGACATCCGCCCATTCTGGGCCTGAAGCGTTGCGGAATCGAGTCCCGGGTTCAGTCTTGAAAGCGGGTCGCGCCGGGCGCAACATGAAGCCGTTGTAATCATCCTGATCACTCGGTGCATGACACGGATTGAGGGGGTTGAGATGACATTCCTGGACCCGGGCGTCGGCGACTGGTACCGCCTGCAAGGCGGACCGCCCTTCGAAGTCGTCGCCATGGACGAAGACGACGGCACCCTCGAGGTGCAGTACGTCGATGGCACGGTGGAGGAGATCGACCTCACCGACTGGCGCGCCTGGACGGAGCAGCGGATGCTCATGACCACCGATGCCTGTGAAGACTGGAGTGACTCCGCCGACGTGGAGGCCGACGAGGGCCGCCCGCATTCGGACGCCCACGCGGAAGAACCCGAACTGTGGCCCTGGCCGCCCGAGCGCGGCCTTGACGGCCTGGACCTGTTCGAGGCCGTCTGACTCCGAAAAGCGACGCTTTCGACCCTGGACATATCACGCTCCAGGGGCCATGCTTTTTTTGAGCTTACGCTCAGGCGCAGTCTCGAATCAGAGACGTCCAGTCCGGGCTTGAGCTCGTAGTGACAAAGGCAAACCCGCTGAAAGGCGGGGACGCAAAGCTACCGGTCTAAGGGCGTTACAGTCTACGACAGCGGGGTTGCCACTCCATCCATGGGTGCGAGCGCGCAAGCCCCATTGCATCGGCTCTGGCCTTTTCCCGGCAGCAACTCGAGTCCACTCCGGGAGGACCCATGGCATCCACGTCGGCGAAACCCATCAAGCCCTCGAGCATCCACATCGTGCATCGGGGCGGGACTGGCAGCGGCCCGTACATGCTCACGCTGTGCCGGCTGGCCGAGCCGGCCTCGATCCAGCCGCCGCAATCACCACGCCTGCGGCTGTTCACTTTCTTCACGAGCCGGTTGCCGCAGTGTGAGGGTGGTGAACAGCTGTACCTGCACATGGGGTTCTTCGAGACGCTGGCCGATGCCGAAACGCATGCGCGGGCCCTGCGTGGCCGCTATCCCGACGCGATTGCGACCATCGCGCCGACCGCGTTCCGGCAACTGCCCGCGACCGGCGCGCGCGCAGCGCGGTCGGCGGACCCGCAACACGCAGCTGCCGACAGCCCGCGCCCCGCGCCCGCCCATGACCCGCTGATCGACACACAACGGATGTTGAGCATCCTGGGAATGCGCCGCGCCGTTGCGGCACTGAACGACGGCGAGGAACCAGGCGGAGAGCGGGTCGAGCTGCTCCGCCCCGAAGATACCGGCACCCGGCGCGCCCTGAAGGAAGCCGTCGTCCGGGGCGAGCCGGTTTCCTTCGCCGTCCAGCTTCACTGGTCGGCGCGGCCGATCGATCCGGGCCAGCTTCCCGCGCTCGCCGTGTTCAAGGGGCATGCGCTCTATGTCGTCGAGAACCGCCACACGAATCGCTCCTGCTTTTTCCTGAGACTCGGGTTCTTCGCCGACCCGCTGTCGGCGCGGCAGGCCGCCTCCCGCCTGCATTCCAGCTTCGCCGCGGCGGCGGTGGTGCCCGTACTCGATGAGGAGGTTGCGCGCGCCCGGGCAGCCTGCGTGGAAACAGCGTCGCTTCCATGCCTCGTGTACCAGCGTCCCGAGCCGGCCACCCCGGGCGGCAGTCCTGCCCCGAAACCCGGGAGCGGCCAGGCCCGCAACGCGCCTCAGCCCGTCGAGACGCTCGAGCAGACCCTGGCGCAACTGGCGGAGCGGGAAATGTGGATTGACTCCGACCCGCTGAGCGACAGCGGCGTGCGCCATATCAAGGTCCGGGTGGAAGAGCGGCCGCGCGCCGGCCGGTACTGAAGCGCAATGACCTTACCCCGGACCCTGCGGCAGCACCGCCCGCCGGCCCGGGCGGGTCAGCACCCATAGCAGCAGCAAGGCGGGCAGCGCCAGCGATGCGGTGTACATGAAAAAGCCCGGGTAGCCCAGGCGGTCCACCACGAAGCCCGACAGTCCCTCCAGCAGCTTGCCCGGAATGGCATAGAACGATGAAAACAGCGCGTACTGCGTCGCGGTATAGCGGGTGCTGGTGAGACTGGACAGGAAAGCGATCAGCGCGGTGCCGGCCAGGGCGTAGGTCAGGTTATCCAGGCCGTTGACCACGCCCAGCCCCAGAAGCGTGGGGCGCGTGGTGAACGCGAGGCTCATGAAGCCGAGATTGGCCACCACCATCAGCAGGCCACCCAGCACCATGGCGCGCACGATGCCTAAGCGGGCGATGATCGCACCGGCCAGCACCACCCCGAACAGCGACACCACCAGGCCCACGGTCTTCACCACGGTGGCAATCTGCCCCAGGGTATAGCCGTGATCGATGTAGAACGGGTTGGCCATCGGCCCCACCGTGAATTCAGCCATGCGGTAGCAGCCCATGAACAACAGCAACAGCAGCGCCGTGGACACGTGGCAGCGGCCGAAGAAGTCCGTCAGCGGACAGACCACCGCGCTGATGAAGGCCGCGCCGGCATTGCGCAGCCACTGCGGCAGGTGGGCATTGCGCGCCAGCCACTGCGTCACCCGGTCTTCGTGCTGCAGGGACTGGTGCCCGGCGCGCGGTTCAGGCTCACGCACCAGCAGGGTGGTGAGAATGCCCACCCCCCCCAGCACCGCCATGGAGGCATAGGCGGCATGCCAGCCCGCGAACGCGGCGATGCCCAGGGCCCCGGCACTGCCGGCGATCAGGGCCACGCGGTAACCCAGCTGGTAGGCCGCGGCCATGGCACCCTGCTGCTCATCCGGTGCCGACTCGATGCGCCAGGCGTCGAGCGCGATGTCCTGGGTGGCCGCGCAGAACGCCAGCAACAGCGCGCCCAGGGCCACGTGCAACACACTGTGCGCCGGCTGCGAGGTGGACAGGTTCAGCAGCCCCAGGACGATGCCGACCTGGGCGAGCAGCAGCCAGCTGCGGCGACGCCCCAGCAGGCGCGTCAGCAACGGCAGCGGCACGCGGTCCACCGCCGGTGACCACACGAATTTCAGGGTGTAGATCAGACCCACCCAGGCCAGCATGCCGATGGCGCTGCGGGCAATGCCCTCCTGGCGCAGCCAGGCGGTCAGGGTCTGGTAGATGAGGTAGAACGGCAGCCCGGCGGAAAACCCCAAGCACAACATCGCCAGCATGCGCGGCTGGCGGTAGACCAGCGCCGCCCGCCACCAGCGGGTCCAGCCACCCGCTGCCTCATCGGTCGTCATATTCAATGCGATAATGCCCGGTAATTGGATGCAACCGGACCGATCATGCACGACTGGCAGCTTGAATTCATTGACCTGGCTCTCTCCCGCGAGGCCCTGCGCTTCGGCAGCTTCACCTTGAAGTCGGGGCGCGAAAGCCCGTACTTCTTCAATGCCGGGTTGTTCAGCGACGGCGAAGCCGCCGAAGTCCTGGGCCGGTGCTACGCGGCCGCGCTGGTGACCTCGGGCGTGGGGTTCGACATGCTGTTCGGACCGGCCTACAAGGGCATTCCCCTGGTCACGGGCCTGGGGATCGCGCTGGCGGCCCGCCACGGCCGCGGCGTCCCCTACGCCTACAACCGCAAGGAAGCCAAGGCCCATGGCGAGGGCGGCACCCTGGTCGGCAAGCTGGCCGGACGGGTGATCATCGTCGACGACGTCATTTCCGAAGGCACCGCCAAGCGCGAATCAATAGACATAATCAAGGCCGCCGGCGCCACGCCCGCCGCCATCCTGCTGGCGCTCGACCGCCAGGAACGGGGCCTGGGCGAGCGCTCGGCAGCGCAGGAAATCGAGGCGGAGCACGGCGTGCGCTGCATCAGCATCCTGGACCTGAACGGCCTGCTGGCCGCGCTGGAGCAGCCGGCGGACGGCCGCTCACGCATCACCCCCGCGCAACTGGCAGCCCTCAAGGCCTACCGTTCGCGCTATGGTGTGGGGCCTGGGGCATAGGACCCGCGGCCCACGGACGGCGGTCGGAAGTTGCCGGGAACTTGAAGGACCGCCCCGCGGGTAACAGAATCGGCAAAGGCCAGAATCGACAAAATTCACACGGTGCCACCCATGTCACGCCTGCCCGCCCTGTTGACCGGTATCGCGCTAGTCGCGGGCACCACGTGCGTTGCCGCCGCCGACCAGCGCGGCACCACCTACCGCTGGGTGGATGCACAGGGCGTCGTGCACTACGGGGACCAGATCCCGCCGCAATACGCCCAGCAGGCCGCCACGCTGATCAACAAGCAGGGCGTGACCGTGGGCCACGTGGATGCGCCCAAGACGGACACCCAGCTGGCCCAGGAAGCAACCGCTTCGGCCGCCGCGGCCAAACAGAAGCAGCATGACGCCTTCCTGCTGGCCACTTATACCTCGCCCAAGGACATCGAGGCGTTGCGCGATGAGCGCCTGAACCAGCTGCGCGACCAGGCCACCGCCACCGAGCAGTACGTCAACACCCTGAGCGAACGGCTGGGGGCGCTGACGGCCCGGGCGCAGAACTTCAAGCCCTACAGCAGCCGTCCGGACGCCCGCAAGATGCCGGACGACCTCGCCGAGCAGATCGTCCACACCACCAACGACATCCGCACCCAGCGCGCGGCGCTCGCCACCAACCAGCAGGACGAAGACAACGTGCGCCAGCAGTTCCAGGCGGACATCGACCGCTACAAGGAACTGCGCGCCGCCCAGACGCCGCGCTAAGCGCGGCCGGAACTGCCGAAACCGCCCGCGCCGCGGTCCGTGGCCTCGAACGACTCCACCACCTGCAGTTGCACCTGCACCACCGGCACCACCACCAGTTGCGCGATGCGCTCGCCGGGCTGCACGGTGAAGGCCGTGCCGCCGCGGTTCCAGACGGACACCATCAGCTGGCCCTGGTAGTCGGAATCAATCAGGCCGACCAGGTTGCCCAGCACCACGCCGTGCTTGTGGCCGAGGCCGGAACGCGGCAACACGATGGCAGCCAGGCCCGGGTCATCGAGATGAATCGCAAGCCCGGTGGGGATCAGCAAGGTGGCGCCGGGCAGCAGCTGCATTGGCGCATCGATGCAGGCCCTGAGGTCCATGCCGGCTGAACCCTCAGTGGCATAGGCGGGCAGCGGCAGTTCGCGCCCGATGCGCGGGTCGAGGATGCGCACCTTGAGTGCGCGACGTGCATCAGTCATGGCAATACTCGAAAGGGAAAAATCAAAGCGTGGTTTTCATCGTGCCGCGAAGCGGGCGGCGATCAGCGCGACCAGGTCGCAGGCCAGCCGGGTCTTCTGCGCCTGCGGCAGCAACTGGCGGCCACCGCGCCACAGCACGATCAGCTCGTTGTCGGGACAGTCGAACACCTTGTGATGGCCGACTTCGTTGGCGGCGATCATGTCGAGGTTCTTGCGCTCCAGCTTGCGCAGCGCGTTGTGTTCGACGTCATGGGTTTCGGCCGCGAAGCCCACCACGAAGGCCGGGCGGTCCGGCCGCGCCGATACCGTGGCGATGATGTCCGCCGTGCGTGTCATTTCCAGCACCAGGTTGTCGTCGGTCTTCTTGATCTTGCGGTCGGCAAGCTGCGCCGGGCGATAGTCCGCCACCGCCGCGGTGGAGATGAAGATGTCGGTGCCGGCGAGGCGCTGCAGCACCGCGTCCAGCATCTCCGCCGCGCTTTCGACATCCACGCGCTGCACGCCCGGCGGGGTCGGCAGCGACACCGGCCCTGACACCAGCAACACTTCGGCCCCCGCGGCCCGCGCCGCCTGCGCCACCGCGAAGCCCATCTTGCCGGAGCTGCGGTTGCTGATGAACCGCACCGGATCGATGGCCTCCCGGGTGGGACCCGCGGTGATCAGCACCCGCCGGCCGGACAGCGCCCCGGCGGGTTTGAGTTCGCCGCAGGCGAGGTCCGCCAGCTGCAGCGGCTCCAGCATGCGGCCCGGGCCGGTCTCGCCGCAGGCCTGGTCGCCCGAGCCGGGACCGAACACACGCACCCCGCGCTCCTTGAGGGCGGCGACATTCGCCTGGGTGGCGGGGTTCAGCCACATCTGGTGGTTCATGGCCGGAGCGACGGCCAGGGGCGCGGTGGTGGCCAAGCAGGTGGTGGCCAGGAGGTCATCCGCCCGGCCGCCGGCCAGCCGCGCCAGGAAATCCGCACTTGCCGGCGCCACCAGCACCAGGTCGGCCCAGCGCGCCAGTTCGATATGGCCCATCGCGGCCTCGGCCGCCGGGTCCCACAGGTCGGTACGCACCGGCCGGCCGGACAGCGCCTGGAAGGTCATGGGCGTGACGAACTCGCACGCTCCCTGGGTCATGATGACCTGGACCTCGGCGCCACGCTCACGCAGCCGCCGGACCAGGTCAGCACTCTTGTAGGCGGCGATGCCGCCGGTGACACCGAGCAGGATGTGTTTGCCTTGCATGGGATGCGGGTACCTCTGGCGGCCATTATCCGGTTTGGCCCGCGGCGCGCCAACAACCGACAGGCATCGGCTCATTCCATCCGCGGGCCGCCTGCCTGCAGGACTCCCGCAAGGGCCTTTTCCACAGATTCGCACCCGTTTATGCGCTCGCCTGCGGACCTGCGGCCGCCCCAGACTGGCCCCCCTGCCACCCACCCCCCGACTGCCATGGCAATCCACGACTGGCCGCTGACCGAAAGACCGCGCGAAAAACTGCTGGCCCAGGGGCCCCAGGTCCTGTCCGATGCCGAGCTGCTGGCCGTGATGTTCGGCACCGGCGCCCGCGGCGGCTCGGCGGTGGACCTGGCGCGCGGGCTGCTGCGGGATTTCGGCTCGCTGCGCGAGCTGCTGAGCGCCAACCACCAGCGGGCCCTCGCCGGCCGCGGCCTGGGTCCGGCGCGCTACTGCCTGCTGCAGGCCGCGCTGGAGCTGTCGCGGCGGCATTACCGCGAAACCCTGAGCATCGGCCCCGCCCTGTCCTCCCCGCAAAGCGCGCAGGGCTTCCTGCTGGCGCAACTGCGGGACCGGCCCTACGAGGTGTTCTGCTGCCTGCACCTGGATGCGCGACACCGGCTGATCGCCTTCGAGGAGCTGTTCCGGGGCACCATCGACGGCGCCACCGTGCACCCGCGCGAAGTGGTCCGGCAAAGCCTCGCGCGCAATTCAGCCGCGGTGATCTTCGCCCACAACCATCCTTCCGGAGTGGCCGAACCCAGCCAGGCGGACGAACTCATCACCCAGCGCCTGCGCGAGGCGCTGAACCTGATCGACGTGCGGGTGCTGGACCACCTGATCGTGGGCGATGATCGCTGCATGTCGTTTGCGGAGCGCGGGTTGCTGTAATCCAACCGCCTGCGTCATAGCCGCACCCGATCTTTCACGCTCAAGGACGGCCAAATTCGGATGGCATTCTCAAGGATGGATACAAGACCGCCGCCTGTCCAATTGAGAATAGCAGCGCAGCGCCAACTGCGAATGACGAGGGAGGAATGAAACCAACGCCAAGATTCCTGACCATCCACAGATTGACAGACACCGCAAGACTGGCACCAACAAAAAGGCCTGTCATACAGATCACGGCGTTTTCAATCAGAAAGTAAGCCACGATCTGCCCGCGCGTTGCACCGATAGCACGCCTAATTGCCACGTGACGCGATCGTTGCCTTACCCAATATCCAGACGATGCCGAGATTGCATTTAGAGCCACCACTGAAATAGCAACTAGCGCGAGAGTTAGCACACGGAGTGCCGCACTGTCGGTCTCAAAATACTTCCGTCGTTGCTCCTGAAAGGAAGATACCTTCCAATACGACCTTCCTCTTAAAATCCTCTGCAGACTCGAAGTGATAGCGTGCACGGCCGGCTCGACGGGGACTCTCAAGTTATCACTCATACGCACTGCAACGGACGACGTCACAGCAGAAGATGGGATCACGGGTAAGAATATGGCATCTTCGCTTTTATCAGCCCCGTAGTATGCAGGCCGAGACAAGACATCAATTACCCCAATAACCACCATCGGCACCCCGGTCACATAGAGGGTCTCTCCCAATGGCACAGTCTTGCCGAAGATCTTATTGGCCAATTGCCTTGTTATCAGCACCAAATGGATTCTTGATAGTTCCGGGATGGCGCCGCCCGATTCAAACTCCTCTCTACTAAACCAACGACCTGAACTAATCTTAAAGCCAAGCACCGACATCGCTTGCGCATCGCCAGAGTACGTAGAGGCATCTACTGTTGCACCTCCTTCACCCCGAGTTCTGGACACCTTGCTGCGCCACATATCGTTTCCGGAAAATGGCGTCTGCCCTACGATGCTTACGCCTATAACTCCTGGCACCGCCGCAACCACCCCTTTGGCTTCATCGAGAATTCCACTTGAAGGCAGAAGAGCCCCGAAGCCGTCCGAATGCAGTGTTGCAATAACGAGTCTCTGCTCCTGTATTCCACTTTTCTGGTAGAGGGTGGAAAACCGTTGGGCGGTTAAGAAAAAGACGTTACTTAAGATTGCAAAGGTTATGGCGAACTCCAATACGAGAATTGCCACGATAATTTTGTGGCGGCGCAGGGCTCTTAATAGCAGAGAAAATTCAACCATCTACTCAGCCTAGCTTGAGTTCCAGTCCGATTTCTCCGCGCGCCGCTCTCCATGCGGGTACAAGTCCCGCAATCACTCCGGAAGCCAACGACAGAACCAAGGTGACGCCCAAGACAGTTCCATCTATTCGAACCACCTGTGCAGCGAGCGACGGAAAACTTCGAACGGCTGACAGACCTATCAAGGTCATGAGGAGCCCCACTGCGCCGCCGACAACCCCAAGGAGAAAGGACTCAACAAGAAATTGCATCAGTATGTCGGATCTGGAGGCTCCAAGAGCACGGCGTATCTGAACCTCGGATGACCTTTGAAGGAACCCCCCCAAGAGGGCACCGGCTGCACTCAATAGTGATAGAGCAAGGAAGAGAAAGGTAAGAACTGTGTAGACACGAACATCACCAGGCACGATCTTCGCTTGAGCTAGCACGTCCAATAGGTTCCTCAGAGACTGTCGCCCTCTAGGGGCGGCACGCCCGACACTCCTCTGCTCTTTCAGGTACCCAGCCAGAAAGTCTGAGTACTCCCTTTTTTCCGAACTTGATGGAAGTTCTACCCAGACCGTGGTCCACGTACACTCTGAATGAAACAATCGATCAAAGCGTCCGGACATGATCGCGCCAGCATCAGCGCCATCACCGCAATTGAAAGAGACAAATACCTCTGAGTTCAGATCTCCAATAGATCGAATTGGAATATAGACGTCTTCCGGGTGCATATATGCCCCAATCGACAGGTCATAAAATCGAGGAATTGGATGCCAATTGTCCATGACGCCAACAACACGGAATACAGCTCCCCCGACGACTATTGCCTTCCCGACGGCCAAAGTGCTGCCGAATAGATGAATGGCCGTTTCTTTGCTCAAAACAGCAACGTGCTCACCACCCACATCCTCCTTTTGACCCCAAGAGCCCCCGGATGCGAAGGGAATATCGAACATGCGGAAGAAATCTTTTGTTGTAAAGCGAAGCAGTGAGGACCCTTGCCCGCCTCTTCGATCGTCTGTTTCTACTGGCCCTAGACCTTGGGCGAGAATGACACTCTCTCGCGACAAAGAGCGCTCGGTAAACGCCTTTGCGTCCTGGTACGCCATTTTTGGCTGTACGTCCGTCTCGTCGCTGCCATCAAGCGATACACTCGGCTGAAACAGCACTGCGCTCTTGGTCGGAATCGGATCTCCGGCCAATATATGCACTATGCTAAACGTCGTCATACTTGCGCCGATACCGGCACCTAGTGTCAACGCTATAGATGCCGTGACAAACAGGTCTCGCCAAAAACTGCGCAATGCGAGCGCGACGAAATATTTCAGCTTCAACAAGGGGTAGCGCACCTATCCGCCAATGAAGGAGATCATAGCCGCAAAGCTGGGATCTCGTCGGGCCGAACCCCAGGACGCGGTTTGAGCGGCGAGTGGCAACCACACCCGCTGTCGTCAGAAGACGTAACTATCTCGCGCCCCTCATTGCGAAGTTGATACCTGCACTACGTCGCCAACATGTGTCACCCAACGAGAGCTCCGTCGACCTGGAACTTCACGCAAAGATTCAGGTTTGGCGCGCCGGCCCAGACCGGCTCACACAATAGTTGCGCAGTTATGGATTCTCTAACGCCACAACAACATAGGCCGCATTCAACTTTTGATGACTTGTGGCCACATCATCAATGACGAGTTTATGCCGAGCCGCGCAAGGGCCGCACTGCCCCAGCGTCTGCCCAATTTCCAGGTTTATGACCGTGAATTCATGAGCCGGGGAAATTAGTCCAGCCAAGGGCGTACCGTTTACATCCATCAGGGACTTTAGCTGTGTCTTCTCTTGCGCCAGTATTGGCTGTGGCTTTGGAAGCTGAGCTCCATCACTTGAAATGAAAGTCTTGAGAACATCGTTTTTGTCCCCGCTGAGAGAGACAAAGAGCAACTCCCCGGTATTGCGAAATACGAATGTGGCCGGAAAGTCGTTCGGCAATCCGCTTTTGAAGTACGTGATGGCTGAAATTTTTATTGGCTGCCCGGCATTCACCACAGGCGTCAAAGCCAGCACAGAAAGAAACACAGCGAAAACAGCACCTGATACTGAGAGTCTCACGATGTCCACTCCTTAAGTTGTCATAAATTTCCTGGTTGCTTTACCGAGCTCTTGGGTTCAAGAGCTTTCACGGAAGTACGGATCTCGACACCCCAACCATCTGAGATCTCACAAAAGTCTCCAACCGGATTGCAACGCTCCCACTTCAGCGATCCACTTAAGTCAGGTTCTCGCAGCGCCCACCGCATAGTTAGGAACACACCAGCTCCAGATTCGCCGCCGGCGACTTCGCAAAAGCGATGCGGAACGAAACGTCGCTGCAGCAGCACAGGAGCGCACTACTGCAGCGATCTGGTCTGCGTGATTTGGAAGAATCACCAACGCACCCATCTCAAATGGGGTCCTTATAGATTTTGTTCGGGAATCGAAGCTGCGTTTGTCCTTACACCGGACAAATAATCCTGCAGTACACCTGACATTTCCCAGAACCTGTATCGCAACTCACTCCGCATTCTCCACTGCAGGCCATAGCTTGCTCAATGAACAGCATAGAACCAATCAATGTCAACGCAATTGCCATGGACTTGAGATTTTTCCTCATGGTCGCTCTCCCTATCAATTGATGATTAGTGAATCAACAATGACCACCGCAACGTGAGGCAGCTGCTCCAATCGCCACTTCCGTACTTTCAGCGGGAGAACCCCGCCTGATTGCCTTGGTCTCTGTCATGTTTATCCCAATTTTAGTCGATGCAACATATTTCGCAATTGTTGCGGCGCAGCAGTTTCCGCCAATGGACGGGGAGTCCAACTGCGGCGAGGTCATTCAGTTGTTGTTATATGGGCGCCCGGTTTGCCGAATGGCAGGTCGGGCGGTCATCGGCTGCTCCGGGAGCCTGCGCCCACGCTCACTTGGTGACAGGTGATGGCCCACGGATTTCCATCCCTCGAGCAAGGCCAGACTCGGTACCGCTCACACATCAGCTGAACCTGATCGACGTGCGGGTGCTGGACCACCTGATCGTGGGCGATGATCGCTGCATGTCGTTCGCCGAGCGCGGGCTTATTTAAGATGCCGCAAGCGCTACGCCGGGAAGATGACCCGTTCCTCGCCTTTGCGGTCAGCGATGGAGATGCGCCGGAAATCAGTCGATGCCAATCGCTTTTGAGGCACTGTGAGGAGTCCCGATCCGGCGAAATATGGGGAAGGGGCTCAACTTTTTTTGCCAGGCGGGGGTTGCTGTGAGGCGGCCGGTCGCAACTGCTGTTCCCTGGCACCGTGTTGTATTGCTGCGCCGCCCATCGGGACAATCGCTGCGAGCCGGAAAACCAGGCTCGAGGGGGATGAATGATGCCACTGCGTTACCTGTTCGCCGTTGCCGCCCTCGCGGCCGCCACACTGGCCACTGGCGCTCCGCAGTCCGGCGCGCCGGCGGGCCGCGGTGTTGCACCCCCCTGCGACCGGGCCTGCATGACCGGCCTCGTCGACCGCTATCTCGCCGCGCTGGCGCGGCACGATCCGGCCGGCCTGCCGCTGAACCGCGACGTCAAATTCACCGAAAACACCGCGCGCCTGACACTGGGCAGCGGGGGACTGTGGCTTGGCGCCTCCGCGCCACCCACCGGCCCGCGCATCTACGTCGTCGACGTCGGCGCCGGCCAGGCAGGGTTCTACGGTGTGATGCAGGAGCGGAACAAGCCCCTGATCATCGCCCTGCGACTGAAGGTGGTGAACGGTGAGATCACCGAAATCGAGCAGGTGCTGGCGCGCAACCTGCGCGCGGACGCGCTGGCCAATCTCGCCCGACCCCGTCCGGAATTCACCACCCAGGTGGCACCGGCAGACCGCCTGCCGCGCCAGCAGATGGTCAACATCGCCGACAGCTACTTCGAGGCCATCGAGCATGCCGACGGCAAGCTCGCACCCTTTGCCGACGACTGCGTGCGCCGTGAGAACGGCGGCCAGACCACGCACAATGCCAAGCCCGTCCCGTGGCCCGTGCCGCTGGGCTCGAAGCAGGCGGACGACGCCATGGCATACATCGGCACCTTGAGCTGTTCTGACCAGCTGGACACGCACGTCATGGACTTCATCACCCGGCTGTGGCCACGCCGGCACGAGATCGTCGACCAGGAACTGGGCCTGGTGTTCTCCTTCCCGATGTTCCAGCACCGCGGCGGCTCCGGCACCATCCGCATCCATAACGTGCCCGGCGTTGACAGCCTGCCGCTGGGCGGGTCCTCGTCCAACATGCAGGCGGGGGAAATCTTCAAGATCGACCGCGGCCGGATCGTCGGCGTCGAGGCCATGGGGGTGCAGCTGCCCTACGGCACCAGGAGCGGCTGGGGCGAGTAGTCCGCCCCGCCATCGACCATCACCGCCATGGCCCCTATCCAGCCAGGGGGCGGAGGTTCCACAGCATCGCGGCCGCCATCGCCATCATCATCAGGTTCTCGGTCAGCGAGACGAAGCCCAGGGGCACGCTGCTGTTGCCGCCCACGCAGGCGCATTTGAGTTCGCGCCGGTCGATGTAGACCGCCTTGAACACCGAAGCGGCACCGGTCGCGCCGATCAGCAGCGCCACCGGTGCCGCGATCCGGGCCCCCGTACCGGCCAGCATCAAGGCGCCGGCGCCGAATTCGGCGAAAGGATAGAACCAGGCATAGGGCACATAGCGCCTGGCGGCAAGGTCGTACCCCAGGAACATGGTCGCGAAGCGGTCCAGGTCCTGCAGCTTCAGCATCGCCAGCAGACACATGGCGACCGCGATGAAGCGCCCGAGCCCGATCCAGCTGACGGCGGGCGTGCCGGTCAGCCGGCAGATGGCGAGCGCCATCGCCGCCGCCACCGCGAACAGCGCCACCACCGGGGTGTAGGACGTGGCCTTCGGGTCACGCACCGCCAGCCCGAAATGACGCCGCAGGTCGTCGTAGCCGCCGATGCGTTCACCGCCGATGAAAATCTGGGGCGTGGTCCTGACGTCGTGCCGGGCCTTGAAGGCGTCCTGCTCCTCGCGGCTGCGCAGCCAGTGATCCTGCACCTGGAAGCCCTCGTGCCTGAGCAGCCAGCGCGCCTTGAGGCCATAAGGACACACATGCCCCGGCATCACCATGCGGTAAAGTTCGGCGGTCCTGGCGGGTGAATCAGGCATCGGAAAATCCCTCAGGTGCTGCTCAGGTACGACATCGCCACCCGGGCAAGCTAACATCCGTACCATGGTACAGAGTCAACCCGGGTCCGGAATGACCATAGCCGGGCTCGCACGCCAATGCGGCGTGGGAGTCGAGACGGTGCGCTTTTATCAGCGCCGGGGCCTGATGCCTGAGCCGCCCCGGCCAGCGGGTGACGGCCGCGCGGGCGGCATCCGCCGCTACGGCTCCGGGGATGCCCGGCGGCTGCGCTTCATCAGGGCTGCCCAGACCGCCGGCTTCACACTGCAGGAGATCGGCGAACTGCTGGCCCTCGATGCCATGGACGACCGCGACCGGGCGCGGCAACTGGCCCGCGCGCGCATCGCGGCCCTGGAGGGTAAGATCGCCGAGCTGACGGCCGCGCGCGATGCGCTGGGCCGGCTCGCCCGGGATTGCGCCAGGGACCCGCGCGGACCCTGCCCGATCCTCGGCGCTTTCGATCCCCCGCCCTTGCAGGAAGCTCCCGCGGCTGGTATAAAGCTCGGCCCCGGTGGGACTCAGGACAAGCCTCGTCCCACCTAACTTACTGATCGTAAAGGTTTTTCTATGTCCCGCGTATGCGAGATTACGGGCAAGGGCCCGGCTGTCGGTAACCGCGTTTCCCACGCGAACAACAAGCGTCGCCGCCGCTTCCTGCCGAACCTGCACACGCAGCGTTTCTGGCTGGAAACCGAAAAGCGCTGGGTCTCCCTGCGCGTCTCCACCCATGGCCTGCGCACCATCGAGAAGAAGGGCGTCGACGTCGTCGTCGCCGAGCTGCGCGCCCAGGGCGAGAAGATCTAAGCCGGCAGGAACAGGAGAACATCATGCGTGAGAAAATCAAGCTGCTGTCCACCGCCAACACCGGGCACTTCTACGTCACCACGAAGAACAAGCGCCTGCACCCGGACAAGATGGAGATCAAGAAATTTGATCCCGTGGCCCGCAAGCACGTGGCCTACAAGGAAACCAAGATCAAGTAAGTCCGGCGGGACTTGCGGTCGTACAAGGCCCGGCATGTCCGGGCCTTTGTTTTTCTAAGCAGCCGCGAAGCCGGCCAGCACCTGCTCCAGCGGCTGCGGCTCACCGAAGGCATAACCCTGGGCGTAGTCCACTCCCATGCTGCGCACGGTCTGGGTGATGTCATCGGTCTCGACGTACTCGGCCACCGTTTCCAGCTTCAGCGTCCGCGCCAGTTCCAGGATGCCGCTCACGGTGGCCCGGGAACGCGGCTCGGTGACGATGTCGCGCACGAAACTGCCGTCGATCTTCACGCGCCCCACCTGCAGCGCCTTCAGCACCGCGAGTGAATTCGCGCCGGTGCCGAAATCATCCAGCGCGAAGCGGCAGCCCAGCTGCCGCAGCCTGCCGAGCATGTCGTTGGCGCGCGCCAGGTTCACCAGCGCCGCCTGCTCGGTGATTTCCAGCACGATGCAGTCCTGCGGCAGGTCGGCTGCCGCCAGCTGTGCGGCCAGGAACTCGATGAAGGACTCATCCCCGATCGCCTGGCCGGAGATATTGATCGAGAAACTCTTGCCGCTGCGGCGCAGCGCCTTGCGGAACGGCGCCAGCATCGACAGCGCGCGCGACACCACCCAGCGGTCCACCGAGGGCAGCAGCTGGTACTGGCTGGCGGCCTCGATCAACGGCCCCGGCAGCTGCGGCAGGCCATCCGCGCCCTTGAAGCGCAACAGGACTTCATAGCCCCCGGGCTGGCGCTGCCCCTGCAGCGGCTCGATGCCCTGCGCGTACAGCAACAGCCCGTCGTTCCTGAGTGCGTTGCGCAGCAGGCCCACGGCCACCACGTTGTCCTGGCGGCGCACGATGCTGCCGTCATCGAATGAATACAGCTCCACGCGGTTGCGGCCATGGCTCTTGGCCATCTTGCAGGCCACCTCCGCGGCGGCGATGGCGCGCGCCAGGCCCTGGGGCATGTCCACCAGCGCGGCAATACCGCAGCTGACCGAAGCCTCGATGGGGTTGTCCACCGAACCGATCCGCAGCCGCGATACGGCCCCCTGGATCAATGAGGCGATCTCCCGGGCCTGCGCCGTCGAGGCCCCGGGCAGCACCAGCACGAAGCGATCACCGGCCACGCGGCCGGCAAAGCCGGTCCCGGGCATGTACGGCGGCGCCAGCAGCTCCGCGATACGCACGATCAGCTCATCACCCAGTTCAAAGCCGTGGGATTCATTGACCACGCTCAGGTGATCGACGTCCAGGTACACCAGGCTGTCATCCCGGAAGCTGGAATCCTGCGCCAGCAGGCGCTCGTACAGCTGTTCCAGGCCATCGCGCGTATACAGATGGGTGGTAAGGTCGAACTGCGCATTGACCAGCCGCAGCTGCTGACGCTCCGGGCGCCGCGTCGCGGCGGCACGCGGTGGTTGCGAGACCGCTGCCAGTTCGCGCCACAGGCACTCGATGCAGGCCTTCAGCCGTTGCAGCACGGCGCGCGCATGGCCCGGCGGCGGCGGCTCGGCGCGCTCGGCCGGCTGAATGACGCACAGCACCCCCAGCAGGCTCTGCTCCTGCCGCAGGGCGATGACGGTCACCCAGTGCTTTGCCATCCGGACGGCCGCCGTTGCCACGGCCCCCGGGGAGGCCGTCCAGCGCTGGGTCCGCAGCCAGCCGGCCAGCGGGTCCGGCGCCACGTTGCCGGTATGTCCCAGCGCTTCGAGCTCGCCATCGAACAGGCACACCCCCACCGTCCCCGGCAGCAGGGCGCCGACCAGCTCACCGTAGGACTGTGCCAGCAGCGGGCCGGATTCAGGCGTGGTCGATGGGCAGGGCAGAGACATACAACCTGCACTCTAGGCAATCCCACAAGACCCCGGCCGCGACGCTGGCACGCTCCCCGGGCCAGGAAAGGTGTGGTGCATCACAAAACCGGGGATGCAGGCGCCACACCTGGCGTACGCTTGGGCCATGCCGGAATTACCCGAAGTCGAGACCACGCGCCGCGGTCTCGAACCCCACGTCACCGGGCGGCGCATCCTGTCGCTGACCGTCCGCGAACGACGCCTGCGCTGGCGGGTCGCCCCCGGCCTGCCCGGGTTGCTGGCCGGCCAGAGCATCGAGGCGGCCGGGCGGCGTGCCAAGTACCTGCTGCTGCACCTGACGCACGGCACGCTGCTGTGGCACCTGGGCATGTCCGGCAGCCTGCGCATCGTGCCGGCCGGCACGGCGCCCCGGACCCACGACCACATCGACCTGGTGCTGGATTCGGGCCAGGCGGTGCGGTTCAACGATCCGCGCCGCTTCGGCAGCCT
>Ga0153956_1001055_pt1 | contig 26511 bp, 26 predicted proteins | sample TSFL040MetaG_FD_104704 | JGI IMG/M metagenome (GOLD analysis project Ga0153956, IMG submission 104704) | Attine ant fungus gardens microbial communities from Florida, USA - TSFL040 MetaG | ecosystem: Host-associated > Fungi > Mycelium > Unclassified | place: USA: Florida, Wekiwa Springs... | reverse complement strand
GTGCGCACGGTCCATGTCAGCAGCGCGCAGCCGAAGAGATGGCGCGCGATCCATGGCGCGGGGGCGGGCAGTTCATCGATCCAGTAGGCGACGAAATGCGGGCGGGTGCGGAAGGCATGGCGCAGATGGAGCATGCCGCGCACTTGCTCCGGCGGCAGCGCCTGCCATTCGGCATCGTGATAAGTGCGCTCCGCGATGATGCCGCGTGGCACGCCGGGAACATGCTCGCGGATCGCCATCACCTGATCGGGATCGAACGACATCAGCGCCAGCGGGCCCTTGTAGGTGCGCACGATGTCGGCGATGCGCCGGATCAGGCGGCGGTCGCCGTCGAACCGGCTCTTGATCTCGACCACCAGCGGCACGCGGCCCGCCGTCATCTCGCACAATTCGCCGAGCGTGAGCATGCGGTCGGCGGTGTCCCTGAAGCGCACGGTTTTCAACTCGGCGGTGTTCAAGGCGCGGATGTCGTCGCCGCGCTCGGTGAGGCGGGCGAGCGTGTCGTCGTGAAACACCATGGCCTCGCCGTCGGCCGACAATTGCAGGTCGGTTTCGATGGCGAAGCCACCCGCGATCGCGGCGGTAAAGGCAGAGGGCGTGTTTTCGATAATGCCTCTGGCGCGGTCGTGCAGCCCGCGATGTGCGACCGGTGAAGCCGTCAGCCAGCGCGGCGCGCGGGAGAGCATCACATCACCTCGAACTGGCCATCGACCTCGACGGCGGCATCCGCGGGCAGAGCGGCGACGCCGACGGTCGTGCGCGCGTGGCGGCCCTTGTCGCCGAACACTTCGACCATCAGGTCGGAGGCGCCGTTCATGACCTTCGGTCCGTCGAGAAAATCGGGCACGGAATTGATGAAGCCGCCGAGCCGGATCACCCGCACGACGCGGTCGAGATCGCCGATGGCGGCCTTGACCTGAACGAGCAGATTGATGGCGCAGCCGCGCGCGGCAGCCTGGCCTTGCGCCATGCTGACGGTCGCACCCAGCTTGCCCTTGGCGATCAGTTGCCGGGTGGCGTCGTTGCAGACCTGCCCGGAGACGGTGAGGATGTTGCCGGTGCGGACGAACGGAACGTAATTGGCGATCGGAGACAGTGGCGCGTGCAGCGTGATCCCAAGCGCAGCCAGCTTCCGTTCGATCTCACCTGCCATTCTCATCCTCCATCACCGGACCGTTTTTGGCGCGGATCATGCCCAAGTTGCGGCATAATCCCAGCGCCAATATGCTCCAAATCTGGGATTGGCAAGGAGAGAACATGAGGTCGTTGCGGTTGTTTTTGCGGAATTTTGGCGCGTTCGGCATCGTTGCGATATCAGGCGCGCTCGCGCAGGCGCAGCCAGCGGCCAGCGTGCCGTTCATGGCGCACGAGGCGGCCTATGATCTCAGTTTGGCGCAGGCGCGCGGCAACGCGGCGGTCAATTCCGCGAACGGGCGCATCGTTTACAAGTTCGGCGGCAATGCCTGCGAAGGTTATTCGACCGATTTCCGGCAGGTGTCGCGGATCGAGGCCGGCGAGGACAAGACCACGACGAGCGATCTGCGTTCGACCAATTGGGAGGATGCCAAGGGCCAGCGCTATCGCTTCAAGGTGGTCAGCCAGACCAACGATGGCGAGCCGTCTTATGTGGACGGGGTGGCCGAACGCGGGCCGGACGGCACCATCACCGTGAAGCTGAAGCAGCCGCAGGTGAAAATTTTCACGCTCGGCAAGGATATCGTATTCCCGACACAGCAGACCCGCCGCATCATCGAGGCGGCGAAAGAGGACAAGCGGTTTCTGGAGCTTGGCGTCTATGACGGCTCGGACAATGGCGAGAAGGTTTACGACACCTTCGTGGTGATCGGGCAGCCGATCGCGGGCAACCGCACCTCCGCATTGCCCGATGTCGCTAGCAAGAACGATACGTTGAAGGCGCAGACCCGCTGGCCGGTGACGGTGAGCTATTATGATCGCGGCGGGAAGCTCGATCATGGCGAGCAAACCCCGCTCTATACGATGTCGTTCGAACTGTACGAGGATGGCGTCTCGCGTGCGCTGGTGCTCGATTACAACGATTTCGTCGTCAAGGGCACGATGGACAAGTTCGAGGTCGGCGAGAGCAAGCCGTGCAAGTAACGCGCGATCACGAATCCTTCCGCCGCAGCGACGAGGGGCTCGCGGGCTTCGCCGTATAGGCGATGCCGCGCACCACGGCGTTGTCGCCGAAACGCTTGCGTACTTCGTCCATTGCGCGCTCCGCATGCGCGGAGCGGCGGTTGAGCATGTCTTCCTCATCCGCGCCATTCGATGGACATAATGCGCTGACGCCGACGCCGAGCAGCCGGAACGCGGTGCCGTCGGTCTCGCGCGCCAGCATCTCGCGCGCGATGGCGAAGATTCGGTTGGCAAGCTGGGTGGGGGCGACGATGGATTGCGAGCGCGTGCGCTGGCGGAAATCGGCGGTTTTCAGCTTCAGCGTGATGGTCGATCCGGCATGCCCGCCGGTCTTGAGGCGGCGTGATACTTTTTCGCTCAGATCCCATAAGATGCGTTCCAGTGTCACGTAGTCGCGCAGATCGGTTTCGAACGTGGTCTCGCTGGAAATCACCTTCGCGCCGCGATCCGGCACCACCTTGCGCTCGTCGATGCCATGCGACAGCCGCCATAATCTGCGGCCTTCCGCGCCGAAGGCGCGCATCAGGTCGGTCTCATCAGCGCGCTGCAATTCGCCGATCAGGCGGAAGCCGTGATCGCGCAGCTTCTCCTGCATCGCCGGGCCGACGCCGTAGATGAAGCCGACGGGCTTGTCCGCCATCATCGCCTTTGCGTTTTCCACATCGAGCACCGCGAAGCCGCGCGGCTTGTCGAGGTCGGAGGCCATCTTGGCGAGGAATTTGTTGGCGGACAGCCCGACGGACACGGTGATGCCGATGTCGCGTTCGACCTGTGCGGCGAAGCGCGCCAGCACCTTCGCGGGGATCATCCCATGCAGGCGCTCGGTGCCCGAGAGGTCGAGGAAGGCTTCGTCGATCGACAACGGCTCGACCAGCGGCGTCAGCGCGAGCATCGCCTGCCGCACCTCGCGGCCGACCTGAACGTATCGCGCCATGTCCGGGCGGATGACGACGGCTTCGGGGCACATGTCGAGCGCCTTGTACATCGGCATCGCCGAGCGCACGCCATAGGTGCGGGCGATGTAGCAGGCCGCTGAGACGACGCCACGCTTGCCGCCGCCGATGATGACGGGCTTGTCGGCGATCTCGGGCCGGTCGCGCTTTGTGACAGTCGCATAAAAAGCGTCACAATCGATATGGGCGAGGTGGAGGTGCGCCAGCGCACGGTGCCGCAAGAGGCGCGGCGAGCCACAGGCGGCGCAGCGCGCGGCCTGCGGGGCTGCGTCGGTCAGGCAATCCCGGCAGAAGCCGGGCGGCGGGGAGGCCACGTCCATCGTTCGCCGTCACTATCAGCCATGAATGGTGTCGCCCAGCGCCTCGCGCGCGGCGGCGATGGTCGGCGGAGGGAATTGCGAGAAATCGGAAAACGCCTTCACCGTGTCGTCATCCCGCATGATGAAATCGAGCACCCCGGCCAGAAAGCGAGGGTCCGCTGCCGATGAGCGCAGCGTCTGTGGCCCGATACCGCTTTCGGTCAGGAACTGCCCCAGGCGCTCGGGATCGCCAGCGAGGAAGGCGAGCGCGCGAATCGCCACGATTTCAGCGACTTCCGCGGGACTCCGGCCGGGCTTTTCGACCATTCTTATTTGCCTTTCCGTAACTTATCGGCACTATTTTGAATCATCATGCCCGAGTCATTCCGGCGTGGCGACGCCTAATCGTATTGCAGGCGGCGGAACTGACGTCGAGCGGCATTGGAGGAGCGGGGGTGGCCAAGACCGTCCTGATCGTGGAGGACAACGAGCTTAACATGAAGCTCTTCCGCGATCTGCTGGAAGCTCACGGATATCAGACCGTCGGCACCAGCAACGGCCGCGAGGCCCTGAGGCTGGCGCGCGAGCACCGCCCCGACCTTATTTTGATGGATATTCAGCTTCCCGAAGTCTCCGGCCTCGAGGTCACGCGCTGGATCAAGGACGACGCCGAATTGCGCGCGACGCCCGTGGTCGCGGTGACGGCTTTCGCCATGAAAGGCGACGAGGAACGGATTCGCGAGGGCGGCTGCGAGGCCTATTTGTCCAAGCCGATCTCGGTCGGAAAATTTATTGAGACAGTCCGGCGGTTCGTCGGCTGAGGGAGTTTTTAAATGTCTGCGCGGGTTTTGGTCGTCGATGACGTCCCGGCAAACGTCAAGCTGCTGGAAGCGCGGCTGTCGGCGGAATATTTCGACGTCGTCACCGCCAATTGCGGCACGCAGGCGCTGGAAATCTGCCAGCGCGCGGAATGCGACATCGTTCTGCTCGACGTGATGATGCCCGACATCGACGGCTTCGAAGTCTGCCGCCGTCTGAAGTCCGATCCGCGCACGCACTTCATTCCGGTGGTGATGGTGACAGCGCTCGACAGTCCCTCGGATCGCGTGCGCGGCCTCGATGCGGGCGCCGACGATTTTCTCACCAAGCCGGTCTCGGACGTGGTGCTGATCGCTCGCGTGCGCTCGCTGACACGGCTGAAGATGATGACCGATGAGCTGCGCATGCGTGCCATCACGTCTCATGAGATCGGCGTGCAGGCGCCGGAGCGCGAAGCGATCGCCGACACCGGCAAGGGTGGCAAAATTCTTCTGGTCGATGATCGTCCGTCGTCCTACGAGCGGTTGGCGCCGGTGCTTGCCGAGGAGCATTCGGTCGATGTCGAGCCGAACCCCGCGGAAGCGCTGTTTCATGCGGCGGAAGGCAATTACGATCTGCTGATCGTCTCGCTCAATCTGGAGAATTTCGACGGGTTGCGGCTTTGCAGCCAGGCTCGTTCGCTGGAGCGCACGCGCAGCGTGCCGCTGCTGGCGCTGTCCGATGCCGGGAACAACACGCAATTGATGCGCGGGCTGGAAATCGGCGTGAACGATTACCTGCTGCGCCCGGTGGACAAGAACGAATTGTTGGCGCGGTCGCGCACGCAGATCCGCCGCCGCCGCTACACGCACTTCCTGCGCGACAGCGTGCAGAATTCGCTGGAAATGGCGATCACCGATCCGCTCACCGGCCTGCACAATCGCCGTTATCTGGAAAGCCATGTCGGCACGCTCGCGGAGCAGGCGGCCGCGCGCGGCAAGCCGCTCGCGCTGATGATTCTGGATATCGATTACTTCAAGTCGATCAACGACACTTACGGCCATGATGCGGGCGACGACGTGCTGCGCGAATTCGCCACCCGCATCCGCAAGTCGATCCGGGGTATCGATCTGGCCGCGCGTTACGGCGGCGAGGAATTCGTCATCGTGATGCCGGAAACCGATCTGCATGTCGCTGGCATCATCGCCGAGCGGCTGCGGCGCGCGATCGCGAACGAGCCGTTTTCCATCGAGAAGGGTGTCAAACGCATCGAGGTGACGATCTCGGTCGGTATTTCGATGCTGGAGACGAAGAACGAGCCGGTCGCCGATGTGCTCAAGCGGGCCGATCAGGCGCTGTACCGCGCCAAGCATGACGGCCGCAACCGTGTCGTCGTCGCCGACGCGGCATAGCTTTCCGTTCCATCCGGGCCGCGCTGGCGATATGCCGCGCCCGCAGCTATGATCGCGCCATGACCGTGACGGACATCGCATCGCGAACCTACAACCACGGCTGGCGGCTTGATCCGATCGTGCGCAGCCTGCTCGATACCGACTTCTACAAATTCCTGATGCTGCAGATGATCCGGAAACTGTATCCGGACGAGCAGGTCACCTTTTCGGTCATCAACCGCAGCCGTCATGTGCGACTCGGCGAGATCATCGACGAGAGGGAATTGCGCGCCCAGCTCGACCATGCGCGCAGCGTGCGTTTTTCCAAGAAGGAACTGATCTGGCTCGCCGGCAATACCTTCTACGGCAAGACCCAGATGTTCGCGCCGGATTTTATCGACTGGTTGTCGGCCTTCCAGCTTCCGGACTACGAATTGCGCAATGTCGGCGGCCAGTACGAGTTGCATTTCCATGGGCCGTGGACCCACACCACGATGTGGGAAATTCCCGCGCTTGCCATCATCAACGAATTGCGTTCGCGCCAGGCGATGAAGGGGCAGGGCCGCTTCGCGCTCGACGTGCTCTATGCGCGCGCCAAGGCCAAGCTGTGGGCCAAGGTGGAGCGGCTGCAAAAGCTCGACGGGTTGCGCCTGTCCGACTTTGGTACAAGGCGCCGCCACGGCTTTCTGTGGCAGCGCTGGTGCGTGGAGGCGCTCAAGGAAGGGCTTGGTTCTGCCTTCACCGGCACCTCCAACGTGCTGCTGGCGATGGACAACGATCTTGAAGCCATCGGCACCAACGCCCACGAGCTGCCGATGGTCGCGGCGGCCCGTGCCACAAGCGATGAAGAGTTGCGTCGCGCGCCGTACCTTATCCTCGATCAATGGCGGCACGCCTATGACGGCAATTTGCTGATCGCGCTGCCTGATACGTTCGGCACCGAAGCATTCCTGCGCGACGCGCCCGACTGGGTGGCGGATTGGACCGGCTTCCGGCCCGACAGCGCGCCGCCGATTCCGGCGGGCGAGGGCATCATCCGGTGGTGGACGGACAAGGGCCGCGATCCGAAAGAGAGGCTGCTGATCTTCTCCGACGCCATGGATGTCGATTCGATCGAACAGACGCACCGGCATTTCGCCGGGCGCGTGCGGACGAGCTTCGGCTGGGGGACCAACCTCACCAACGATTTCGTCGGCTGCTCGCCCGGCGGCGCCGCCGCTCTCGATCCGATCTCGCTGGTCTGCAAGGTAACCTCGGTCAACGGCCGCCCGGCGGTGAAGCTCTCGGACAATCCGGAAAAGGCGACCGGCAGTCCGGACGAGATCGCACGTTACCTGCGCGTGTTCGGCGATGCCGGGCGCGTGCGCGCCGCGGTGCATGTGTAGAGGCCAATGAAATGTGTAGAGGCCAACAAAAAAACGGAGCCGTGAGGCTCCGTCATTGTCTCTCGATCAGCTTGCGGCGGGGCAGGCTGACTTGAATCTTACTTGATCTTGGCTTCGCGGAATTCGACGTGCTTCTTCGCGACCGGGTCGTACTTCTTCTTGACCAGCTTGTCGGTCATGGTGCGCGAATTCTTCTTGGCGACGTAATAGAAGCCGGTATCCGCGCTGGAGACGAGCTTGACCTTGATCGTGACCGCTTTGGCCATCTTCGAAATCCTCGATGTCTGGAATCTGAAGCGGGCCGGACGAGGCCAACCCGCGTTTGGCCGCAACCTAGCCTCGAATGTCCCAAAGTCAAGGTTTTCGGCTTCCCGAGGCTACGATTTTCGCCGTTCCAGCCGGAAATATCCCGCTTTTCCGGGGATTTAGCGGGGTTTTTGGGTTATCCCGCCGAAAATCCCGCCGGGGTGAATTCGAGGTCGAGTTTCCGCCATTCCTTGTATTTGTCGGCGGGCAGCATCGAATAGGGCTGACAGGCCTCGATCGCATGAATCGCGGCTTTCAGGATCGGCGGTCCCTTCGGCGTGGCCTTCGCCGCCATCAGCGTGGGTGTCGCCGCGAGGCTGCCGTCGCGCTTGAGCGAGACCCGCAGCACGATTTTGGCGTCATCCGTCGGCGTAACGCCCGCAGGCAATTTCAGGCACGATTTCAGGTGCGCGCGAAAGGCGGCGACGACATCGGTTTTCAGGTCCGCCGTGACCTGATCGTCGGTGAAGCCGCCGATGCCGGACAGGAAGGGATCGCCATATTGGTCCATCACGTCGGGTTGCACCACCGGTGCGCCGGTGATGGCGGCTTGCGGCAAAGCAGGTGGTTCGGGCTGCGGCGGCGTCTGCGGCTCTTTGGCGGGCGTGGCTGTGTCGGGCTTGGGTGGCTCAGGCGTCTCGGTGGGTTTTTCAGCTTCCGCCTGTTCCGGCTTCGGCTCATTGGCCTTTGATTCGTCCATTTTTGAATCATCTGGCGCCGAGGCGTCGCCGGACGTCTCCAGGCTCGGCAGCGACAGGCCGCCGGGCTTTTCCGCGGGTGCATCCTTCGTCGAAACCAGTTCGACGTTGATCGCAGGCGGCGGCGCGCTCTCGAACAATTTCACGCCCGAACCGAACATGACCCAGCCCAGCAGCGCGACATGCGCTAGAATCGACACGGCGCCACCCGCGCGCCGCAGCCATTCCTTGTCAATGATGTCGCGCCAGGTCCATGCCATGCGGCGACAACCTACCGTTGGCTCGCGTCAGCTGCCATCGCTTTCACGGATGCTCTCCCGTCGCATTACAGCGTGTCGCGCAGCCGCACGCCGTTGCGGAAATGAAAGAACGGCACGTCTGCCCGGTGGGTCAGCGGTCCCACCGCGAGGCGGGCTGCGAGTTCGTCCAGGACGCTTTGTGTCATGAAGTGAACGTCGGCGAGCGGGGCCGCGCCGAGTTCGATCCATGTCAGTTCGACCAACTCCGCATCGGCATGGACGATGCCCCTGACAGTGTGGGCGATGGCGGAGATGTCGGCGGTGAAGAAGCGCGTGTCGAACCGGCGGATCAGTCTGGGCGGCGTGATGGCGCGGGCGATCAGGTAAAGCTGCGAGGGATCGGGCAGCAGACCCGTCTCCGCGAAGGGAGACTATTCTCCCTTGAGTGCGGCCTTTTGCGCAGGTGTGAGGGGCGTGGACGGCTTGCTTCCGAGGCACAGGCCGGTCTCCTCGCACATCTCGCGGATGGCGGCGGCGGCAAGTGCACGGGCACGGGCAGGCGTCGTTCTGGGAGTGCCCGCGAGCAGTTTTGCTTCAAGCTCTCCGGGGAGTTTTGCCGCCAGCGGAATGCGGTGGTCGGTCGGATCGACGCTGCCACCGGGAAAGACCAGCTTGTTGGGCATGAAGACAAGGTCCGCATGCCGGCGGCCGAGCAGAACCTTTGGCACGGGGCCGCTGCGGTCGATCAGGATGAGCGTCGCGGAATCGCGCGGCCGCCGATAGGGATGGCGGGCTTCTTCCTTGGTCTGTACCGATGGCGCGTTCATCCGGACGCGCGCGTCAGGCCGGATGATCCGACTCGTCCACGGTTTTCGTGTCGTCGAATCCGTGCATCCGGAACGCCCATTGCAGACCGACGACCGCGCCCTTGATCGGTTGCAGCAGCAGAAGTGACGCGATCAGGGTAATCGGCAGATAGATCGCCAGTTGCAGAGGGATGGGTGGTGAATAATTGGTCTCGACCCACAGCATGATCGGCACCACGATATGGCCGACGATCACGATCACGAGATAGGCGGGCAGATCGTCGGCGCGGTGATGGGTGAAATCCTGTCCGCATTCGGAGCAGCAATCGGCCGTTTTCAGGAAGGCGCGGAACAGCTTGCCTTGACCGCAAGCGGGACAGCGGCCGCGCCAGCCGCGTGCCATCGCGCTCCACAGATCGCGCTTGGGCGAAGCGGCCGAGGATGGCGTCCAGCTCGTTGCCGTCTTCGTCATGATCGCCGGAGTCTGCACCGCTGCGCTGTCCATCACTTGCCTCGCTTGCCCTTGCCGGATTTGATCTTCGAATTGCCTTTGGGCTTGCCCCTGCGGGTTTTGCCCTTGGCAGCCCGCCCTGCCTTCGCGACCGCGCCGTGCTTGATGCCGGGGCGGTCGCGCTTGCCGAATTTGCGCCTGCCGCGCGGCGTCTTGGTTCCCTCGGACAGAAGTTCGAACCGCAACGCGCCTGCAACCGGCGCTGCTTCTATCAGACGAACCTCGACCACGTCACCCAGTCTGTGCATGGCACCACTGCGTGTTCCGATCAGGGCATGGCGGGCTTCGTCGAAATTGTAGAACTCGCTGCCGAGCGTGCGGACGGGGATCAGGCCATCGGCGCCGGTGTCGGTGAGCTTGACGAACAGTCCCGCCTTGGTGACGCCGGAAATGCGTCCCTGGAATGTCGCGCCGACGCGGTCGGCGAGGAAATGCGCGATCAACCGGTCGGTGGTTTCGCGCTCCGCTTTCATGGCGCGGCGTTCGGTCAGCGAAATCGCGGCGGCGACTTCGCCCAGCGTTTCCAGCGTCTCGTGTTCGGGAAGCGCGCCGTCGCCGAGGCCGAGTGCACGGATCAAGGCACGATGCACGATCAGATCCGCGTAGCGCCGGATCGGCGAGGTGAAATGCGCGTAGCGCCGCAAATTGAGGCCGAAATGGCCGTAATTGTCGGAGGCATATTCGGCCTGCGCCTGCGAGCGCAGCACCACCTCGTTGACCAGCGATTCCGTGTCGCGGCCCTTCACCTGCGCGAGGATGCGGTTGAACACCGATGGCCGCAGCGCGCCCGACTTGGTGAACGGCATATCGAGCGTCTTGAGGAATTCGTGAAGGTTGTGAACCTTCTCCGCCGACGGCTGGTCGTGCACGCGGTAGATCAGCGGCAACGCTTTCTTTTCCAGCGTCTCGGCGGCGGCGACGTTGGCGAGGATCATGAATTCCTCGATCAGCCGGTGCGCATCGAGCCGGTCCGGCGTGGTGACGCGATCTACCGTGCCATCCGGCTTCAGCAGAATCTTGCGCTCGGGCAATTCGAGTTCGAGTGGATCACGCGCGTCGCGCGCGCGCTTCACCAGCGCATAAGCTGTGTAAAGCGGTGCGATGATGGGCTCACACAGGGGACCCGTCGTGTCGTCCGGCCGTCCGTCGCGGGCGGCCTGCGCCTGCACGTAGGAGAGCTTTGCCGCCGAGCGCATCAGGATGCGGTGGAAGGTGTGCGAACGCTTGATGCCGTCCGCGCCGATCACCATGCGCACCGCGATGGCGCCGCGTGGCTCGTTCGGCTTGAGCGAGCACAGATCGTTGGAGATGCGCTCGGGCAGCATCGGCACCACGCGGTCCGGGAAATAGACCGAGTTGCCGCGTTTGAGCGCTTCGCGGTCGAGCGCTGAATCCGGCCGCACGTAGTAGGCGACGTCCGCAATCGCGACGTTGACGATAAAGCCGCCCTTGTTGGCGGGGTCGGTGTCGGGCGCGGCATGCACCGCGTCGTCGTGGTCCTTGGCGTCCGGCGGGTCGATGGTGATGAGCGGCACGTCGCGCCAGTCTTCGCGGCCCTTCAAGGCTGCGACTTTGGCCGCTTCAGCTTCCTCAATCGCGGCGCGCGAAAATTCCTGCGGGATTTCGTGGGCGTGAATGGCGATCAGGCTAATGGCCTTTTCGGTCTTCATCGAGCCGAGCCGTTCGCGCACGCGGCCTGAGGGCAGGCCGTAGCCGCGCCCCCGGACCAGTTCGACGCTGATGAGATCACCGTCCTGCGCGTTGTCGCTGTCGGCGGCAGAGATAATGAGTTCGCGCCCGGCCTGTTTCTTGTCGACCGGGATCATCCGGCCGCCGCCTTGCGGGCTGGCGCGGAAAATGCCGAGCACGCGGCTTCTGGTTTTTTCCAGAACCTTGATGACGCGGCCAGTATAGAGCGCGGTGCGCTCGCCGCGTTCTTTTTCGATCCGCAGCAGCACCCGCTCGCCGACGCCCGCGACCGTGCCGGGCTTCGGGCGGCGCGGGGTATGGATGTGGATCACGGGCGCGGGGCCGTCGATGTCCTCGGCCCATTCGGCGGGAACGGCGATCAACTCGCCGTCGCTGTCGGTCTTGACGACATCGGCGACGAGGGTGGGGGGCAGCGAGCGGGCGTCGTGCACGCGCTTGCCTCGCTTGGCGATCACGCCTTCGTCGGCGAGTTCACGCAGGATGCGGCGCAGGGCCGCGCGGGAGTCGTTCTTGAGGCCGAAGTGCCGGGCCAGTTCGCGCGTGCCCGCCTCATGGGGATGGGTCTTGATGAACGCGACAATGCTCTCCTTGTCGGGAAAGCCGTCTGTCGCGTCACGCTTGTTTTTCATTATCCGTTTGCTTTTCCGGCGCTCTTCTTCGCCGCTGGTTTGGCTTTCGCGGCCTTCTTGGCGGCGGGCTTCGCAGCGCTGGTGCGGGCCTTGGAGGTCGTGCGCGCGGCTGCTTTCTTGGCAGGAGCTTTCGCCTTGCCGTCGGCCTCGCCCTCGGTTTTGCTGTCGGCCTTCTTCTTGGCCGCCGCTTTTTTCGGAGCCGCCTTTTTCGGCGCGGCTTTCTTTGCAGCACCGCGCTTGGCCTTGCCGCCGCCCTTCGCGGCGCGCGCCTCGATCAGCGCGATGGCTTCCTCGACCGTGATTTGCTCCGGTTCCTTGTCGTCGGGGATCGTGGCGTTGATGCCGTCGATGGTGACGTAAGCGCCGTAGCGGCCCTTCTTGAGCATGATCTTGCCGCCGCGCGCCGGATGGTCGCCGATCTCCTTGCCGGGGTCGGCGCCGAAGCGGCGGCTCGGGCCCTTGGCGATTTTCTCGGCGATCAGCGTCACCGCGCGGTTGAGGCCGACATTATAAACGTCGTCACCGGCCTCGAGGCTCGCATAGGTCTTGCCGTGGCGCACGAACGGGCCGAACCGGCCGATGCCCGCAGTGATGATCTCGCCATCCTCCGTGTGCGGGCCGACATCGCGCGGCAGCGATAACAGCTTGAGCGCGAGATCGAGTTCGACATCGGCGGGCGACATGTTCTTGGGAATGCCTGCGCGCTTCGGCTTTTCGTCCTCGGCATAATCCTTCGGCTCGCCGAGCTGGATGTAGGGGCCGAACCGTCCGGCCTTCACCGCAACATCGAGATCGGTCTTCGGGTCCTTGCCGAGCAGGCGGTCGCTCGATGCGCTCGATGAGGCGAGGGGACGCGTGTAGCGGCATTCGGGATAGTTCGAGCAGCCGACGAAGGCGCCGAACTTGCCCGCCTTGAGATTGAGCTTGCCGGTGCCGCAGCTCGGGCACTGGCGCGGATCGCCGCCGTCGGCGCGCGGCTCGTAGATGTGTTCGCCGAGCATCGCGTCGAGCACGTCGAGCACTTCGGAGACGCGCACGTCCTTGATGTCGTCGACCGCGCCTATGAAGTCGCGCCAGAAATCCTTCAGCACGGCCTTCCAGGCGATCTCGTTGTTGGAAATCTTGTCGAGCTTTTCCTCGAGGTCGGCGGTGAAGTCGAACTCGACGTAGCGTGTGAAGAATTTTTCGAGGAAGGCGACGACGACGCGGCCCTTGTCCTCGGCGGAGAGACGCTTCTTTTCGAGCTTCACATAGCCGCGATCTTTCAGCACCTGCAGGATCGAGGCGTAGGTGGACGGGCGGCCGATGCCGAGTTCTTCCATGCGCTTGACGAGAGAGGCTTCCGAGAAGCGCGGCGGCGGCTCGGTGAAATGCTGGGTGACGGCGAGGCTTTCGCGCTTGAGCGCTTCGCCCTCGCTCATCGCGGGCAGGCGGCGGCTTTCCTCGTCTTCCGGATCGTCGTCGCGGCCTTCCTGATAGACCGCGAGGAAGCCGTCGAACTTCACCACCTGACCGGACGCGCGCAGGTCGAGCGTGCGCGCGCCTGCCTTGGCGGTGATATCGACGGTGGTGCGCTCCAGTTCGGCGGATTCCATCTGGCTCGCGACGGTGCGCATCCAGATCAGCTCATAGAGGCGATACTGGTCGTTATCGAGCCGCGCCTTCAGCTTGGCGGGGCGGCGCGAAACATCCGTGGGGCGGATCGCTTCGTGTGCTTCCTGCGCGTTCTTTGCCTTCGACGTGTACTGGCGTGGCGTGCCCGGCACGTAATCCTTGCCGTAATCCTCGCCGATCACCTTGCGGACGGCGGGGATGGCTTCGGGCGCGATCGAGACGCCATCGGTACGCATATAGGTGATGAGGCCAGTGGTCTCGCCTCCGATGTCGATGCCTTCATAAAGGCGCTGCGCGATGCGCATGGTGTGCGCGGGCGCGAAGCCGAGCTTGCGGCTGGCTTCCTGCTGCAACGTCGAGGTAGTGAAGGGCGCTTGCGGGTTGCGGCGCGCGGGCTTGGCTTCCACCAGCGCGACGGAGTAGGTGCCGGCTTCCAGCGCCTTCTTGAAATCCTCGGCTTCCGCGCCGGTGCCGATGTCGAGACGCTGAATCTTCTTGCCGTCGGCGCCGACAAGCCGCGCCTCGAAGGTTTCGTTACGCGGAGTCGCAAGCGTCGCGACCAGCGACCAGTACTCGCGCGGAACGAATTTCTCGATCTCAAGCTCGCGGTCACAGACCAGGCGCAGTGCGACGGATTGCACGCGCCCGGCCGAGCGCGCGCCCGGCAGCTTGCGCCACAACACCGGTGAGAGCGTGAAGCCGACCAGATAATCCAGCGCGCGGCGCGCCATGTAGGCGTCGACCAGCGCACCGTCGATCTCGCGCGGGTGCTGCATTGCCTCGGTGACGGACTGTTTGGTGATGGCGTTGAAGACGACGCGCTCGATCTTCTGGTCCTTCAGCGCGCGCTTCTGTTTCATGACCTCCAGCACGTGCCAGGAGATCGCCTCGCCTTCGCGATCAGGGTCGGTTGCGAGGATCAGCTTGTCCGCGCCCTTGAGCGCCTTGGCGATGTCGTTGAGCCGGGTGGCCGCCTTGGGGTCGGTTTCCCAGATCATCTGAAAATTGGCGTCGGGATCGACCGAGCCGTTCTTGGCGGGAAGGTCCCGGACATGACCGTAGGAGGCCAGAACCTCGTAGGAGGAGCCCAGATATTTATTGATCGTCTTGGCCTTTGCAGGCGACTCCACAATGACGAGATTCATTTGAATCCAATGAGTTAGGCGGAAAATAAGCCCCGGAATCACCGCGAGGGGACGAGGCTTTCGCAGCGATACATGGGTAAAGTGCGGGTTGCTGTCAAATGCCGGTCGCTTGAACAGCCAATGGAGAAGTCACTTAAAGTTGCAATTTTTAATAAAATGAACTGATAGGTTGCATAAATTCGGGTTTTGACTATAAGAATATTATCCTGATTCCGGACTGGGTGCCGCAAATGCCGCCTCGCCGCGACAGATCGACCGGGCTTGAACCAGAGCCACGCAGCCAGGAGGGCGGCGCGGACGAAGCGGCAGCCTTCATCGCCGAGACGCTGCTCAACCTGACGGCCATTTGCCACCGGCACCACCTCGATACGCTCGGCTATCTTTTGGACATGGCGCATATGGAGGCCGAAAGCATCGTGCGCACGCGCCGGAAGCGCGGTTTCTGACCACGGGTCTTTCAGGTCAGCGAAACCAGACCGCCGCCATGGCGCTCCAGCCGTCCGGCCATCTCGAGTTCGAGCAATACGATGCGCACAATCGTTGGTGAGGTATCGGCCATCCGCACCAGATCGTCGATTCCGATCGGCGAGGGGCCGAGCAGACTAATGATCCGGGCCCTGTCGGTGTCCTGCGGCTCACGGTCCCCGTGCGGCGGCTCGTCTTCCTCCATCGGCAACGCGATGGGACGCTCCATGATCGGAGCAACCGCATTTATAATGTCTGTGGCCGAGGTTGTGAGCGTCGCCCCCTGCCTGATGAGGTCGTTGGTCCCGGCGGCGCGCGGGTCAAGCGGAGAGCCGGGGACCGCGAACACCTCGCGGCCCTGTTCGTTGGCGAAGCGCGCGGTGATGAGCGAGCCGGAACGGTGAGCAGCCTCGACGATCAGGATGCCGAGCGCGGTGCCGGAGATCAGGCGGTTGCGGCGGGGAAAGTCGCGGGCGCGGGGCGTATGGCCGAGCGGCATTTCCGAGATCGCGCCGCCGCCCGCCTCGATGATGGAGGCGAGCAGACCTTCATGTTCGGACGGGTAGATGCGGTCGTGTCCGCCCGCGAGCACCGCGACCGTGCCGCCCGTGAGCGACGCGCGGTGCGCTGCCTGATCGATGCCGCGCGCCAGACCCGAGACGATCACGAAGCCTGCGTCCGCGAGATCGCGCGCGATGGTTTGCGTGAATTTCAACCCGACACCGGAGGCGTTGCGCGAGCCGACGATGCCGATCATCGGCCGCATCTCGATATCGGCTTCACCGCGCACGCCGAGCAGCGGCGGCGGATCGTCGATCAGCGCAAGCCGGGGCGGATAGCCGTGTTCATTGGGCGCGAGCAAAACGATGCCGAGCCTGCGGCTATCTTCGAATTCGCGGGCGGCTTCTTCCAGCGAGCAGATTCGTCCGGGACCGCTCGCGCCGCCGCGCCGCGCGAGGTCAGGCAGCCGCTCGATCGCGGCTCTGGCGCTGCCGCAATGATTGACGAGGGAGCGGAAGGTGCGCGGCCCGACATGTTCGCTGCGGATCAGCCGCAGCCAGTCGATGCGCTGCGCGTCGCTCAACCTGATGGGTGCCGATGCGAGCCTGTCCACGACCGCCTCCCGTGGCGGCCAGTGTTGCCTAACTCGGAGCAGGGAACAATGCGGGTTGTTGCGAAATGAGAGGCTTTACGCCTTGCCGCCGATCTTGCCTTCGCTGCCGTCCATCAGGCGGCGGATGTTGGCGCGGTGCTTGAACCACAGGATCGCGGAGAGGATCGCAAACAGTGCCGCCAGCGGCATGTGCTGCAGCCACAGCAACAGCGGCGGGATCGACGCACTGGCGACCAGTGCGGCCAGCGAGGAATAACGCGAGAGCAACGCCACCGCGAGCCAGATCGCGCAGAAGATCAGCGCGGCGGGCCACCACAGCCCGAGCAGTACGCCGATATAGGTCGCAACACCCTTGCCGCCCTTGAACTTCAGCCAGACCGGGAAGATGTGGCCAAGAAACGCACCGAGGCCCGCGGCAATCGCGGCATCATCACCGAACAGATGCCGGACGAGAAGAACCGCGATCGTGCCTTTCAGCATGTCGCCGGCAAGCGTCGCGGCGGCGAGACCCTTGCGGCCGGTGCGCAGCACGTTGGTCGCGCCGATATTGCCCGAGCCGATCGAGCGCAGATCGGCGGTGCCCGCGCGGCGGGTGATCAGGAGGCCGAACGGAATCGAGCCGAACAGATAGCCGATGGCCAGAGCGAGTGCGTTCGCGGCGGCGGGCGACAAATCCATGCGCTCAGACCTGCTCGAACACGGTGCGGCCGCCGACGATGGTGCGGACCGCGCGCCCGGTGAAGCGGGCTTCGTCGAACGGCGTGTTCTTGCACTTCGATTTCAGATCGGCGGGATCGAGCACCCACGGCGTATCGAGATCGATGACGACAATGTCCGCGGGGCGGCCCTTGCGCAGCGTGCCGCCGGGAAGGCCGAGCAGTTCGGCGGGGCGTGTCGACATCGCGCGGATCAGGCGGGAGAGTTCGATCTCGCCGTTGTGGACGAGGCGAAGGCCCGCCGAGAGCATGGTTTCCAGCCCGATCGCACCGGGGGCGGCTTCCGCGAACGGCAGGCGCTTGACCTCGACGTCCTGCGGATTGTGGTCCGACATGATGACGTCGATGAGGCCGGAGGCGAGGGCGGCCACCAGCGCCGCGCGGTCGTCCTCGGTGCGCAGCGGGGGCGAGAGTTTCAGGAAGGTCTTGTAGGGGCCGATGTCGTTTTCGTTCAGCGCCAGATGATTGATCGAGGCCGACGCGCTGACGGCAAGGCCCGCGTCGCGGGCGCGGCGCAAAATCTCGAGCGACTCGACGCAGCTCACGGAGGCCGCGTGATAGCGGCCGCCGGTCAGCGCGACGAGGCGCATGTCGCGCTCCAGCATCACCGCTTCGGCGGCGCTCGGCGCGCCGGTCAGGCCGAGCCGCGAGGCGAGTTCGCCCTCGTTCATCACGCCTTCGCCCGCGAGGTCGGGATCTTCGGTGTGATGGACGATCAGCACGCCGAAATCGCGCGCGTAGGTTAGTGCGCGGCGCATCACCTGCGCATTGGTCACGCTTTTCGCGCCGTCGGTGAAGGCGACCGCGCCCGCGGCTTTGAGGAGGCCGAATTCGGTCATTTCATCGCCCGCGAGCCCCTTGGTCAGCGCGGCCATCGGATGGATGTTGACGACGGCGGTGTCGCGCGCGCGGCGCAGCACGAAATCGACCGTCGCCGAATTGTCGGTGACGGGCTTGGTGTCCGGCTGGCAGATGATGGTGGTGATGCCGCCCGCGGCCGCCGCCTGGCTCGCGGAGGCGAACGTCTCGCGATGGCCCGCGCCGGGTTCGCCGACGAAGGCGCGCATGTCGATCAGGCCGGGGGCCACGACCTTGCCCGCGCAATCGACGATCTCGGCGCCCTCGGGCGCGTGGCTCTTGCCGATGCCGGGTCCGGCATCGGTGATGACGCCGTCCTGGATCAGCACGCAGCCGGGTCCGTCGAGATCGCGGGACGGATCGATCAGGCGGGCGTTGGCGAGAAGCGTGGGGCGGTTATCTTTCAGCATGGTTCACGCATTCGGCAGGTTGCGGGCGAGTGCTTCGAGCACCGCCATGCGCACCGCCACTCCCATTTCGACCTGTTCGCGGATCAGCGATTGCGCGCCGTCGGCGACGATGGAGTCGATCTCGACCCCGCGATTCATCGGGCCCGGATGCATGACGAGCGCATCGGGCTTGGCATAGGACAGCTTCTTCTGGTCGAGGCCGTAGAACTGGAAATATTCCGAGCTCGACGGCACGAAGGAGCCGCTCATGCGTTCGCGTTGCAGCCGCAGCATCATGACGATGTCGGCGCCGTTCAGCCCCTCGCGCATGTCGTGCGCGACCTCGACGCCCATCCGTTCGATGCCGGGCGGCAGCAAAGTGGAGGGGCCGACGACGCGGACCCGTGCGCCCATCAGATTGAGGAGAATGATGTTGGAGCGGGCGACGCGCGAATGCAGCACGTCGCCGCAGATCGCGACCAGCAAACCTTCCAGCCGCCCCTTGTTGCGGCGGATGGTCAGCGCGTCGAGCAGCGCCTGCGTCGGGTGTTCGTGCGCGCCGTCGCCCGCATTGACCACGGAGCCATCGACCTTGCGCGCCAAGAGTTCGACCGCGCCGGAGGCGTGATGGCGCACCACCAGAATGTCGGGGTGCATCGCGTTCAGCGTCACGGCGGTGTCCATCAGCGTCTCGCCCTTGCGCATCGAGGACGAGGACACCGACATGTTCATGACATCCGCGCCCAATCGCTTGCCCGCGATCTCGAAGGAGGACTGGGTGCGGGTCGAGTTCTCGAAGAACAGATTGACCTGGGTGCGGCCGCTCAGGACGGTGCTTTTCTTGTCCACCTGCCGGTTCAATTCGACATATTCGCCGGCGAGGTCGAGGAGGCCGGTGACGTCGGCCGCGGAAAGCCCTTCGATGCCCAGCAGATGCCGGTGTCCGAGGACAAAACTGGATTTCGGTGCTGGGGTCATTAAAGCCAAACCTATAGGCAGACTTGCCATGGGGAGCAAGGCGGATTTGGCGGCTGTGGACGGTTCGCACGAATTCGTGCCGGGCAGGGTGAACGGCGGCCGGGAACGGGCGCGCCGGGGCGCCGTTTGAGGCGGCATTTCACCGGTGCGGGGGGCGTGAAGCGGGGTTAAACTTGCCCCGGAGCGCAAAGGAACGACCCATGACCTTTGGCCGATACGAGATCGCCGCCGTGCTCAACCAGTCGCCGCCGTTTTGCGACGTCAACCTGTTCAACTGCGACGCTCCGCTGATGGAGGCGGTGGCTGCCTGCGGAGCGCGGGACCATGCGGAGGAGTTGTCGCTGTTCGGGCGGCTCTGGGGCTCGGCGGCGATGGCGGCGCGCGGGCGGCTCGCCAACGAGAATCCGCCGAAGCTGAGGACGTTCGATGCGCACGGCGCGCGCCGCGACGAGGTCGAGTTTCATCCCGCCTATCACGAACTGATGGCGCACAGCGCCCATGCCGGGCTGCACAATTCGACATGGAGCGCGGCGGGCACTCCGGCGGGCGGTGCATCGGAAGTGGTGCGCGCGGCGAAATTCTTCATGGCCGCACAGGTCGAGACCGGGCACCTGTGCCCGATCACGATGACGCGTGCTTCGGTCGCGGCGCTGGCGAGCGACGAGGCGCTGCGCGCGCGGATCATGCCGGTGCTGGGCACGCGCACTTACGATCCTGCTTTCAGCCCGTGGTGGGGCAAGCGCGGCATGACCATCGGCATGGGGATGACCGAGCGGCAGGGCGGCACCGACGTGCGCGCCAACATTACGCGCGCGGAGCGTGAGGGCGATTTCTATCGCATCACCGGGCACAAATGGTTCATGTCGGCGCCGATGTCGGATGCGTTCCTCGTGCTGGCGCAGGCGGACAGCGGGCTGACCTGTTTTGTCATGCCGCGCTTTAAGCCGGACGGCACGGTGAACGTGCTGCGTTTCCAGCGGCTCAAGGACAAGCTCGGAAACCGCTCCAATGCGTCCTCCGAGGTCGAGTTCGAGGATGCCTATGCGCTGCGGCTGGGCGAGGAGGGGCGCGGCGTCGCCACCATCATCCAGATGGTGTCGCTGACGCGGCAGGATTGCGCCATCGCCTCCGCAGGCTTGATGCGCTCGGGGCTCGCACACGCGACCCACCATGCGCGGCATCGCCATGTGTTCGGCAAACCTCTTGCCGAACAGCCGCTGATGCGCAGCGTGCTCGCCGACATGGCGCTGCAGGTGGAGGCTACGACGGCGCTGGTGATGCGGCTGTGCCGCGCGTTCGATCGCGCGCCGGATGATCCGCTGGAGAACGCCATGATGCGGCTGATGACGCCGGTGGTGAAATACTGGGTCTGCAAGAGCGCGCCTGCGTTTCTCGACGAGGCGATGGAATGCCTCGGCGGCAACGGCTATGTCGAGGAAGGCATCATGGCGCGGCATTACCGCGAGGCGCCGGTCAATGCGATCTGGGAAGGTTCCGGCAATGTGATGTGTCTCGACGTGCTGCGGGTGTTGTCGCGCGAGCGCGATGCTGCGTCGGCGGTGCTGGCCCATCTGGTGCAGGAGGGCGAGGACGTGCCCGACGTCAAGGCCACGCTGTTCGCGGTCGCGGCGGCGCTGGGGCAGCCGGACGTGGAGGGAGCGGCGCGCGCCGCCGTGGAAAGGCTGGCGCTTGCGGCTGCGGCCGTCGCGCTCAAGGCAGTCCATCCCGGTCATGCGGCGTTGTTCGCGCAAACGCGACTGGCGCAACGGCGCGGGCTGATGTATGGCGCGGTCGAGTTCACCCCCGGCGAGATCCAGAGCCTGCTCGCGCGGGCGTTGCCTTAACCCACCTCAGCCACCGAAAGCATCTCGATGAGTCTTCCCGAAACGCTCACCGATCCCGTTGCACCTGTGCCCGCGCCGGAGCCGCGCGTCTGGAAATTCTGGGGCACCTCGCTCTGGGGCCTACTGATCTTCATTGCGCTGTTTCTCGGGCAGGGCGCGACCATTCTGATCCTGCTGCTTCTGCGGAAGGAGCCGCTCGATTTCTCGACGCTCGCGGATTCGGTGACGCGCGTGGTGACGGGCGGCAAGGCGCTGTCGCTTTCGGTTATGACCGGACTGCCCGCCGTGCTGCTGGCAATCTGGATCGCGACGAGGATCGCGCGCCAGCGTTTCGCGGATTATCTCGCCCTGAACCGTCCGTCATGGAAATGGCTGTTGATCGGCGCGGTCGGCCTCGGCGTGCTGGTCGAGGGATGGGACCTGCTGGCCAAGGCTACCGGGCGCGAGGTGTCGCCCGGCTTCATGATGGATACGCTGAAGGCCGCGCAGGCCGACAACACGCTATGGCTGCTCATTCTCGCCATCGTGGTTGCCGCGCCGGTCACCGAGGAATTTTTCGTGCGCGGATTCCTCTATCGCGGCTGGTCGCAATCGTTCTTGCGGATTCCCGGCGCGATCATCCTGTCCTCGGCGGTGTGGACGGTGATGCACCTGCAATATGACTGGTTCTTTCTCGGCGAAGTGTTCTCGATCGGATTGCTGCTTGGCTATCTGCGCTATCGCGGCAACTCCACGTGGCTCACGATCGTGATCCACGGCCTGAACAATCTCGCCGCGACGATCCAGACCATCTGGCTCGCCTCGCATTCGTAGAGAGATGTCAGGGCTGGCGGTTGAGCGCCGCGAGTCGGTCCAGCGCGCCCTGCAGGATGAAGATCGCGGCATGCTCGTCGATCACCTCGGCGCGGCGCGCGCGACTGACATCGTTGGCGATCAGTTCGCGCTCGACGGCGGCGGTCGAGAGCCGTTCGTCCCACAACCCGATGGCGAGACCGGTGAGTTTCGCGAAATTGCGGGCGAAGGCGCGGGTGGATTGCGCGCGCGGACCCTCGCTGCCGTCCATGTTGATCGGCAGGCCGAGCACGAATCCGGCGCAGGCACGCTCGCCCGCGATCTTGAGCAGATCGGCGGCGTCCTTGGTGAAGGTCTTGCGCTGGATGGTCGTCACGCCCGTCGCGAGCCGCCGATCCGGATCGGACACGGCGACGCCGATGGTCTTGGTGCCGAGGTCGAGCCCGATCAACGCGCCGCGCGGCGTCCAGTGCGTGGCGGCCTCGATGAGGGGAAGGATGAGAGCGGGCATACCGTCGCATACCATGGCGGCGAAACCCGATGCAAAGGCGGCTATCCGGCGCCCGGGCCGGCTGGCTTCCCCGCGATTTCCCCTTGGGCGGAAAATGCTTTATAGGCAGGCCATTGGAACCGCTGCGGCGGTATTTCCGGAGCCATATCAATGTCAGTCGATGCAGCCACGGTTCGCCGGATCGCGCAGCTTGCGCGGATCGCCGTCAAGGACGACGAGGTGCCGCACCTCCAGGGCGAACTGAACGCGATGCTCGCCTTCATCGAGCAATTGTCCGAGGTCGATGTCGCGGGCGTCGAGCCAATGACCTCCGTCATGCCGATGGAGATGAAGAAGCGTCATGATGTCGTCAACGACGGTGAAATATCCGGTCTCGTGCTGGCGAACGCACCGATCACCGAGGATCACTTCTTCCTCGTGCCCAAGGTGGTTGAGTAATAACGGCACGGGTGGATGCGATGTGCGATCTTTGCAGCGATGACGATTTCTATCAGGCGTTCATGAACTACCTCGACGACATGGAACGGCAGGGCAAGGTGCCGGACCCGAACGAGGGCCATGACATCGCGCTGAAAGCCTCCCAGGCCGCGAAACAAGCCAAACGATCTCCCTTTATCTGCGATCCGATTGAGACGAATGACTGACCTGACTGCACTGACTCTGGCCGAAGCCAAAGAAGGCTTGGGCGCGAAATCCTTCACGGCGCTCGAACTGACCGACGCGCATCTGGCCGCGATGGAGAGCGCGCGCGTTCTCAACGCCTATGTGCTGGAGACGCCGGAGCAGGCCCGCGCGATGGCGAAGGAGGCCGATGCCAAAATCGCGAAAGGCGAGGGCGGCAATCTTCTCGGCATCCCGCTCGGCATCAAGGATTTGTTCGCGACCAAGGACGTGCGCCTTACGGCCTGCTCGAAGATCCTCGGCGACTTCAAGCCGCCTTATGAATCGACCATCACCGCGCAGCTCTGGCGTGATGGCGCGGTGCTGCTCGGCAAACTCAACAACGACGAATTCGCGATGGGCTCCTCGAACGAGACCTCCGCTTTCGGTAACGTCATCAATCCGTGGCGGCGCGAGGGATCGGAGGCCGCTTTGGTGCCGGGCGGCTCGTCCGGTGGTTCGGCGGCGGCGGTGGCGGCGGGGCTTTGTTTGGGGGCGACCGGCACCGACACCGGCGGCTCGATCCGCCAGCCGGCCGCTTTCACCGGCATCGTCGGCATCAAGCCGACCTACGGGCGCTGCTCGCGCTGGGGCGTGGTGGCGTTCGCGTCCTCGCTCGATCAGGCAGGCCCGTTCGCGCGCACGGTGCGCGACACCGCGATCATGCTGCGCTCGATGGCCGGGCACGATCCCAAGGACACCACCTCGGTCGATCGCGCGGTGCCGGACTACGAGGCGGCCGTCGGCAAATCGGTCAGGGGCATGAAGATCGGCATTCCGAAGGAATATCGGATCGACGGCATGTCGCCGGACATCGAGAAGCTGTGGACGCAGGGTGTGGAGTGGCTGAAGGCGGCCGGTGCCGAAATCGTCGAGGTCTCGTTGCCGCACACCAAATACGCGCTGCCTGCTTATTATGTCGTGGCCCCCGCCGAAGCGTCCTCGAACCTCGCGCGTTATGACGGCGTGCGCTACGGCGCGCGCGTCGATGGCAAGAGCATCTCCGAGATGTACGAGAACACCCGCGCGGCTGGGTTCGGGCCGGAAGTCCGCCGCCGCATCATGATCGGCACCTATGTGCTCTCGGCGGGCTATTACGATGCTTATTACCTGCGCGCGCAGAAGGTTCGCACCCTCATCAAGAAGGATTTCGAGGATGTGTTCGCGCAGGGTGTGGACGCGATCCTGACGCCCGCGACGCCGTCGGCGGCGTTCGGCATCGGCGAGAAGGGTCAGGCCGACCCTGTCGAGATGTATCTCAACGACATCTTCACGGTGACGGTGAACATGGCGGGCCTGCCGGGCATCGCGGTTCCGGCGGGCAAGGATGCGCAGGGCCTGCCGCTGGCGCTGCAATTGATCGGGCGTCCGTTCGATGAGGAGACGCTGTTCTCGCTGGGCGAAACCATCGAGCAGGCCGCGGGACGCTTCGAGCCGAAACATTGGTGGGCGTGATGACGAGCGGACAGCAGACGACACTTTCGGACCTGCGCGAGGTCATCGACCGGATCGATCGTGATCTCATCGCGCTGATTGCCGAGCGGGTGCGTTGCCTCGATCAGGTGGTTGCCGTGAAACAGCGGGAAGGTATTCCGGCCGCGATCCCGGAGCGGGTCGAGGAGGTCGTTGCCCATGTCCGCGCCGAGGCGCAGGCGGCAGGCATGCCGCCGGATCTCGCCGAAATGCTCTGGCGCAGCCTGATCGGCTGGTCGATTGCCTACGAAGAAGGGCATATAGAGAGTACGAAGTCTTAAAATCCGAGCAAGCCTGTCAACCGTGTCGCATGCCGCCCCTCGATATTAGGAAAAAAGCGATCTTCACGCCTCAAGATCCGCGCTCAAGGAGAGGCGGCATGGCACGCATGCGGACGTTGTGGGGAAGCCTGTCGCTTTGCGCGTTGCTGATCGGCTGCGCTACGATCCAGAACGATCCGGTCAATGTTCCCGGCACGCCGGCCGATCTGGCCAACAGTCTGGGGCCGACCTTCCAGGAAAACAACAGCACCGACGAGACGATTATCGGCCTATCCTTTTCCGGCGGCGGCACGCGCGCTGCCGCTTATGCTTACGGCGTGCTGTCGGAAATGGAACGCCTCCCGCTGCGCGGCGCGCAGGGGGCGATGATCGACCGGATCGAATATATCTCGGGCGTCTCCGGCGGCTCTGTCACGGCGGCTTATTACGGCCTCACGAAAAAGGCCGGCCTGGCCGACTTCCGCGAAAAATTTCTGCTGCGCAATGCCGAGGAAGGTCTGCAAACCGATCTGAATCTGGCGACCTTCGGCCGGGCCATGGCGGGCGGCGTCAATGATTCAACCGGCTTTCCACGCTGGCTCGACGCCAATCTGTTCCACGGCGCGACGTTCGGGCAATTCCGGGCGATCGGCAAGCCGCGCGTCTGGATCAATGCGTCCGACATTTATAACAGAACGCCGTTCGTGTTCGGCGCGGTGACGTTCAATGCGATCTGCAGCGATCTATCGAAATATCCGCTGGCGGATGCCGTCGCAGCGTCGGCGGCGGTGCCGGTGGCGTTCGCGCCGGTCGTGATCCAGTCCTTCCCGCAGAAATGCGACCGGCCGTTGCCGACCTGGGTGGAGCGCGTGCGCCGTGACAAGGAGGCGTCGCCGCTGTTGAGCGGCTTCGCCAATGCGCTGACCAAGTACCATGAAGGCGCGGTGCCCTACATCAAGCTGCTGGACGGCGGGCTGGTCGATAATTTCGGATTGTCCGGCTTCACCATCTCGCGGTTGTCGTCGGATACGCCTTACGGGCCGCTCTCTCCGAAGCAGGCTGTGAAATTGCGGCGCGTGCTGTTCCTGGTGGTGGACGCCTCCGCTCCCGGACCGTCGCCCCAATGGATCAACACGGTTGAGGGTCCGAAGGGCGCGGATCTCGTCAGGGCTACCGCGGACACCGCCCTTGGCGCCAGCGTGGCTGGCAGCTTTACGGCTTTCGAGAGCACCATGAAGGACTGGCAGTCCGCTTTGGTCCGATGGCGCTGCGGATTGTCCGCGGCCGATCGGGCCCGACATGGCGCAGGCCCCCGCTGGAACTGCCGGGACATCAAGTTCTTTATCGGGCGGCTCGGATTCGATCAGCTTGACCCGGCGCGCGCGGCGCGGCTCGACAACGTGCCGACGCGGTTTCATCTGCCGCGCGAGCAAGTGGATGACGTGATCGAGGCGGGCCGGGACACGTTGCGGGGAAGCCCGGTCTTCAAGAGCTTCGCAGCCAGCCTGTAACTGTCGCGCGGGGGTTTTCTCTCGTTCGCGGGCGCGGTAAAAGCCGCCCCATGAACGCAACCGTCGATCCCAAGAAACTCATCAAAGGCGTCACCGGCGACTGGGAAGTCGTCATCGGGCTGGAAGTCCACGCCCAGGTGACCTCGAACTCCAAGCTGTTTTCCGGCGCCTCGACCGAATTCGGCGGCGCGCCCAACGAGCATGTCTCGCTGGTGGATGCGGCGATGCCCGGCATGCTGCCCGTCATCAACGAGGAATGCGTCGCGCAGGCGATCCGCACCGGGCTCGGGCTCAAGGCG
>Ga0153956_1001054_pt1 | contig 26533 bp, 25 predicted proteins | sample TSFL040MetaG_FD_104704 | JGI IMG/M metagenome (GOLD analysis project Ga0153956, IMG submission 104704) | Attine ant fungus gardens microbial communities from Florida, USA - TSFL040 MetaG | ecosystem: Host-associated > Fungi > Mycelium > Unclassified | place: USA: Florida, Wekiwa Springs... | reverse complement strand
CTGATTGATTTTGTCTGTGAAATCAAAGACGAAATTGGCGGCAATACGGTTACGAATCTACGCGACTATGTAGATGTAAAGCTTACAGACGCGAGTGCTGCTCAACTTACGAAGAGTCCGATTGAGTACAGTACGGGATTCACGCTGTTACCCGGTCGTTACAGTATTAAATTCCTGGCGCGCGATGACGAGACGGGTCGCATTGGAACTTACCAGACAAGCTTTGTGATTCCGAATCTGAATAAGGATTCCAAGCGGCTTGCGATTAGTTCGGTTGTGCTCAGCAGCCAGCGCGTGGATACACGCTCGGCTTTGTACAACGCAATGAAAGGCAAGGACCAGGCAAAGAACGATGCGGTTGATCCGCTGGTAAATGCCGAAGGTAAGTTGATTCCAAGTGTGACGCGCGTTTTTCGTGCAGACCGCGAGTTAGAGATTCTTTTGCAGGCATACCATGGCAATGCGCCAGCGGATAGCACAGCACCAGCGCAGCGTGGGCCAGTGGTAGCGTATGTCACTGTCTTTCAGAACGATAAGAAGGTGATGGAGACGCAGGCGGTAAAGGCTGATCCGATTGCGGAAAGCCGGCTGGGAACAACGCCTATCCGGATGAAGATGCCTCTGGTAAATCTGGCAGCCGGAGAATATACGGTACAGGTTACGGTGCTTGATCCGGCAGTCAATCGGCTGGCCACATGGCGAGGTCCGATCGCGATTATGCGTTAGCTCATTCTGAATAATGTAAAGGGGTTGATCTTCATCAACCCCTTTACGTTGCTATCGTGGTTTGCTCGAAGCTATACAGATTTTTCGATGGTGGCTTCCGGCTTTTGTGCGTATTCGGCCCATGAGCCGTCGTAGAGGCTGATGTTGTTGGCACCTGCGAGTTCAAGCGCCAGCAGGACTATGGCTGCGGTTACGCCCGAGCCGCAGGTGGTTGTGGCTGGTTGGGATAGGTCGATTTCTTTTCCTGCAAAATATGCGCTCAGTTCTTCCGGCGATTGGATGTGGCCTTCACTCGTGAGTTCAGTGAAGGGCGTGTTGGTTGCTCCAGGCATGTGGCCGGAAGATAATCCGGCTCGCGGTTCCGGAGCGGTGCCGTCGAAACGGCCTTTGGCGCGCGCATCCAGAATCTGTTCATGGGATGCGATCTTACTTTGCAGTTCGACGAAGGTTGTCATGGCGCCAGGCTTGAGCTTTGCAGGGAAGATTGCGGCGGGGCGTTTAACTTCACCATTCTCTGTTGTGAATCCAGCAGACTTCCAGGCAGACAAGCCTCCGTTCAGCAGATGTACATCGTTTGCACCAAAGGCACGGAGCATCCAAAGGGCGCGTGGTGCGGAGAATACGCCTACCTGCTCGTAGATAACGATGGTTGCATTCTTTGCGATGCCCAATGCTTCCATGCTGGCACCAAAACTTTCGGCTGTGGGCATTGTATGGGGCAGGCCGGAGGTGTGGTCGCTGAGCTGGTCGATATCGAAGAAGACTGCGCCGGGAAGGTGCTCTTGCAGATAGCGCGCATGCGTGTCGATTACGGGAACTATACCCACGGGAGGCAGTGTGGCGTCTACGAGGATAAGGTTCGGATCGCTCAGGCGGTTAGCGACCCACTGTGGGTTCACGAGCAGTTCCATGGGTTCCAGAGTAGCAGTTACCTGACGTTTGATCGTGCGTTGTAAGTTGCGCAATGGCCCGTGCGGTGTGGGTTTCAAGTCTGCATCGCACGGGCCTACAATAGAAAGTGCATGTCCTCTGACCAGAACGCACACACGACACCGAACCCCGCCGAAGACGCAAAACGCTACCAGCCGCATGAGATTGAGCCACGCTGGCAGAGTGCCTGGGATGCCGATCCGGCGCTGTATTCGGCTGACCCTATCGCGACTTCGAAGAAGCCTAAATACTACGTGCTTGAGATGCTGCCGTATCCTTCGGGCAAACTTCACATCGGCCACGTACGCAACTACTCCATTGGCGATGCGCTTGCACGCTACCAGTGGATGAATGGCTTTAATGTGCTGCATCCCATGGGTTGGGATGCGTTTGGTTTACCAGCAGAGAATGCTGCCATTAAGAACAACACAGCGCCACGCGCATGGACGGTTGCGAATATTGCCGAGATGCGCAAGCAGATGCAGAGGCTTGGTCTTAGCTATGACTGGTCGCGCGAAGTGGCCACCTGCCTGCCGGAGTATTACCGCTGGAACCAGTGGTTCTTTCTGGAGATGCTCAAGCGTGATCTTGCCTTCCGCAAGAAGAGCAAGGTGAACTGGTGCCCGGATTGCAATACCGTGCTGGCGAATGAGCAAGTGGTGGGTGGTTATTGCTGGCGCCATGACGACACGCTGGTGGAACAGCGCGACCTGACGCAGTGGTTCTTCCGCATCACCAACTATGCCGATGAACTTCTTGATGGTCTCGACAAGCTGGATGGCTGGCCGGAAAAAGTGCGCACGATGCAGCGCAACTGGATTGGCCGCAGCGAAGGTGCGGAGGTGCAGTTCAAGGTAGATGGTCTGCCTGATGCTGAGGCCATCACGGTTTTCACCACGCGTATCGATACGATCTTTGGCGCGACCAGTGTGCAGCTTGCGCCGGAGCATGCATTGGCAAAGGTTTTTGCCGCGGAGAATGCGCAGCTTGGCGAAGCGCTGGACAAGATGATTGCAGAGCAGAAGACCGCGCGTGCGAACGATGCTCTTGGTGATATTGAGAAAGAAGGCGTATTTACAGGTCATTATGCGGTGAATCCGTTTACTGGCGAGAAGATGCCGATCTGGTGCGCGAACTATATCCTTGCCGACTACGGCACGGGCGCCATTATGAGCGTGCCCGCACACGACGAACGCGATTATGACTTTGCGAAGAAGTACAACCTGCCTATTAAGCGTGTGGTTGCTCCGAATGTAGATACGGACGAACTGGCATTGCCTTATACGGAAAAGGCTGAGTCGGTTCTCGTCGATAGTGGTGAATGGACAGGAGAAGCTGTACTCGAAGCGCTGGATAGGATGGCTCTGCACGCAGAGCAGCATGGCTTTGGCAAAAAGACCACGACCTATCGATTGAAGGATTGGGGTGTTTCGCGCCAGCGTTATTGGGGTACGCCCATTCCGGTTGTGTACTGCGATCAATGCGGTATGAAGCCGGTTCCGGAAGAGCAGTTGCCGGTGCTGCTGCCGGAGAATGTTGATCTGGCGAATGTGGATGGATCGCCGTTGAGCCGTGCGTCTGAGTTTTTGAACACCACGTGTCCTGAATGTGATGGGCCTGCTCGGCGTGAGACAGACACGATGGACACCTTTGTGGATTCGTCGTGGTATTTCTATCGCTACACCGATGCGAAAAACAGTTTGGCTCCGTTCAGCAGCGATGCCGCGAATTACTGGTTCGAGATCGATCAGTACATTGGCGGCGTAGAGCACGCGATTCTGCACCTGATCTATTCGCGTTTCTGGACCAAGGTGATGCGTGACATTGGCCTGATTAAAAACGACGAACCTGCAAAGCGTCTGTTCACGCAGGGCATGGTTATCAAGAATGGCGCGAAGATGTCGAAGTCAAAGGGCAATGTCGTTTCGCCCGATGACATGATCGAGAAGTATGGTGCGGATGCAACGCGCATGTATGCATTGTTCGCTGCGCCACCGGATCGTGACCTGGAGTGGCAGGAAGAGGGCGTTGCCGGTGTGTATCGCTTTCTCTCTCGCGTCTATCGGTTGACGAACAAGTATGCCGCGCTGCATCGAGCTACAGAGCACAAACTGCTGCTGGAAGACCTGAGCGTGGATGGCCAGAAACTGCTGCGGAAACTGCACCAGACGATTGCCAAGATCACGCAGGACTTCGATGGCCGCTGGCACTTTAATACGTGCATTGCCGGCATCATGATGCTGGTGAATGAAATCTCCGCAAACGAAGCGAAGATGGATGCCGGCGATATCTCGCCTGCAACCATTCGCGAAGTTTTCCGTGGCCTGGTATTGTTGCTGGCACCGTTTGCTCCGTTTCTATCGCAGGATTTATGGGCAGAGCTTGGACATTCCGGTGCTGTCTTCCGCCAGCCCTGGCCGGTGGCGGATGTAGAACTCGCCAGGGAAGACGAGATTGAAATTCCGATACAGGTGAACGGCAAGCTGGTGAATGTGATCCGTGTAGATGCTGGTGCGGATGAGGGCACTGTAAAAGCTGCTGCGCACGCGGACGAAAAAGTAGCTGCACGCATCGCCGGGAAGCAAGTTGTGAAAGAGATCTTTGTACCTGGCAAGCTGGTGAATCTTGTGGTGAAGGGATAGCTGGGCATGGTGAAGGAACAGCAGCGCGTGACACAGGGATTCGTGGCGAACCTTACAGCGGTTCGTTCTCATCCCTTGTGGGTGCTGTTGGAAGTTGGCTGGCGATGGGTGTTTGGCATTCCCGCGGTGGTGATCCTTTGGCAACAAGGCTCGCGTGCATTGAATGCGGTTCCCTGGCGCTCTACGGGCATTGCAGACGTTACGGTGAACCAACTCCTCACCGATCCATTGAAAGCGTCGGTTACAATTGCAGGCTTTGCGGAGATGGTTTTGCCCGGCCTGCTGCATGTGGCTGCATGGCTGGCACCGTTGTTGCTGGCGGTGTGGGCTGTGATCTCCGGTGTTGGGCGTTTGTTGCTGTTGCGTTGCATGGACAAGCAACTCAAGCCACGCGTCGTTGTGATGATTGCGCTTCAGCTCTTGCGCATTCTGCCATTGGCGTTGCTGGGTGCTGCATGGTTCTTCGGCTTGCAGGCTACCGGTCGTTGGACGATTACAACGCCTGCGGCAGCGGGAGGAGAGCCAGCCATCATGTTGTACGTGGCGGGCGTTATCGTGCTGACGCTTGGGTTGTTTGTTGTTGCTGCGTTGATTGGATGGATTTTCAGCCTGGCACCATTACTCTCGGCACGTTATGAACTTGGTGTTGGCGAAAGTCTGCGGCGTGCGTTGAAGACGGGTGGATTGCGCAGTGGACTGGTGGAAGTAAACCTTGTGCTTGGCATTGTGAAGATTGCGCTGCTGGTACTGGCTGTTGTGTTTTCCGCGTGTCCTCTGCCGTTTCAGGCAGAACTGACAGATGAGTTTCTCTTCTGGTGGAACTGTGTCGTCGCCGTATGGTATTTCCTCGCATCCGATTTCTTTCATGTGGCGCGCATTGTGGGCTATCTGCGGCTTACGGGATTGGATGGCGCTCCTTCCAGTGATGACGTTGTTTAGAAGCAATCATCGTTAAATTTTCAGCATGTTCATTTCGGTTTTGCGATGGAACGCCGGGTAGCTATACCCTTCGGACAAGTGTTTGCCGCATCGGTTGCATGACAAGAGGAACGGCTGATAAGTCAAGTTTTTATATAGATAAAACTCTGGAAATTGTCGGAGAGCTGTGAAAGCAGCGATTCTGTGGCAGTTTGATACGCGCAACAGAAGAAAAGATCGCGTGGCAAAACATTCACAGATGTTGTACGAACCCGCGAACGTTACAATCGGCCTGTGGATAGTTCAACGGTTGTTATTTTGGATTTTGGCGCGCAGTATACGCAGTTGATTGCGCGCCGTGTGCGTGAGTTTAATGTCTTCTCCGTGGTTCTGCCGTGTACTGCATCGCTGGAGTCGATCCAGTCGTATCGCCCCATCGGCATCATCCTGTCGGGTGGACCGAGTTCGGTGTACGATGCGGATGCTCCCAAGGCTGATCCCGCAGTATTGAAGACGGGACTGCCTCTGCTTGGCATCTGCTATGGTATGCAGTTCATGGCGCATCACCTGGGCGGCAAAGTGGTGCCTGCCGAAAAGCGTGAATATGGCGATGCAGTTGTTGATGTGAAGCAGGTGAACCGCCTGTTTGCAGATCTGCCTGTGCAGCTTGAAGTGTGGATGAGCCATGGCGACAGTGTTGTGGAACTGCCGCAAGGCTTTTCCATTGCGGGCGAAACGCACAACGCCATTTCGTCGATTGCGGATGAAAGCCGCAACATGTACGCGGTGCAATGGCATCCGGAGGTTGCACACTCAAAGCAGGGAACACAACTGCTGAAGAATTTTGTGCTAAACGTCTGCGGCGCGAAGGCCGATTGGACGCCGGAACACTTTATCAATGCAACAGTAGAAGCCATTCGCAAGCAGGTGGGTGATGGTCGCGCTATCTGCGCGTTGAGCGGTGGTGTGGATTCCGCAGTGGCTGCGGTGCTTGTATCGCGTGCGATTGGCGATCGGTTGACCTGCATCTTCGTAAACAACGGTGTGCTCCGCAAGAACGAGTTCCAGCAGGTGCAGACGAACATGCGCGAGAAGCTGGGACTGAACGTGGTTGCAGTGGATGCGTCGAAGCGTTTTCTCTCGCAGCTTGGCGGTATCACCGATCCTGAAACAAAGCGCAAGATCATTGGCCGCGAGTTCATTGCGGTATTCGACGATGAAGTCACGCACATCCTGAAAGAACAGGAAAAGCATGGCGAGCTACAGCATGATGCGGCAGGCGATGAGATTGCATGGCTGGTGCAGGGAACTCTTTATCCGGATGTGATTGAGTCTTCCAGCGTGAAGGGGCCTTCGCAGACGATCAAGAGCCACCACAATGTAGGCGGCCTGCCAGAGAACATGAAGCTCAAGCTGATTGAACCTCTGCGCGATCTGTTCAAGGACGAAGTGCGTCGCGTGGGCAAGGACCTTGGTATGCCGGACGAAGTGCTGGAGCGTCAGCCGTTCCCAGGTCCTGGATTGGCTGTGCGTATTCTTGGTGAGATTACGCCGGAACGCGTGGAGATTCTGCAGAACGCCGACGATATCGTTGTGAACGAGATTAAAAAAGCTGGCTTGTATCGCAAGATCTGGCAGAGCTTTGCGGTTCTGCTGCCGGTAAAGACCGTTGGCGTAATGGGCGATCAGCGTACCTATGCTTATACCTGCGCCATTCGTGCCGTGCACTCGGAAGACGGCATGACCGCTGACTGGGTTCCGCTGCCATATGACGTGCTGAAGACGATCAGCAGCCGTATTGTGAATGAGGTGCGGGGTATTAACCGCGTAGTCTATGACATTACATCGAAGCCACCCGGCACCATCGAGTGGGAATAATCATAGGCTGAAACGTGACCAAACAAGCCCTGCGTCCATTCAACGCAGGGCTTTGTTCTGTCTGATTATTTGCGGAGGACGATGTGGGTGGAGGCGGGAGAGGCTACGTGCTCTTCTACGCGGAAGCCGAGCGCGGGGAGGTCGAGTCCTTGCAGCAGGTTCTCGCCGCGACCAAGCATGACAGGCGAAAAAGCCAGGTGGATGGAGTCAACGAGGCCTGCGTTCAGGTATTGACGCGCTGTGGATACGCCGCCGCCAATGCGAACGTTTTTCTCTCCGGCTGCGGCTTTGGCGCGTTCGAGTGCTGCTTCAATGCCGTCAGTAACGAAGTAGAAGGTTGTGCCGCCGTTCATCACAATGGGATCGCGCGGGTAATGCGTCAGGACAAAGGTGGGCGCATGGTATGGAGGGTTATCACCCCACCAGCCCTTCCATTTTTCGTCGGGCCAGGGACCGCGTATGGGACCAAACATGTTCCGACCAAGGATGAATGCGCCATAGCCTTCAAGCGAGCGTTGGGCAAATCTGTCGTCGATGGAGTCCACGTCGCCGCCTTCCAGTCCCAGCATGGAGCGAAAGGTGCGCGTGGGAAAGAACCACTGCATAAGTTCCGGGCCGCGGCGACCGAGAGGATCAGCAAGGCTTTGCTCAATGCCCGCTGAAAATCCATCGAGAGAAACGGAGAATCCGGTAATACGCACTTCGCTCATGGTGGCTCTCTTTCTTGCGTGTATTCAGGAAGCAAGCTTACTCTGCAAAATGAGACGAAAGCAAAAGGCCATCGTGTGATTTCACAATGGCCTTTGCTTTTGGTTTTTGAAGTGGATTAACTGAGTTCGTCCAGCGACTTTGCGCCGTACTTCAGGTACCACGGCGAGGCTGCCTTCAGGGCTTCGTTTACGTTCTTGATGTTCTCGACGCCCTGGGTTTCCAGCCATTGTTCGAAGGCGGCTGCGCCTTGCTGGGCATAGATCTTCACGCCGTCGTACCAGGTGGCGCGTCCACAGAGAACACCGTTGAACTTGGTGCCGCTTTCGCCTGCGAGTGCCAGCGTTTCGATGAACACAGGATTGGTAACGCCCGCCGAGAGATAGATGAATGGCTTGTCGGTGGTGGACTCTGCATCGCGGAAGAGCTGAGCTGCTTCGGCGCGTGTGTAGGCCTTCTCGCCTTTGAATGCGGCTGAGCCTTCGACGAAGGCCATCTCCACCGGAACTTCAACCTTCAGAACGTCCACACCGTAGCGATCCTTGGTGAACTCTTCCATGGTCTTCGTGACGACGGACGGCTTCTTGCGAGCATATTCGAGGGTCTTTTCGCCCTTGCCGTTTTCGTCGTAGCCAATGGGTTCCATGAAGAAGGGAATGTCGTGGTAGCGGCACTCGTCGCCAATACGTTCGACCCATGCATGCTTCAGGTCGTTGACCCTCGCTTCCTCGTAGGGTGTGTAGTAGAGCAGGATTTTGACGCAGTCCGCGCCGGCTTCCTTCAGGCGGCGAACACTCCATAGATCCAGAAGGTCGGGCAGGCGGCCGGGAGTAGCGGCATCATAGCCGGTCTTTTCATAGGCCAGCAGGATTCCGGCATCGTTGCGCAGGCGCGAAGCCGGCAGTCCAAATTCGGGATCGAGCAGGACTGCGGAGGCATAGCGCGTGAGCACCTTTGTCACCAGCTCTTTGAAGATCACGAGATCGTCTGCGCTGGCGGTTCCGCCACGTGCCGCTGCAATCGTCTTCTGAAGCGATCCACGCTGATCCATGGCCGCTGCTGCAATGACGCCATGAGCGTCGGAGACGGCCTTGAGGCCCTTCAGTTTTCCTGGGGTTGGCTTGCTTGGCACTGCGAATCATCCTTTCCGTTGCAGACAGCAGGCTTGCCGTCTGGTATAGGCGTACTCCGCGATTTTTATACACACACATCCTAGCCGATACTTTGTTTCTTTGGCTTTATTTATGCGCTTCGTGTGCGAATATTGGTTTCCGGCTGATCCCTTGCAGCAGTAGCGGGAATTTCGCATATTGTTTCTTCTCCAACTTCGCGTTGGAGAGGTGGGAGAGAAGACAAATATGCGAAATTCCCTGCGAATTGGGTGGGGCGATGCCCACTCCTTGCAACTCCTATGTGGATACGACCTGGGCAAGTGCCTGTTGCTGGAGTGCGAACAGTTGTTTCATCCCGTGTTCGGCATAGTCGAGCATCTGGCCAAGCTGCTGGCGGGTGTAGGGGACTTTTTCGGCTGTGGCCTGTGTTTCCACCAGCCCGCCGGATGCGGTGAGGACAACGTTCATATCCACCTCGGCCTGCGAGTCTTCTTCGTAGGCCAGGTCGAGCAGAATGTGGCCGTCCATGATGCCGACCGAGGTTGCGGCGACCATCTCGCGCATGGGAGAAGATTGCAGAACGCCTGCCGTTACCAGACGATTCAGCGCCAAGGCCAGAGCGGTGCAGGCTCCTGTAATGGCTGCAGTGCGCGTGCCGCCGTCTGCCTGTAAAACATCGCAATCGAGGATGATGGAGCGTTCGCCCAGAGCCTTCAGGTCTACGACGCTGCGTAGTGAACGCCCGATCAGGCGCTGAATCTCATGAGTGCGTCCGCCGATCTTACCGCGCTCGCTCTCTCGCGGCGTGCGGGTGAGGGTGGCGCGAGGCAGCATGCTGTATTCGGCCGTAACCCAGCCTTTGCCGCTATTGCGCAGCCAGCCAGGAACGGTTGGCTCCACCGTGGCGTTGCACAGCACGCGGGTGTTGCCCACTTCGATCAGTACGGAGCCTTCCGCAGTGGCTACGAAGTCGCGGGTAATATGGGTGGGCCGCAGTTCCATGGGACCACGGTCGCCGGCACGAAAGTAAAAATTCTGGGACGAGCTCATACCTTTCAAGGTACCTCGTAAACTATGCCAAATGCGAATGTTATATGGCGAAATCTATTTCCATGGAATAGAAATCCCGGGCTGCGCTTGTTTTTTGCGACTAATGCGGTTACTTTCTGGGAATTACCTAAGTAGCAAATAGCAAGGGTTGGTAACGTATCTATCGTCATGGAAGAGTTATCGCAAAGAGTGACGCCGAAAGTTAGGCTGCATGGCATAAAGAGCGGAAAATTCGTCTCTATACCCAAAAATGACGTTGCGCATTCCAAAGAAATCTGGAGTGCTGTTTCACAGCCGACGGAGGTCCCTGCCGGTATTCCCCATCTGGCTCCGACGGAACATAAGCTGCAACTCCTGGTGGTGGACGACGACATTCCTATCCTGAAGGCCTGCTGCGAGATTGCAGCGGGCATGGGGTTTGCCGTGCATGCTGCAAGCGATGCCGAACAGGCGCGCCGCGCGGTTCGCGTGCATTCGTTGGATGTGGTGCTGATGGACCTGCGTATGCCGGGCGGAGGTGTGTCGCTGCTGGAAGAGGTTCGCCGCGTTTGTCCACGCTCTTCTGTGGTGATTATGACTGCTTTTGCCACGGTGAATTCAGCGGTGGAGGCCATTCGCATTGGCGCAGCCGATTACCTGACCAAGCCGTTCGCTATGGACGAACTGACCAGTGTCCTGGAGCGTGCCGGACAGCTTCGATCCTTTGAGATCGCCACTCAGCGCGTGCAGGGATATGTAAAGGCACAGGGAGGTGTTGCCTCGCTGATTGGCCGGTCGCAGGAGATGGAGAAGCTGTACAGGATCATCTCGAAGGTAGCCAATGCGAATCATTCGGTGCTGATACAGGGCGAGAGCGGTTCCGGTAAGGAGATGGTTGCGCGCACGATCCATGAAAGCGGTTCACATGCCAGCCGACGCTTTGTGGTTCTGGAATGCAGCCAGGTCGACCCCGCAGTGCTGGCGGGCGAGTTGTTTGGCTATGCACGGGATGCGTCGGGGGCAAGCGATCGCACGCACGAGCCTTTGCTGTCCTCGGCGGAGGGTGGGACGGTTTATCTGGACGATATCAACGAACTGCCGCTGCCGTTGCAGGCGCAACTGGTACGTGCTCTGAGAGAAAAGGAGTTCACCCCTGACGGTGCTGTGCAGCCGGTACCGGTCACGGTGCGTCTGCTGGCGGGTTCCAGCCGCAACCTGGCGCAGTTGGTGGATAGCGGCCATTTCCGCAAGGATTTGTACTATCGGCTGAATGTGGTGACGCTGCGCATTCCGCCGTTGCGCGATCGGCGCGACGATATTCCCCTGCTGGCAGAGTATTTTCTGGAACGCATACGGCAGGAGAGCGATATCCAGTTTCGCTTTGCACCGGACGCCATGAAGGTTCTTACCGCGTATGACTGGCACGGCAACGTGAGTGAGTTGGAGAGCATGATTGAGCGCTCCTGTGCGCTCTCCAGCGGGCCGGTGTTGTATACGGGAGACCTGCCTTCGCAGATACAGATGGGGATGGAGGATCTGTCCATCGGGCTGGTGCGTGTGGATGACCGTCCTATGGCGCAGAACGAACCGAGCAGAGAACGCGCAGCTCAGCCCATTGTCTCCATTGCCGATCTTGAGCGCGAGGCTATTCTGAATACGATCCGCCAACTCCATGGAGACAAACTTATGGCGGCGAAACTGCTCGGGATTGGGAAGACCACCTTGTACAGGAAGCTGAAGGAATACGGCATTCCCGATGCGTAGTGTTTGACAATGAACCGCTGCCGGTGAAGCAGCGTGTCGTTTGCGATTTGATGTTGGTTGTGATTTTTTCAGCATGAAGAAATGCTGGTGGGTTGCTTTTGGTTGCTGCGGTTTTACTTACTTCTCAACCTTATAGAGTCGTCGGAGAGTAAGAGCGAATATGGAGAAGATTGTTCTGATTGTGACTGCGATGGATGGCGCTGAGAATCTTGCGCGCACCATCTCTCGCGAAACAGATGCTGTAGTGGAGATTGCGCATAGCAGGCGTGCGGCATTGGCACGTCTCCGGCGTGATCCTGTGACAGCACTGCTGCTGGATACGGCGCTGCCGGATACGGAGATGACTACATCGGAGATGGTGTGGCAGAACGCAGAAGGCGCGGTACCGTTGGAAATGAATATCGCTACCTTTGGCGCTGGCGGCGTGGTGCGTATGCTGCGCAGTCTGCTGGATGGAAGGCGACAGGCTGAAGCACTGGGACGCCGCGAAGCAACCGCAGCAGTTGCGCAGGAGCTGCAATCAACACTGACCAGCCTTTTGTTGCAGAGCGATCTTCTGCTGCGGGATAAGGAGATTCCTCCGGCAGCAGTGGAAAAGGCGAAGGTCGTTCGCAATCTGGCAGACATGTTGCGTGCGCGTCTGCTGATACTGAACGATCCGTCTGGAACTGCAAATCGCCCTGCGCCTTACGACGTTTAACAGCAAACCACGGAAACTTGTTAGCCTGTACAGACGCCGAAACTGTCGAATGGAGTGATGCATGTCGGAACAAACAGCGGAACAAACGCCGGTAACAATTACGGTCCGGGCAAATGGTTCTTTGCGGGTGGAAGGAAATGTCCGCCTGATCGATGCGAATGGAACAGAGTGGGACTTGAGTGGAAAGCCCGCGTTTTCTTTGTGCCGCTGTGGCGCGAGCGAGAAGCGGCCGTTCTGCGATGGGTCGCATAACCGCGTTGGATTCCAATGCGCGGCGTCGCCTGCAAACATCGCTTAAAGGGAACGCAGAGCACTGTCATGAAAGTGCTTCAGACCAGGGTTGCAACATGCATCTGTAAGGAAACAGGGTGCATGTTGCAACCCCTTATCATTCTGTAACGTCTCTATCTTTAGTCTGAGAATATGTCCGATACGCCTATTAAAACGATCAGCAGCCGCATCGTTTACCAGAACCGCTGGGCACGTGTGCGTGAAGATGTGATAGAGCGTGCGGACGGCGAGCGCGGTATCTATGGTGTTTTAGACAAAGACCCGGCATGCGTTGTGATTCCGATGGAGAGTACGCCGGAAGGTGTTTTTCTTACGCTGGTGCATCAGTATCGTTACTGCGTGGAAGGCAGCTTTTATGAGTTTCCCCAAGGCGGTTGGGAGTCTGCGGACACCGATGTGGAAGAACTGGCTCGCGGTGAACTCAGCGAAGAGACCGGGCTTACCTCAGGCAAACTCAGGCTGATTGGCAAGAACTGGATCGCTTATGGTGCCATGCGCCAGATGCACCATGTGTGGCTGGCGGAGGAGTTGAGCCAGGGCACGGCAAGTTTAGAGCCGGAAGAACACGGCCTTACGGTACATCGCGTGCACGTGGATGAGTTCGAGCGGATGATTCTGGACAGACGCATTATGGACAACTGCACGCTGGCTGCGTGGGCCACGTATCAGAACTGGAAAAAGCACGGCGAGCCTGAAGTCGATTGAGTTTTGTCGGTGAGCAGCGGGTTCGTTTGAAGACCATTCCTGATGCATTGCGCGCGGTAACAGTTAGTGGATGGTGCGCATACGGCGATTCATGAAGTCCTGCAATACGTAGCTGCCAAGACGGTCGGGGCTGGTGAAATAGGCTTTGCCTCGGCACATGGCGGTAACGCGCTGCACAAACTGCATCAGCGCAAACTCCTGCGCCAGCATAAAAGTGTTGATGATGATGTTGCTGCGCTTGCAGCGATTCACCTCTTCCAGTGTTTCGGCAATCACCATGGGGTCGAGACCGAAGGCATTGCGATAGATGCGGCCATCGTCCAATGTAAGCGCTGAAGGCTTGCCGTCGGTGATCATCACGATCTGTTTCATGTCCTTGTTGCTGCGGGCGAGAATGCGCCGCGCCATACGCAGACCTTCACGTGTGTTCGTATAGTACGGTCCGACTTTGACGCGTGCAACAGCCTGAATCGGTAATTCTTCAGCAGAGTCGTGGAAGAGGACGAGGTGCAGTGAATCGCCAGGGAACTGCGTTCGAATCAGGTGCGACAGCGCCATGGCAACACGCTTCGCGGGTGTGAATCGATCTTCGCCATAGAGGATCATCGAGTGCGAACAATCGAGCATGACCACGGTGGCGCATGAGGATTGGTACTCGCCCTGGTGAATCACAAGGTCGCTGTATTCCACATTCAGGGGAACGGACATGCCTTCGCGCTGCATGGCATTGGAGAGTGTTGCATTGACATCGAGGTTCATGACATCACCGAATTCGTATGGCTTTGGGCTTCCACTGGCTTCAATGCCACTGACCTCGTAGCGTGCATCGTGGCGTCCGCTGATGGCTCGCCCCATACCTCCAAGCAGATCGCGCAATGACTTGTAGCTAAGGAAGTCCATGCTCTTATCGGTGACGTGAAAGCGCGTTTCGTCCTGTGGTGGCGCGGGTTGCACAATTTCTCCGGGAGACGGTGCGCCTTGCATCTCACTTGCTTCGCCGTCTGTCTGTTGAATGTAATCGCCCTGCTGCAAACGTTCAGTGAGCGAATCAAGCATCTCTTCGCGCTGTTCGTCGTTCATCTCGTCGTATTGTTGCTGCACCTGTTCGTCAAGAAACTCGCCAGACTCCATCAACTGGCGAATGGCTTCGCGCAGGTTTTCCATCGTATGTTCGCCGTTGAGTTCCTGGAACTGCGCATATGGATCCTGAAAACCGCTGTCGAGCAGGAAGTCGCTGAGTGCTTCCATCAGGTCGTCAAGCGCAATGCTGCCGGCAAAGTCGCCATTGAACTTGGTATAGCGCGTGCGTTTCATAGCGTTCTCCTTTTGCCGGTGTGTTGATGGAGTTGAGAAAGCAGCAAGAATCTTAGTTGAAACCGCGTCTACTGCGGTTGTGGCTCTGCCAGTCGTCACGCAGTTCTTCATGGAAATTTTGCGCACGTTCTTTCCGCGCCTGTTTTTCACTTGCGCTGAAGCTGCGTTCTTCGCTGCGACTGATGCGGTTGTGCGCTGTCATTCCCTCAAGTAAAAATTCAGCGGCGGAGACAAGCACTTCAGAGGATGCGCGACTGGGCAGCGAGAGTGGTTTCAGCTTTTCAAACAAGCCTTGAATCTGCTGTAGCTCTTTCAGAGAATTTGCTGCGGCAACAGAGTCGGAGAGTTGCACGGTGCCGCCGAGGTTGAACCATTGTTCAATCTGTTGCGTGTTCACTTCAGCGAAGTAGCCGTCGAAGGTGCGCTGCACCGCTGTGCGGATGACGTCGCGCACAACCGTGTCGGTACCGCGCATCTCTCCTTCGTATTCAAGCTCAATCTTGCCGGTGATGCCGGGGAGGGCGGTGTAAATATCGCCGATGCGCGGCACGGCAATCGCTTCGCCGTGTACGAGGGCGCGGCGTTCCGCGTTGGATAGTACAAGTTCCATCACGGAGATGGGCAGCCGCTGCGAGACACCACTGCGCTTATCCACGCGTTTATCTTCGCGCGCGACGAAGGCAATCTGTTCGATGACTTCGCGGATGTAGCGAGGGATGTGCAGAGAAAGAACCTCGCGTGTGCTCCACGCTTCCTGTTCCGTGATGCGTATGGCCTGCTCCAGCGAGTCGAGATAATGTGTGCGAATCTCTGAGCCGATGCGGTCTTTCAGCGGTGTGACGATTTTGCCACGAGCGGTGTAGTCCTCGGGATTGGCGGAGAAGGTGAGTGCAACATCAAGCTGCAAGCGCACAGGATAGCCTTTTATCTGCACATCGCCTTCCTGCATGATGTTGAACAGAGCTACCTGAATCTTTCCGGCAAGGTCGGGCACTTCGTTGATGGCGAAGATGCCACGATTGGCGCGGGGCAGAAGACCATAGTGCATGGTGAGTTCACTGCTGAGCAGTTCGCCTGATTTCGCTGCCTTGATTGGGTCGACATCGCCGATCAGGTCAGCTACGGTGACGTCGGGTGTGGCAAGTTTTTCCACGTAGCGCTCATCGGGTGTGAGCCATGCAATGGGTGTGTGGTCGCCTTTTTCTGCGATCAGCAATTTGGCATATGCCGATAGCGGTGCATAGGGATTGTCGCGAATCTCCGAACCGGCAACGTAAGGCACAACGGGATCGAGCAGTGTAGTAAGTCCGCGCAGGATACGGCTTTTCGCTTGTCCGCGCAGACCAAGCAGGATGAAGTTATGGCGCGAAAGTACCGCGTTCACAATCTGCGGCAGCACGGTGTCTTCATAGCCAACAATGCCGGGAAAGAGCGTTTCCTTTGCACGCAGTTTTGTAATCAGGTTGTCGCGCATCTCATCTTTTACTGAGCGTGCAACAAACTCCTGCGTCCACTGACTGGAACGAAGTTCACCGAGTGTGGTGGGAAGGTGTGTTGGAAAGGCATTTTTGCTGGCCATGGGAGTAAGTATAGGACGCAGCAAAGGACTGTTTAGTCACATGCTCATCTTTGCCAACGGTAACCGGTAACTCCAGGCATGGTGCGCAAAGTGTCCAGCCCTGCGGGGCGATGCACGTTGCAGGTGTTGGGTGCTCGCCATGTAAGCCCTACGCGCACCTGTGCAAGATGAGTAGGCGAATCAAATTCAGAAGACCAGTCGAGAACTTCGCAGTGTGCTGCTTCGATTGCGGAGCGAATCTGTTGTTCGGTGGGGCCGTGTTCTTCGCAGATAAGTGTGAGGATGCCTGTTTGTGTGCGTGGAATGGAGGCTTCCATGGGGCGCAGTGCGATGAGTATGAACGCTGCCAGCATGGTTCCCACAATGCCCAGTACAAGTTGGCCTGCGCCGAACAAAAGTCCGAGTATGGTGGCGTACCAGAGCGTTGCCGCCGTGGTGACACCGATGGCGGTGTTTTCTTTCTTCAGGATTGCGCCAGCGCCAATAAATCCAATGCCGGAGAGAACGCCAAGCGGCAGCCGCATCAGATCGAGGCCGATGTAGGACGTTGGTGAACGGTTCTGCATCGGCAGAAGTAGATTCACCTCCAGCATCATCAGTGTGGCCGCGATGGTGACGAGCATGGTAGTGCGCATGCCTGCGGGACGACTGTGTTCGTCACGGTTCAGGCCGATGAGCATGCTGGCCACGGTGGCAAGCAATAAGCGAAGAGCAATCTGTGAAGGCGTTATATACAGCGGCATGGATGCGTGCGCTTTCGTGTCGATCTTTGTGTTTCAAACAGAGTGATTCTGTTTCGGCAGAAATAAGTAGCGATTCAGCTTAGTAGCCCAGTTCCAGTTCGTCCAGTAAGGCTCCCATTTCGGATGCGGCATGCCGATTACCGGTGCGTTGTGCTGCTGCAAGTCCATCTTTGAGCCGCTGCTTGGCTTCCTCTGCGCGATGCAGTTTGGCCAGTGTTTGTGCGCTCATTTGATATGCGGGTACGTAGTCGGGATTGTGCTGGATGGTGGTGGCGAATGCGTCGAGTGCCTCTTCTGTTTTTTCCTGCGATAGATATTCCATGGCAAGGCCGTAGCGCGCGAAGCTGTCGGTGGGGTTGGCAGCAAGGATTTCCGTGAGCATTGCAAGTTTGTCCATGGCTGTATTGGACTCTGACATGGGCCTTGCAAGCAAGCGGTCGTACACTGAAAGAGATGGCTGAACGATATAGAACGGTTGCGGAGTCACAGGCGGAGCGCAGTGAGGTGATCTTTCCGGGAGATGCGAATGCGCTCGGGAACCTGTTTGGCGGCCGGTTGATGCAGTTTATCGATCTGGTAGGCGCAGTGGCTGCGTACCGTCATGCACGTTCTACAGCCGTGGTTACGGCGAGCATGGATCATCTGGATTTTGTTGCGCCTGTACATATTGGCGATCTGCTGATCTTGAAGGCGAGTGTGAATCGCGCCTTCAAAACAAGCATGGAAGTGGGCGTAAAGGCGATGGTGGAAGATCCGAAGACGCGGATGTTGCGCCATGTTTCGACGGCTTATGTGACGTATGTGGCTGTGGATCAGACAGGTACGCCAGTATTGGTTGAGCCTGTGGTTGCTGAGACGGAACACCAGAAACGTCGTTATGAAGATGCGTTACGACGCCGCGAAAGCCGTGCGGAAGAGACACAGCGTAAACGCGCGTTGCGCAAAATTTTGACCAGCGACTGGCATGTTTAACCAAGCCATTCAGCGTCAGCAAAAAGTATTCAGATAGAGGAAGAGCAGGGAAGCATGGGACACATGGGACATAGTGCGGGACAGGGAGCGCCGCAGGGGCCGCAGGCATTGCCGGGCATTGGCGCAGTGGTAGCAGTTGGTAGTGGCAAGGGCGGCGTGGGTAAGACCACGGTCAGTGTAAACCTGGCGATTGCACTGGCGAAGCTGGGCAAGCGCGTGGGATTGATCGACGCCGACATCTACGGGCCGAATGTGCCGACGATGATGGGACAGACGCGCCAGCCTTCGGTCACGGACGACTCCATGATGGAGCCGCTGGAGAGCTTCGGTGTGAAGTTCATCTCGGTGGGACTGATTTCGCCGGGCGACAAACCGTTGGTGATGCGCGGGCCGATGCTGCACCAGATTATCCGCCAGTTTCTGCAACAGGTGAAGTGGGGTGAACTGGATTACCTGATCGTCGATCTGCCTCCGGGAACGGGTGATGTGGTGATCTCGCTGGTGCAGACTGTACCGCTGACTGGTGCTGTGGTTGTCTCTACCGGCTCGGGCGTGGCGTTGCAGGATGCACGCAAGGCGCTGGAGATGTTCCACCAGGTGAACGTTGAGGTGCTCGGTCTGGTCGAGAATATGTCGCAGATGCGGCTGCCAAATGGTGAAGTGATCGACGTATTTGGTGCAGGCGGTACGGCGAGCACGGCTCGGCAGTATAACCTGCCGTTCCTCGGCTCGGTCGATCTCGACCCTGCGATTCGCGCGGGTGGCGATCGCGGCCTGCCTGTATCGCTTGGTGGTGAAGAGGATGCTCGCGCCAAGGCTTACTTCGACATTGCTCGCGAAGTGATGGAGCGCGTTGAAGAGGTTCAGGAAGAGTCGCAGGACGTGCTGGAGATCAACTAGCTCCAGCATGATCTCCAAGCCAAACCTCTTCGTGTTGACGGGTGGCCCCGGAGCAGGGAAGACAACTCTGCTGAAGGAACTGGAACAGCGCGGCATGCGCACGGTTCCTGAAGTTGCTCGTCAGATCATTCAGGAGCAGGTTGCTTCCGGCGGAACTGCGCTTCCGTGGGATGATCGTGTGGCTTATACGCAGTTGATGCTGGAGCGTTCGATCCGTTCCTTTGAGGACGTGGTGGACTCTGGTGTCGCAATCTGTGATCGTGGCATCCCAGACACACTCTGTTATGCGCGGCTATGCGGATTCGAAGAAACCGCAGTCGCTGCCGCATGTAGACAGTACCGGTATGCTCGAACCGCCTTCTTTGCGCCTGCCTGGGAGGACATCTATGCCATCGACGACGAACGCCGACAGGACTTTGCAGAGGCTGCGCGGACCTCGGAATTGATGTTAAGTGTCTACGAGGAATGTGGTTACGAGATCATTTCCCTACCCCTTACAGGCGTTAGACAAAGAGCAGAGTTCGTTCTGAATCATCTGGCCGGTATTTCACGCGCCAAGGTTGCGTCTGTTTGACTCATATTTCGGTTCCACCCGCGTTAGAATAGAAATCAATGGCGGATTTGCGCGAAACCGGGCTGGGGTTGCATGCGCGTCAGCAGGCGATCCTGGCGGCTGCGATTGAGCTGTATGTGCAGACGGGTGAGCCGGTTGCATCGCAGGCCATTGCGCGTATCAGCGGGGTGAGTTCCGCGACCGTTCGCAATACGATGGTGGAGCTGGCGGAAGCGGGCATGCTGGAGCAGCCGCATACTTCTGCGGGACGCATTCCCACGCCACGCGCCTTTCGTCTGCATGTGGAGCGGATTCGCAACGAGAACCGCATCGCTCCGGAGTGGCTTCCCGTTGCGTCGAAGACGCAGATCGATTCGCAGTTGCAGGGGCTTGCCGGTATGGGTGCGTTCTTCGAGCGCACACCGCAGGTGTTGGCAGCACTTTCCAGCGGTGTAGGGCTGGCATTAGCTACAACCCAGCCGGGAGACCTGTTGGAGCATGTGCACTTTCAACGGCTTGCTCACCGCAAGGTGCTGGGTGTGGTGGTAACGCGCAGTGGAGCGGTACGGGATCGTGTGTTGATGATGGACGCCGACCTTTCCATGAACGATCTGGAAACAGCGGCGCGTTATCTGAATGAGAATTTTCGCGGGTGGAGTGTGGAACGTGTGCGAGCGGAGATTGCCGCTCGCGCGGAACGCGAACGGAGCGAATATCAGCGGCTGTTGCAGTCGGCGGGCGATCTGTGGTCGCGCGCGGTTTCGGAGAATCTTGGCGGCGAGCAGAACGTCTATGTAGAAGGTGTTGCAAACCTACTGGCGGGTGCCGATACAGGTGGTACACGTCTGCGCGACATGCTGGCGGCGCTTGAAACGAAGGAATGCGTTGTAGCTCTGCTGACGGCGTATGTCAGTTCGGAAGAGCGTAGTGTGCGCGTGATCTTCAACATGGAAGATCGTGCGCCGGAGATGCAGGGCATGGTGCTGGTGGCAGCACCGGCAGTGGTGGAAGGTACGGTTCGGGGAGCCATTGGTGTTCTGGCAACGCCGCGCATGCATTACGAGAACACGATTAATGCAGTGGGCTATGTGGCGCAGATGTTTGCACTAGGCGAGAATGCATCCGAGCAAGGGGAGCGGTAATCCTAAGGGTGATTCTGATAACGAAACAGGATTGCGATGTTCTCAGATCGATACAGGAAGTGGAAGGGCATGAATAAAACAGAAGAGCAGGCTGCGACAGCAACGGAACAGGAGCAGGTAGTCGAGCAGGAACAGGGCGCAGCCGCAGTTTCGCAGGCAGAGCTGGAGCAGGTGAAGGCAGAGCGCGATCAACTTGCCGATCGACTGGCGCGTTTGCAGGCTGAGTTTGATAATGCGCGCAAGCGTGAGGCGAAGGAACGCGCGGACTTCCGCGATTACGCTGTAGGCAATGCGGCCGAGAGCTTTCTGGGCGTACTGGATAACTTTCAGCTTGCGCTGAAGTCGAGTGGCGGATCGCCGGAGCACTTCCGTACCGGAGTGGAACTGATTGCCAAGCAGTTGGATGAAGCTGTGCGTAATCTTGGCGTGGTTGCTGTGGATACGGCCGGTCAGCAGTTCGATCCGCGCGTGATGGAAGCGCTGGGCTCGGTGGAAACGGCGGAGCATCCTGACGGCGCCGTGGTGGAAGAGATTCGCAAGGGATACCGCATTAAAGAACGTTTGCTGCGTCCTGCGCTTGTACGTGTCGCCAAGAACGCGCATACGCAGAACGCGTAAACGAACCGGCACACAGACGATGTGTGCCTTAGCAGAATTGTGAGGACGCTTTGGCAGGAGCCACAGTGAAAGCCGATTATTACGAGGTCTTGCAGGTTACACGTACGTCAACCGATCAGGAGATTAAAACCTCCTATCGCCGTCTGGCTATGCAGTTTCATCCGGACCGCAACCCGGGTGATCGTGAAGCAGAAGAGAAGTTTAAGGAATGTAGCGAAGCCTATGGTGTTCTAAGTGATCCTCAGAAGCGCGCAGCCTACGACCGCTTTGGTCATGCCGGGTTTACCGGCGGTGGTGGCCCTGCCGGTGGCAGCGGATTCCCCGGCGGCTTCAGCGGCTTCAATGGCGATCCGCAGGACCTAGGCGACATCTTCGGCGATATCTTTGGCGAGATGTTCGGCGGCGGTGGTGGCGGACGCAGGCAGTCGCGCGCACAGCGTGGCCGTGACATGCGCTACGACATGACACTTGAGTTTGAAGAAGCGGTCTTCGGCAAAGAGCAGGAGATCAAGATCAAGCGACAGGAAGTGTGTGCGGACTGCTCGGGTACGGGCTCAGCCAACGGCAAGCAGCCGGCCACCTGCTCGCAGTGCCGCGGAGCAGGCCAGGTGCGCTATCAGCAGGGATTTTTCTCTGTGGCGCGTACGTGTCCGCAGTGCGAAGGATCAGGCGTTACCGTGACCGATCCATGCACTGCATGCAAGGGGGAAAGCCGCGTCACTCGCGAACACACCATCCAGGTGAAGGTGCCTGCGGGTGTGGAAGACGGAACGCGTATCCGCTATCAAGGTGAAGGCGAAGCTGGGCGGATGGGTGGCCCATCGGGCGATCTCTATATCGAACTGCGTGTGAAGGCGCACAAGTTTTTCAAACGTGAAGGCGACGATCTGCACTGCGTGGTGCCGGTCAGCTTTCCGCAGGTGGCGCTCGGCGACGAACTGGAGATCGAGACGCTGGAAGGCGCAGCCGTGTTGAAGGTGCCGGAAGGAACGCAGAGCGGCAAGAGCTTCCGCTTGAAGGGCAAGGGGGTTCCGCGCTTGAATAGCAGCGGCAAGGGGGACCTCATTGTTGAAGTCCGCGTGCAGACGCCGAACAAACTCACCAAGGAACAGAAGCAGTTGTTGAAGCAGTTGAACGACACGATGAAGGTGGAGAACCAGCCACAGTCACACGGGTTCATGGACCGTATGAAAGAGATGTTCAGCTAAATTTCTTCTTCGGATGATGGTTGCAGTATCAGGACGCCGTTCTCAATAGGGAACGGCGTCTTTGTGTATCGGGTTGAGAGTTGTTGTTCCCAAGATGCATACTTGCACCATGCTGTTGCGTATTGGACAAATGGCTTTAGCTTTACTTGGCATGGCATTGGTGCTGCACTATGGCATTGAGCGCGATCCCGGCTGGGGTGAAGTCAGCTTTATGCACCCTGTTATCTGGACGATTCACTGGGTGCCGCTTGGCATTGGCATTCTGTGCCTGCTTGTTACATTTGCCTTGATCGCATTGCTGCCCAGTAAATAGCGCATCACAAAGTTGCTTGTTCAGGAGTACAACGCGCCAGTAATCGCGAGGGCCGCAATGGCTGCGGTTTCTGCGCGCAGGATGCGTGGGCCTAGCGTTACGTGCTGCCAGCCATGATCGCGGAAGAGTTGCATCTCATCTGCAGTCCATCCACCTTCAGGGCCAACGGCAAGCGCAACGCTTGCGTTTGGTGGAGCAGTCGCAATGGCTGCGCGAATAGTATTTTCTTCTTCAGTTTCGGCCAGCAGTAGTTTCACCTGCGCGTCGATTGTGGATAGTGCTTGTTTGAGCGGAGCGGGATCGTCAATCAGAGGAAGGTTGGTGCGGCGGCATTGTTGTGAGGCTTCGTGCACAATTCTGCGCCAGCGTTCCACGCGCTTCGTGGCCGCCTGCGCCAGATGCTTTTCCGTGCGACGCGTTATGACAGGTATGATCTGCTGCGCGCCAAGTTCGGTGGCTTTTTCCAGAGCCCATTCCATGCGGTCGAACTTGAAGACGGCCAGAAGAAGTTTCGCGGGGAGTTCCGCTTCCGATTCGTGCTTTTCGTAGAGCGCAAAGAGAACTTCATCATCGCGTACACTTTTTACCTCAGCGCGATGTAGAAAACCATCGGCAACTACGTCGAAGATCTGCCCGGGTTGCGCACGCAATACTCGGGCAAGATGTGCGGCCTGATCGCCTTTGAGTGCGGCTTCGGTTTGTTCCTTGTTCCATGTATCTGCAATCCAGCGGCGACGGGTCATAGCTGATTCCAGTGTAGCGCTGTGTTACCCATGGGCGTGCTAAGGTGCAGTTTCAAAGTAGAACCAAAGAGCATTTGTTGAAGATGTAATGGCGAGTGTGGTGAAGCGGTCGCAGCGTTTACAAGAAGAGAAACAAAATGCAACGCGGGGAACGCTTTCGCGCTCCCCGCATAAAGTTGCTTTGCTTTGTAGCGTTGCGGCCTTTGCCACCGCTTCGCTCATGTGTTGCTGTCTTGACTACTCTCCCTGAGTGAGAAGACTGCGCGCTGCATTCAAATGTTGCAGCTAACGAATGTATAGAAGCACGTGAGAAGTGTGTCAACAAAAAAGTGAAGAGATGCCGCACTCTTTGTTCGTCTTTTTGTGTCAAAGCGAAACTCACTGATTGGAGCGTGACGCAAACCCTCCATGGTGTGGAGGATGTGCTTCAGCGATGCGTCAGCGTATCAGGCGAACTGCTTCGCCATACATATGCGATTGTATTCGGCAGTTTATTTGTTCTCTGGGTTTGATGTTTCGCCAATGTTTACAGGGGTTTTGTCAGCATTCGATCACGTTCAGCGCAAGCCCTGCCAGTGACGTTTCCTTGTAGCGCGACTGCATGTCGAGGCATGTCTGGTACATGGTGCGGATCACCTGGTCGAGCGAAACTTTGTGTTCATCGATTTCATGCATTGCCATACGCGCGGCGTTCACAGCTTTCACTGCGCGCATGGGCGTAACTGTATGCGAACTGGAAGGACCGATGCCGATTTTGAAAAAGTTCGAAGAGGCTTGTCACAGCGTTTCTTATTCCGATGGAAGCGGTGTTCTTTTCTTTAAAACTCTACGCTTCCATGTCGTTTCGTGTCTGGATGCAATGTTGCGATGGGCAGCTTGCAAGGCTCCTCGAAGTACGTCATCGGGTGCGTCCAGTGAAACCAGCGTCATACCCATGCGTCCCCAGCCGCCCGGAGCAGGTTGAAACATACTGTCACCTTCAGCGAGGAAATCAGCCTGCTGTTCCGGAGTGAGCTTTAATGTGCCAAGACCTTTTGCCACATAGGCAAGCGTCGCAAAGATGCGTCCATGCACGCGAAAGTCGGCTGCACCCATGTGGCTGCTCTCTTCCGCGTCGGGTAGTGAAAGGGCAATGGAACGAAAGCGATTGGGTGAAGGGAGCATGGAGTTATTTCTTTCGTTTGATGTTGTGAGCGGGAGTTTTTATGTTTGTGAGCCGCATATCCTGGCGCAGATACGCAGCAGATGCAGTGAAGCGAACCGTTTCCTTGCTATCGGTCATCAGGTCGCGTAGAGCGGCACGGACATCGTCTCCGCGGTATTCTGCGAGGGCTTCGGTTGCGGTGACGCGGGCACCTGTGTCTTTGGTCTTTGTGGCGGCGATCAGCGCGTTCTTTGCAGCTTCTGTATGTTCCTTTTCAATCTGGGTGATAGCTGTGATTTGTGGGGAAGGTTCCCCGGCGCCCTTCAAGTAGTTGTAGGCACCCATGCCCATGCCGATGGGTGGCACGAGGATGATCATTGTTTGCTGTGCGGCAATTTTGGCAAGTGTTGCAGGGCTATGCAGTGTGCGTGTGGCATTGTGCTTGCTGCCGTTCCAGAAATTGTAGTCGCCGGATCGTTCGCCGGAAGCAACGGCCAGCAGAATGTCTTCGCCGGATGGGTCGTTCAACTTCCACAAGGTGCTGGCCGTTGTGAAAGCTACCTTCGGATCGGAATCGTCCAGTTGGTTGCGCAGGTCTGTGCTGAAAACTTTGGCGCTGCCGTGCTGCATCATCTCGCCGGCTGCGACGATAGCGGCAAGGCGCACGTCGATGTCGGAATCGTGCAGTGTGTCGCCCACAATCTTCTCTGCCCGCTTCTGACCACCGAGCAGTGACAGGCCTGAGATCGCTGCAATGCGCGTGTTGGTGTTCTTTGTGCCTGTAACGCCGTCTTCCAACCGGTTCCATGCCGCAGCGCGCAACATCTCAGGACGTGTTTCATCATTCGCTCCCGCTACCTGTCGGTTCGAGATGGCCTGGGCATGCACAGAGAGCGAGATGGTAAATACAGCAAGCGTAATGGAGTTGTGACGACGCATACTTGTCCTTCTAAAGAACAGATGCTGAATCGTCTACCAGCGTCGCTTAGCCGTACAGGTAGACATAGAGCGATGGTGTTTTCTTATGCGTGAGGTGTTGCAGGAATACTTTTTCTGTATCCTTTTGCACCTGAGATAGATTCCACTATGTGGCGTGTTGCCTTGATGATTGGTTTCTCAAGATACAGATGGATGAAAACTCCGACCGCTGTAGCAAGTACAGTACCGGAAGTTATGTGTAGGAAGAATTCAGCCGATCCATACTGTGGTAATGGCTTCCATGCCAAGCGAACAGCTCCCAACACGAACTGATGACACAGGTAGATGGAATAGGATGAATCCCCTAGCAATTCCATGAGGCGCAAATCCCAAGCTTTTCTCATGCCTCGTTCCGCGCACAAAATTCCATAGACAAGCAATAAAGCAGGCGGCCCCCATGTCAGTGCACGGTAGTTGCCGTCTACATATTTCGTCATCGGATACATCCAGGCGAGGGATATAAGCGCAAATGTAAGGCCCACCGCGGGCGAGACGTCATGGCGTTTTTCATAAAGCATTCCTACTATCATTCCCGCGCCAAATTCCAGCAGCAACGGACCAGTATAGGTTTGCAGAACAGGACTGTTGAAGTGAACCAAGCGTCCTAGCAATACGAGAAGTAGAAGGGTTGCAAGGTTGATTGCCAGTCGTTGTGATGCAGGAAATACCAACAGCACAGCAAATAAGAAATAGAAGAAGACTTCGTACTCCAGAGTCCAGCCGACGTGGAGAGTGGGAGCAACCGCTTTTATAACGGGATGCCAAGTGGGGTAAAGCAGCAGCGATTTCGCCAAGAATATCGGTTTGATGTAAGCGAACCGGAAAGCTTTGGGAATAACAATCGCGGCACAGACCATGGCGGCAGTGAACAGCCAGTACAGTGGATAGATCCGTGTAATACGGTTCAGCAGGAAGTTCACGGG
>Ga0153956_1001053_pt1 | contig 26542 bp, 31 predicted proteins | sample TSFL040MetaG_FD_104704 | JGI IMG/M metagenome (GOLD analysis project Ga0153956, IMG submission 104704) | Attine ant fungus gardens microbial communities from Florida, USA - TSFL040 MetaG | ecosystem: Host-associated > Fungi > Mycelium > Unclassified | place: USA: Florida, Wekiwa Springs... | reverse complement strand
CGCGGAAAGCTGGATCTGCTCGAAGCACGTATTGTCGGAGCGCCCTGATGTCATCGAGATTGCGTCAGACCCCCGTTTGGACGCCGATCACCCCATTTGCGGGGTCCTTATTCCATGCCTAATCACAATTTGTCGCTGTTTCCTTGCGATTTCAGATTTCGGTTTCGCTCCTGGCAGAAGTCTGATTCACTCTGCTTGTGTCATGGCAAAGCGGAGCCGATCATGTCCAAGCCCATCGAACGGTGCGATACCGGGGAACAAGACCTGTTCCGGTCGCGTCTCGACCACATGATCGACACCACGGTGCAGCCGAAGAACGTGATGTTTCCGACTGACGCCAGGCTCATCCACCGGGCGCGGGTCGATCGCACTGGCCTCGACGGCGATGCTCGTCAGTCCAGCGTTGATAGCCTCGCAGCTTGAAACCGCCGGTGTCACTCAATGAACGACGCTTCTTCGTCCGTCTCGTTCTCGCCGCCTTCTGGGGCGGCGATTTCGCTCTGAACCGCATGTCGACTGAGCAGACCAGCATCCTCCAGCGCCTCGATATTCGGAAGATCGCGCAGCGTCTCCATGCCGAAGGCGGAAAGAAAGTATGGGGTCGTCACATAGGTGTATGGTGCCCCGGGCGTCGGGCTGCGCGGCCCTGAGCTGATGAAAGCGGCAGCCCGCAAATTGCCAATTATATCGCGACTGACTTCCTTGCCGAAGATTTTTGAGAGCTCGCCGCGGGTCACCGGCTGGAAATATCCCACCGCCATCAGCACCATCGCCTCGAACTCCGACAGTGCCGCAGCCCCTCCCCTTGTCGGCGCCGAAGACCCGCGGATCGTCTCGGCGAACCGCGGTCGGGTCCGATGCTGCCAGCCGCCGGCGACCGCCACCAGTTCATAGGGGCGATCCCTTAGTTCCTCGACAAGATCGTCGATCAGTAGATCGATGCTGCAATCCTTCCCAACCACTCGTGCCAGCGTCTCGCGGCTGACCGGCTCGGCGGAGGCAAAGATCACCGCCTCGACCCGCATCATCCATTCCCGCCAGCGTAGCTCCGCAGGTAGGTCTTCGAGCTCACGATCGTATAGCACTTCTTGCTGTCGCTCTTTCGCCTGCCGTCGACTGTTTGTGGTTGCGCTCGCTCCCGCCATGGTCACAACCCAAAGATCCGGAAGGAGGACCGGCCGGAGAGTTCTCGCACCGCCTCGAAACTTTCCAGGCGTTCGAATAGCCGGTTTGCCGCCCATCGCGATAGCGTGCTGCCGGGCGCCGAGGCTGCTATAGCATCCTCGGTCAGCAACCGGCGGATCACCGGCTCGGCGCCCTTGGTTCGCACCTTCGGCGCCACGGCCAGCAACCGCGCGGCCCGACGGTCGATTTCGGCGGCGGACCGCATGGCTGCCTCAACGCCGTCGACCAGTGCCAAGCAGATTGCTTTCGGGTAAGCCGCCTCACCCGGCCGGACGCGACCGCGACCACCGATGGTGCGAAACGCGGGGCCATAACGCTCGGGCAGCAACAACGGGACTGGTTTGGACCAGTTCAGTTTCTGGGCCAGCACGGCGTCGCCCAGGTTCAAGGCCAGCACCTCGGCATCCGGGCGAACGGCAAAGATCACCGTTATCAGGTCCGCCACCGCGAAGGGTGCTGCTCGCCCGGACTGATTTGCAGAATCGACGATCTCAGGGATCGACGCAAGGCTGTCGTCCCATTTCATCCCCAGCAGTTCGGCGACTTCCCTAACGAAGGGTGTGGTGATCGTCCCGTTTCGATGAGCCAGCATTCGTGTGGCCAGAAACACTTTGCCGGTCGGCCCGGGATCGTCACCTGCAGACGTCAACAAAACCGCGTCGCGGATGGCGGTTTCTTCCTCGCCTCGCCCGAGCATTCGGGCAGCGACAGCTGCTGATTTGAGGGCAAGGCGATCGCGCCAGCAGCCGAGCCATGGTGGGTTGGCTCGGATGAGATCGTCGAGCGATTTCAGGGCGATACCGGCGACGAAGGCTGCATCGGATTCGGCGAAGTCGTGTGCTCGCGGCCGGGTCCACCTTGGCAAGTGAGATGACCAGACCGACGCGTTCGGAGTGTTGGGCGCAAGCGAATCCATGCGGCAGAGCATAAACCGCCTGTGCAGTTTGTGCCAGCAATATTGCGCTAAACCGCACGGCATGTCGGCGATATAATACGTCCGATAATGTTGCATTATCGGACGTTTTTCTCTATAGAAGGGAAACAGGCGTTTTCGCCGCCCTGAAGCTGGCTGGCCGGCTTAAACGGGGGGCCAGAACAAGATCAGCGCGAAATCGTACGCTAAGGCTAACGATACGGAATTCGCGTCTGCATGCATGACTTTAGGTAGATTATATATATCAAGGAACCTTGGAACCTACAATGGCGCTGAGCATCAAAGATCCCGAGACCGAAAAACTCGCCCGCACCCTGGCCGAACGCACCGGCGAAACCATCACGATCGCCACCCGGCGCGCCATCGAGGAGCGCCTGAAGCGCATGGGATCCCAGACCCGCCGCACCGCACTGCTCGACGACATGGAGGCCATGCAGCGGCGCCTGAGCGCCCTGCCCGTTCTCGACGCCCGCAGCGCCGACGAGATCATCGGTTACGACGAAAACGGGCTGCCGAACTGATGGTCATCGACACCTCGGCCATCGTCGCGATCTTTTTCAACGAATCGGACGCCCAAACTTACCGCCAGCGCATCGCCGACGATCCCATCCGGTTGATCTCGGCCGCCACGCTCCTCGAAGCATCCATGGTCATCGAGGGACGGTTTGGTGAGCCCGGCGGCGCGGAACTTGATTTGTGGCTGCACAAAACCGAGGCCGAGATCGTCGCCGTCTCCGAGGAACATGCCGATCAGGCCCGCCGTGCCTGGCGGCGCTTCGGCAAGGGCCGTCACCCAGCCGGGCTGAACTATGGCGATTGCTTCTCCTATGCGCTTGCCAGGATCTCCGGCGAGCCCTTGCTGTTCAAGGGGGACGACTTTTCGAAAACCGACATTTTGGCCGTCCGATAATGCCAGCGTCCGACGCAACACTTTCCGATCCCGCCGTGCTATCCGGTTCGGCCGGCGACGCTGCCGAGAATGCCCTCCCCTCCCCTCTTGAGGAAGAGAGCGTCGAACTGTCGAGGCACCTCGAACAACTCGCCGATAAGGCGCGCGAATATGTCGAGGCAGCAAGTTCCGCCAACACGCGAAAAGCCTATGCGTCGGATTGGAAGCACTTTTCCGCCTGGTGCCGACGGCAGGGGCTTTCCCCCCTCCCCCCCAACCCGCAGATCGTCGGCCTCTACATCACCGCCTGCGCTTCTGGCCGTGCCGCGGGCACTACCGTTGGCGCCGCCAGGCGCAGCGAAAAGCCGAACGCAGTCGCGACCATCGAGCGGCGCCTGTCGGCGCTGTCGTGGAGCTACGCCCAGCGTGGCGCGCCTCTTGATCGCAAAGATCGCCATATCGCTACCGTACTGGCCGGTATCCGCAACACCCACGCCGCCACGCCCCGCCAGAAGGAAGCCGTGCTTCCCGAAAATTTGATCGCCATGCTGGAGACGCTGGACAGAGGAACCCTGCGCGGCCTGCGCGATCGCGCCATGTTGCTGCTGGGGTTTGCCGGCGGGCTCCGGCGCTCGGAAGTTGTCGGGCTGGACGTTGGGCGCGACCAGACCGTGGATTCCTCGGGCTGGATCGACATCATGGACAAGGGCTTGCTGCTGACATTGCGCGGCAAGACTGGCTGGCGGGAGATCGAGATCGGCCGCGGTTCGTCCGATGCTACCTGCCCCGTCGTCGCGCTGCAAACCTGGCTGACGCTGGCGAAGATCAGCCACGGCCCGCTGTTTCGGCGCGTGACCGGCCAGGGCAAGAATGTCGGGCCGAACCGCCTGAACGACAAGCAGGTTGCGCGACTGGTCAAACAGACGGTGGTGGCTGCCGGCGTCCGCGGCGATTTATCCGAGCTCGAGCGCGCTGAAAAATTCGCCGGTCACTCGCTACGCGCCGGCCTCGCCTCCTCGGCCGAAGTCGAGGAGCGCTATGTCCAGAAGCAGCTCGGCCACGCCTCTGCCGAAATGACCCGCAGATATCAGCGCCGGCGCGATCGGTTCCGCGTCAACCTCACCAAGGCGTCCGGCCTTTGAAGGCCCCTCCCCTTCCTTCTGTGAAATTACTAGATGAAATTTAGGCGCCGGAATTTTAGCTTATCGATGTCTAGCCATCACGCGCGAAATTCTTGCCATCTGCGGCGCCGATCGTTATATTTTCCTCGATGCCGACGAGGAAAAGCGATGCCTGAGCCCCAACTCTCCATCCGCAGCACAAAGGCGCGGGACCTGGCCCATGCGCTGGCGCATCGCACCGGGCAGCCGATCAACAAGCTCGTCGAGCAAGCGCTCGAGCGTTACGACCTCGAACTGCGCCAGCAACAGGCGCAAACGCCGATGGACATTCTGCTGGATTTGATGGCTGAGGGCCGCCGGATGGTGCCGGCGGGCGCCACGTCGGCGCACGATGACTTTTACGACGAACACGGCTTGCCGCGATGATCGCAGTCGATACGTCGGTGATCATGGCGATGGCTCTGGGCGAGCCCGAAGCCGGACAATTCGAAGCTCTGGTTCGTCGAGAAGCAGCCGTGATCGGGTGGCCCACGCTGCTTGAGGCACGGATGGTGCTAACGGGCCGAGGGTTCCCCAACGCCGCAGCGATCATCGCTCAGTTGGCGGCTCTCCCCAACGTCACCGCCATCGCGTTCGATGAACGGCATTACCATGCAGCCGGGAAAGCCCTTGATCAGTTCGGTCGCGGACACCATCCCGCTTCCCTCAACATGGGCGATTGCTTCACCTACGCCGTCGCCGCGATCGCCAAGGCGCCCCTGCTGTTCAAGGGACATGATTTCGGGCAGACGGACCTCAAGCTGCATCCGGCCTCGTCGACGGCATGACGGCGATGTCGACCAATCCTGTCGATCGACGCGCCAGGGAACTCGATACGATCGCCTCAGTCCTGCCGCTGGAGCGCCGCGACGAGCTGGCCGAGCTGCTGAGCTACCAGGACGTCGAGACATTGCGCCACCTCGTCAACCAGGGCATGGGCGACAACACGCTGAGGGCGCTGGCCTCCGACCTCGCCTATCTCGAAGCCTGGGGCCTGGCGGCGACCGGACGATCGCTGCCGTGGCCGGCGCCGGAGGCGCTGCTCTTAAAATTCGTCGCCCATCACCTCTGGGATCCGCAGCGCCGCGAGACCGATCCCGACCACGGCATGCCGGCCGCCGTCGACGGCAGCCTGCGTCAGCAGGGTTTCCTGAAATCGGTTGGCCCACACGCGCCGGCGACGGTGCGCCGACGGCTAGCGAGCTGGTCGACGCTAACGACGTGGCGCGGCCTCGACGGCGCCTTCGCCTCGCCTGCCCTCAAATCCGCCATCCGGCTGGCCGTGCGCGCCGTGCCGCGGACGCGGCGGCGCAAGAGCGCCAAGGCCGTCACCGGTGACGTGCTGACCAGACTGCTGGCGACCTGCGCCACCGACAGCCTACGGGATCTGCGCGACCGGGCGATCTGATGGTCGCGTTCACCTCCGGCGGCCGCCGGCGCAGCGAGATCGCCGGGCTGCGAGTCGAGCAGCTGACCGTCGAAGCACCGGTTGCGGCCGAGGACGGCCGCCCCCTCCCCTCGCTCGCCCTCAATCTCGGCCGCACCAAGACCACCACCGGCGAGCACGAGGAAACCGTCTATCTCACCGGCCGGCCGGTGGAGGCGCTCAACGCCTGGATGGCGGCCGCAAGGATTGAGAGTGATAGCGTGTTTCGGGGGACCGGGCGCTGGGGCACGGTTGCACGCCGCGCCCTCGATCCGCAGTCGGTCAATGCCATTCTGAAGCAGCGGGCGGAAATGGCCGGGCTGGAGCCTGGGGAGTTTTCCGCACATGGGCTGCGGTCAGGCTATCTCACCGAAGCCGCCGACCGCGGGATTCCGCTGCCCGAAGCGATGGAGCAATCACGACATAGGTCGGTTCAGCAGGCTTCGGACTATTACAATAGCTCACTCCGGCGGAACGGGAGGGCAGCCCGCTTACTTTAACGAACACGACCGACGCCATCGCCGCTTGACGATGCCGCCTACTCACAAGTTCAGCATCGGTGAACAAGCTCTTCAGGTAGGCGTCTGCCTCTACTTTCAGCGTTTCTCTCAGCGTCTCCGCCGCTTGATTGAACCTGATCGACGGCACGTCCGAACGAAGCGCGTCCCAATCGAGGTAATCGATCATTCTAAAAGCAATGATCGTGTTTAGCGGGCGATCGTTCTTCTTGTCGATTCGCGCAAATCGGACGTTCTCAAGGAGGAAGGGCAGCATGTCGAACTGTACCCACTGGTTGAGTGCCTTCAGCCGAAGCACCGCGACGACCCGATCATAGTCAGCAGTATTGCGTCTCCCACCATTGAAGACGGACCGCAACATCTCGGCAAAGTTACTGTCAAACGAAATGGTATGGTCGATTGCAACGACTGAGGGCTCGCCGCGAAAAATCTCTCGAGCAATATCGGCTGAATGGAACACCAGATGAGGTCCCTTGATAGCGGGAACGGTCACAGTGGCGCCCTTAAAATCGCCCCCCAAATCCGCAGGTATGCCTCTTTCGTCACCCACGCTGAAGATGATGCGGACACTCTCCCAGCCCGGATCACTCTCCAGGCGATCAAGTGCCGAGGGATCATCCATCAGAACTGCTTGGTAAACCTTGTCGAGGAGGGGGTCATGCGGATGCCTTTCCAGTTGCTCTTTGATAGAGCATACTGAACTTAAAGCTGTGTAAAGAGCTGTATCGGTCGCCTAGCCAAGCGCGCCATTTAAGCTGCTCTTTCTCGATCCATCCGATATTGGTTTGGGGGTAAGATGCGGAGGCGCGCATTGGCGAGAGCTCGAAAAGCTCGTCTCGCCGCGGTGGCGGCAGTGCGCTTTCATCATTTTTGTCGCCGGCGCGGCGCAAAATTGCAGTAGAAAAGACCGGGCTGAAGAGCAAATAGCCAGCGGGAAACTTGGAGGGCGCGGGGGTCGGCTCCTTGCCATCGTTATTGAGGATTGTTCCTGGGGTCTCCCGCTACTATCTTCCGTCGAAACACGACGGAGCGGGCATGGCTGACCAAATCAATCTCGAAACTATCCTGAACGGAAGCGTTGGTGAGGGCCAGCGCCTCGATTTCAAAAGGCAAATCGACCTCGACCAAAGCGACAAGAAAATGTCGATCATTGACGACGTTGTGGCGTTCCTCAATGCCGACGGCGGGCAGATCCTAATCGGCCTCGATGAGGACAGGAAAACGTCTACTGCGCGGTTGGCGCCGCTAACGGGAAACAGCGATAAGCTCTGCATGCGGATTCAAGACATCGTCACCTCGAATATCGCGCCACCACCGGCGAGAGTGACAGCCTCGGAGGTGATCGTCGAGGGCGGGTTTCTCGTCTGCATCGACATCGGACAAGGGCATGACAAGCCATACTGTAACAGGTTGAACGGGCGGTATCTTCAGCGGCGGGGCCGCAAGAACGAGCCGCTTCTGCCTGGTGAGGTATCCGCTCTTCGCAACACCCGGGAACGGATGACGGAAGGGGTCGTATCCAAGGCCAACGCCTATATCGAACAGCTTCGTCGAGCGGAATATTTCAAGCTCGCCTGCCCCCGGCTGCATCTTTCGATATTGCCTCGAGAGCATCTCGACAGCACCTTCCCGGAGTTCGTCAACCAGCAAGGGGTGCGAGGCAAGAAAGGTTTCCCCGCCGTGCATGGAACCTACCACGCGTTCGAGAGGGGCTCCGCCGGATATGACGTGTCGGCCATCGACATGAATGGAAACAAGATCTCCAGGTTTTTTGTCGGCGAAGACTGGGCGTTGCACTCGACGGTCTGTCACCCGATCCCCCTTGACGAGGGCCAGGGACGTATCGATTTCGGGAAAATGCAGGCCGAGTTTCACGGCCATATGAACGACATTCAGGAGTTTCTCGCGACGGAGGCGCTGACGGGTCCATTCTCGGTCTTCGGAATGATCCTGGACCTTCATAGCCGAGAACACTTCACCCACTTCTTTCCGCGAGGTGACTCGATTTCCTTCGGCCGGCCGATGTTCCTCGAGGCATTCGAGGCCGACAAGATGGCCACGTTACTGGTCGAACGGATCCGGCAATCGTCCGTCTATGGGTAACATGGAAAGGCGGCGACCTCGGACCGCATGCGCGCGGCGGCTCGAAAGACGAGAGTACCAGCGGTATACCATTTCAACCCCTCATCAGCGTCCGGCAACCTGATTGATGGGTCTCATTGATATCCCTCACAAACACAAGGTGTATTGAGCGATAGAACGGAAACCTATCGCTCATGCCATGGAATTGGACACAAAAAGGCTGGCCGACATCTCGCTGCGCAACGCGGCCCTCCCCTATTTCTGAGGCGACAACCGCGGCGGTCGGCGCATCTCGATCAACTCCCTCCTCCGGGGTCAGCGCAAGGATGTGGGGCCGGGCCGGCTCAACGACAATTCGGAAGGCTGGTTTTCCCCGCCGCGGCGGGTAATCGGATAACCTGACCGACCTAATTGATGATGGGCCAAACGTCCGAAGTCAAACAGACGGCGGAATACTTTGCAGGGTAGCTAGCCGGGATTGTCCTTGCCTTGCTCCAATAACTTCTGCAATTCTTCGGCCCAATCATTATTCGCCACGGAAGGAACTTGCGGGTTCGTGCTCTGAGCAATTGGTGCTGCCGCGGCTGCCAACCCGAACAGATACGTCTTTGTCGCGCCGGTTAAGACGTCCGCGGCGGGCAGCGAGCGGATCAAGGTAAGACCCTCATCGAGCTGGTCTGCGAGTACCCTGTCCGTTCTCAGATATAATGTGAAGTCACTGGAAGACGTGCCCGCGAGTTTATCTTCGGCCTTGCGGGCGATCTCGAGCCGTGCGCTGGGTTCCGTGGAAGAGTTGGAGAAAGTCCTATCGAGCGACTGAAACTCGAGCTGAGCGCTTGTGAAAGCGCTGTCTGTAGCGATCTCATTCTGGGAAGCGCTGATCGCGTCCAGACGGGCGACGATCGCATGCGCCTGGTGCGCAATCTTACCGCTGATATCTTGAAACTTTCTCTTCGCCGCGAGACAGTCGGCAATCATTTTTTTGACGACCGCCTTGCGGTCGGCCTCGGCGATGCTGGTTTTAGAGAGCGCGCGGTTCACCAAAAGGATCGTCACCGCGGAGTCAGTCGGCAGACCCGCAACGCTCTCTATCGACAGCGTCGCTTCAGGCGCCGTGTTTTTCCATAGAGGAAAAAGCGAAGACACGTCCGCCCCGGTGCGTACGAGAGACCCGTAGAGCATAGAGACTAAGAACGGCAGCGTCAGGCTGACTGATGTCCAGCCGGCGACCGCAAGCTTGGCAGTCGCTGCCCTTGCTGTCACCGAGGCCTTGATAGCGAACAGGCCGGCTGAACCACCGATCAGAGCAAAGAGCAAGGGCAACTGAACAACAGGGCTATTGCTCATTCCGACCAGAAGACCGGTCGTAATACCGAGCACGATACAGCCGAGATAGTACCCAAGCATCAATTGCCCCCGATTTCGGTCAAGCTAATCGGCCGAACCGTCGTCCCGTTTTCTCGAAACTACAAAAGCCCTCGGAAACGACTTCGAATGAATTCCGAGCTTATCCCGCGATCAAGGGCCATTATTCCTTCGCTGGATCAACCTTTGCCGGAATGTCGTTACCCGGTCTGATCGGAATCCCAGGCGGTTTCGGCGGAACACCTTTTACGGGTTCAGCCTCCGACTTTTTTTCCCCGCTTTTTCCAGTACTCGTTGTATCGTTTGACATATTTGTCGCTCCATATATTTGGCGCCCGTTGCTCGTTGGTTGGGCTTGCAATCGTGAACTTGATCGATTGAACGTCATTTCTCTCGTTGTCGCCGCCGGCATCCCCGGAAAGGAACACAACGTCAAAGTCGACACCTGCAGCGTCTTTTTTCAGAACACCAAATTGCGCGTCGTAGACGACTGAGTCCGCCGTTCCCAAGGGATACTGATAGGCATTCTTGTCGAGCCCGCTCATGACGGAGGCAAGCCATTCGGTGAAGCCGTAACGCGCCTGCGTCTTCGCATCGACATCAGTGCACACGTCGCTGTCGGTGGCCGCCAGATAGTACCGAAAATTGATTTCCGTTTTAATCGTGTTCGTCTCTTCCGAGCTGTCGCTGAAGCTCGGAAGGACGCTGCCGGTCTGACCGAGATAGCTGAACACGAACGGGCCGTTTTCCACCGCCTTGCCCTTGATCCCGAAATCGGCGCTGCGCTTGTAAACCATATTCAAGGTCAGCGTGCCATAGGCGATCTGCTCGGCCAGGCTCGGCACGTTACCGCTCCGATTCTCCTTCACGAGTGCAGTGGCAAACGCACATTTCAGTGCCCCAAGGATTGCCGAGACACGGACGAGTTCATTGTCCATCCGGGTCGGCGCGTGGCCACAAGCCGCCAAGGAGGCCGAGAGCGCAGCCGTGATCAAAGGCTTCAGCATGATGTTGATCCCCTTCGGCAGAGACTAAGCAAAATGCAACCTATTGTCGAGATCAATATCGCCGATCTCTTATCGATACTGAGATGGTTTGCCGGTTGATCAATCGCAATACTGGCCATAGCTTCGGGGAAAACCACTCCGGGGCAGCGCCATGACCACCATTGTGAAACGGAAGCACTCACCGCTATCGGCCATGTATCGTTGGCCTATCAGAGAGCCGCTACGAGGCAACACAGTCCGGCAATCGGCGGAACCGGTTTGGGGTGGTGAATGTCCTATCCTTTCCTGAAATTCCTGCATGTGCTCGGCGCGACCGCGTTCATGCCGGCTTCGTCGCGCGGCTGGCTTCGGCCCTGCCCGCCGCGAACCGCGAGCGCCTCCTGGTTCACCTGTCGATCCCCGGCGACGACGAGGACGACGGCACGCCGTTCAGCACGACCAAGCGTAGAGCCGAACACATCATCGCCGGCAGCGGCGTTCCGCATATCATCCTGCGGCCGGGCTTCGTCGTCGCGCCTGCGGCCTACGGCGGCAGCGCGCTGATCCGCCCGCTCGCGTCCCTCCCCTTCGATTTGCCGAAAAGCGAGGCATCGCGCCCGTTTGCGGCGATCGATGCGGCGGATATCGGGCGGACGCTCGCCGTCGTCGCTCGACGATGGGGAGACGGAGTGCGGGAATGGCGGGCTCGCTGGGCCGTCATGGAACGGCATGCCGGCACGGTCGGCGAGGTGATCGGGGCGTTCCGCCGTCATCTCGGCGGCCCGGGTCCGATGGTTCGGGCTGCCGGCCCCGCTGATGCGGATCGGCGCGGCGGCCGGCGACCCCTCCGCCTGGATCGCCGCGACCGGTATCGAGCCAGGGACGCTGGAGCGGACATTGCAGAGCCTGCCCTCCACCGTGCAGGAACGCTAGTTCGCCCGGCTTTATCTGCTCAAGCCCTTGCCGATCGGCGGGCTGGCGCTGTTCTGAATCGTTTCCGGGCTGATTGCCCTGGCCGCCGCATTCGACGCGGCCGCCGCGATCCTGACCGCGCGGGGATTTCCGGCATGGCTGGCCCAGGCTCGCCACGATCATGACGAGCCTTGCCGATATCGTCATCGGTGTCGCCATTGCCCGGCGTGCGAGCTGCCGCGCAGGGCTTATCGCCGGTATTGCCCTGTCACTGGCCTATATGGCGGGCGCAGCCGTGATCGCCCCCGCCCTATGGCTCGACCCGCTCGGGGCGATGGTGAAAACAGGCCCGGCCATCCTGGTCATGGTGCTGACCCTTGCCATGTTGGATGATCGGGAACAGTGCCGGGTCGCTTCTTTTTTTGCACCTCTACCACAGTGATTACAATGGCTTAGGCCGTGGTCAGTTGACAACATGTTGGCCTCCGCTCTTGGAAACTTCCTCTTTTTCCATCGAGCGGTCGCGTTCGATGACATCCCTCAGATGCTCGGTGCGCTACGAACGCGTCACCCCCCAAAAACTCTCCGTCGGCTGGCTACGCAGATTTCTGCTCCCTACCAGGATTTGCCCGCATTAGCGCCATGAGCATCGGGCCGAGCCCAAATTCCTCTCGAGCCGCCTTCCGCGTCAAATCGCGAAGGTAGCCGCCAGGAGAATTGATGTGCCCTGCCCTTTCGAGAATGCACGCAATCGCAGTTGCCGCGTTCTCAGGACCAAGGACTTCGCAAGCATCCTGGTATGCCGACGGGCTGACGCCGAGCGTCGATCGAACCACGACCGCCGCGCTCATCATGCCTCGCCAGTCCCTGATCGCACCGGCAGGCCCGTACATCACGATTTCCGGGCAGGCTTTCAAAACCAGACTCAACGGGAACGGTCTCCGAGGCTCGGCTTTCCGCTGCGACTTTTCCTCCGTCGGCTCGCCCTGCTCTTTTTCAGAGCAAGGTTCAAGTTCATGGATGGATTCGGGTTTTGAATTCTGTATGTGCCGCTCATTTTGAGCGGCATTGCCGCTCATATTTTGAGTTTCCTCCTGTATTTCCAACGTGTTGAGGATTTCGTCTCGCAAAAGGCTCATTTCGTCCAGGACTGTGTCGACATCAACCTTTGTCGGAGTGCGCTGAGCACGGGCCACCAAGGCGATGTACATCCCCTCAATAGCTTCCCAATCCCCTTCAGCACCTTCTTCGACCGCCGCAGTAATCAACTTGCGGACATCTCGCCGGCAAATCGTCAGCGTCTCCTTAGCTCGCTTGAGCAGCCGTCGCTCCTCAACGACCTGTTGCGCCAAATGCGCCAAGTCCTCGACCTGCGCCAAGAGCGGTGCAAGGCTAAAACCAAAGGCCTTCTCGACCTCGCCGCCTTTTCCTCGGTGAACGTAGCGCTTGCCGTTCGGACTGTCTCGCCGGTGAATTAATCCCGCGTCAACGAGGCTCGCCAGATGCCGCCGAAGCGTCGCTTCAGCCATCCCATGAGCCCGTACAGCAAGCTGTGCGTTCGAGGGGAAGACCACCAGGTCCTTCTCCTCGGACAACTCATTCTCGGGATAAAAGCTGATGAGCGCGTCCAAAACCGTCAGTGCGCGATCCGGTAGACCGAGAATAACGCGGGCTTCGCTGATATCTCGGAAGATCTTCCACTTGTCGGCCGACTTTCCTGCCGAAATACTCGCCGCCCGCATCTGGCCTCGCACAAGGGCGAGCTTCGCCGGCCGGCCCCCGAAGGGGGTCGTCACATGTCCCGTCTGCATTTCCCTTACCTTTCAAAAGGCAAAAGAATTCCGCTCACCAAAACGGCGCCAAAGACTCTTGACTGCGATTCGTGAAAATGCGATTCTCGGGCTGCTTAGACCAATGAGAGAGGCTTCCACGACGGCAACGTTTGGGGGCCTTTTTCTTTTGCTGCTTCTATCCTCACCTATCCGTCAGACTGCTGTTCATCGTTCTTGAAGTTCGCATAGAGATTGGGGAGTTGCTCCATCAAATATCGAGCGAAAGCTTCATCCCGATCACGGCTTATCTGTATCTTGCAGTGTTTGCCTGAGACGGCGAGCGTTGCGATTTCGGCTCCATCTGGCGACTTGGCGACCAATCGAGCCGGCGATGGGGCCGATGGATTGCCGTGCGACGCCTTCACCGCACGCAGAATGACCACAAACCGGTTATCGGTGTCTTTGTGCGCGAACGACTTTTCCGCCATTGCCTCGCGCGCCTTGCGCTCAGCCCCCTCATCCGTCAGCAAGTCCACCAGTTCTTGCCATCTCGGGCGGCCGACTTTCGGCGCGCGACCAATCGAATCCAAGAGCCAACCCGGAACAGCACGAGCCACGCTTAGGAGCTTATGTAGCTCGTGTCGATCAACGGAAAGGGACGTTTGGATCAGCGATCGCTGAAAGCCGCCGGCTTCAAGCTTCAATGCAAAAGAGGCGCGCTCGATGAACGTCAGGTCTTCTCGTGCGGAATTTTCAATGCCTTGAGCGACAACAAGGCGATCGTCATCCAGCTCACGAACATAGGCTTTGACAGTCGTCCCGAGCTCCGATGCGACCCGGACGCGACGATGACCGTAGGCGATCTGGTAACGTCCAGGCTCTCGCGGATGCGCCCGGACAAGAATCGGAATTTCCTGCCCATGCTCCCTGATCGACGTCTTCAGGGTTTCGACCGCCGCAACATCCTGATCGGTGAAGCGATCAGCGAAAGGGGAGGGGTCAATCAGTGCCGGATCGAGATCGACAGGAAGGGCACCCTCCGCCACCTGGCGCTGAAGCTCCTCGTAGTCTCGTTCCACGTCGGAAAACGTGTCCCGCAGCGACCGCACCGCACCCGACGCAACTCGCTGAACAGGTTGCCTCGTATCGGCCGGTGCCGGTTCGTCGTTCCCGCCGGCGAACAGGGAGCGGATGGATTGAGTTCGTTTGCTCATTTGCACACCCTCCCAATCAGAACGCACATTCGCCGCACCACGTGGTCAGGTGACAACGCGTTAAGCAATTGAAATTGTTCAGCGTGCCTCAGAATCATCTGCCCCAAACCCCATTGATCAACTCGATGACCTCCTGGTTCACGGCATTGATGGATTCCATCGCCCTATCATAGGTCGATCTCCCGACAGCCCCGCGCGAAAGCTCGTAAAGGGACTGCTTCGTCAATCCGGCGTTCGCTATAGCCGTCGACTTCCAGGCCGACGCCGCCATGACGTCGCCCGGGAAGACATCTCGGAGAAGGCCGACTATCTCTTGTTCCGGAACATCGCGAGGGTCATGCCTGGTCACAAGGAAGCGGAGGAAATCATAGTCCAGGCGACCGCCGGCTTCTTCAATCACCGAGACCAGGTCCGACGTCATCAAAAGAAACTGACTCATAGATGCGACATCCACCATCTGCGGATGAACCGTAACGACCATGCCAGTCGCGGCATTCAGCGCGCCCATCGTCAGGAAGCCTAGCTGGGGAGGGCAGTCCACGACCACAACATCGAAATCGGCATCCACTTGACTGATTGCACCGGCGACACGCCGAAAGAATAGTTCCTCAGGGCGCCCCCGGTGCTGCAGCGTAAAGCGGGGTGTCTGATGTTCGAACTCCATCAGTTCGAGATTACCGGGGACAATGCTGATCCCGGTAAAGTATGTCGACCGGACGATATCGTTCATCGCCACCCGCTGATCGTCATATCGAATCGCTCCATAAAGCGTGGTGTTTTCAGCGACATCGAATTCTGGCTGGTAGCCGAACATCGCCGAAAGAGAAGCCTGAGGGTCGAGATCGATCGCCAATACCCGATAACCCTGCAACGCCAAGCCCTGGGCGAGATAGAGAGATGTTGTCGTTTTGGCCGAGCCGCCTTTGAAGTTGGCGACCGTGATGATCTGCAACTTCTCCCCGTCGCGGCGTCGCGGCCAAAACTTTCCAGCTTCCTTCGGCCGCGCCGACGCCAGATATTCTCGAAGCTCGTTGACCTGTTCGAGCGTGTAGGAGCGGCGACCGTTGGTTCCGATATCCGGCGCCGGGCCAAGCCCGTCGAGCGAAAGCTGACGCAGATAGCCATCCGAAACTCCGACGATCTCGGCGACTTCGCCGGACGTGAAAGAGCGAAGCGATTTTTGCGCTACGGGAGGAAAGGCTCGTTCCCCGACCGCTCTCAGCCTCGCGGACAGTGCTTCTGCGCGCTGGGTGATGTGAGCGGAAGTCGATGCTCGATTGATGTGCCTGTCGATCACGTTCACGGTAGCCTCTGGTTTCAGACGGTTTGCTTGCGTCAGACGCGCTATTACCGTCTCATGATAAGGCACGATTCTGGCGATGCCGCAAGAATTTTTAGGTTAACCAATCGTTAGCGGGAGCCGCCGCGCTTTCACGTAATCTGTCACTTCAAGCGATATAATTCCACATTTTCAGGACGTTGGATTTTAACCTCCATATCACGGTTCAACTTAGCTACTCGCACTTTTGCGAGTCAAACGGCTGAGGTTTCTCGCGCTGCATCGAGCCTGAAAGCTTCCTACCGGCAGAATCACAGGTGACACTTTTGCGAGTAGATCGCCGGCCCAAGTGCAGGCAAATCACCCCGACCGCCAAACGTCAGGGAGATTAGTCCATGCGATTGAACGTCATTGGGAGGTTCCATGCGACCTCAGAGACCACGAGTATAGATGCCACGCGCGGCGTTCCTGGAGTATTTGCAGGAGCACTGGCCCGTCTGAAACCCAGATGTTCCGGCCGCGCGCTTGCGTTGGTTCGTCCCTCGGCGAGTCGGGGGATCGCGCGCTGATGTCTCACCAGTCCCATTCGTTGCCGCGGCTCGTCACCAAACTGCAAAATGCTCTCGGAGATCGGCTTTGCGTCGCCCTCGACGACCCCAGCGTCGTCGAGATCATGTTGAACCCCGACGGGAGGCTCTTCATTGAACGCTTGGGGCATGGGATGAGCCCCGCGGGTGAGATGACCCGCGCAGCCGCCGAGACTGTGATCGGCAGCGTCGCCCACGTACTCAACTCTGAAGTGGATGACGACCAACCGATCATCTCCGGCGAACTGCCCATCGGTGGGCATCGTTTCGAGGGCCTGTTGCCGCCCGTGGTGGCCGGGCCTTCCTTCACCATCCGGCGTCGAGCCTCCCGGCTCATTCCGCTCGAAGACTATGTCAGCAGCAAAAGCATGACGCCCAGCCAGGCATCGGTCATACGCAATGCTGTAGCATCGAAGCTGAACATCGTCGTCGCGGGCGGCACGGGCTCCGGGAAGACAACGCTGACGAACGCGATCCTTGCGGAGATCGTGGCGCAAGCACCGGAAGACAGGCTCGTCGTCCTTGAGGACACGGTCGAAATCCGGTGTGCCGCGGAAAACACAGTTTGTCTCCACACCAGCGTTTCCGTCGATATGTCTAGGTTGCTGAAGAGCACGATGCGGCTTCGTCCCGACCGCATCATCGTCGGCGAAGTGCGTGACGGAGCTGCTCTCACGCTCTTGAAGGCCTGGAACACCGGTCATCCGGGCGGCGTGGCGACCGTCCATGCGAATTCGGCGCGCATGACTCTTCATCGCCTCGAACAGCTGACGGCCGAAGCCAGTCTGCAGCCTATGCAATCCGTGATCGGCGAAGCGGTCGATCTCATCGTGTTCATGGAGCGCACACCCCGAGGCAAGCGCGTAGCCGAAATCCTCCATGTCACCCGCTTCGAAGGCGGCCAGTACCAGACCGAACCTTATGCAGAGGAAGACCGCGATGCGGCGTAACCAGACACCATTTATTCTCAGCTGCTGCGTTGCGCTCGGCTTGCTTGCTCTTACGTCCCCGGCCTTTGCTGGATCCGGCGGCGGCGGGCTGCCGTGGGAGGGACCGCTTCAGCAGATTCAGGAGTCCATTACCGGCCCGGTTGCCGGCGCGATCGCGCTTGCTGCAATGGCGATTGCCGGCGGCATGCTGATCTTCGGGGGGGAATTGAACGATTTCGCGCGGCGGCTGGTCTATATCGTTCTCGTCGCGGGGATCCTGCTTGGAGCTACGCAGATCGTCGGCCTTTTCGGCGCGACCGGCGCTTCGATCGGCCCGCTAAAAGCACAAGCCGATCGAAGCACGATCGCCGGAGACGGGGAGGGGGCTCATGGCTGAAGCCCTTTCCGGCCTCAGACGCAACCGCATCCACCGCGCCTTGTCGCGGCCAAACCTGCTGATGGGTGCTGACCGAGAGCTCGTGCTGCTCACGGGGCTGGCCGCCGTCATCCTGATCTTCGTCGTTCTGACCCTCTATTCGGCTTTGTTCGGCATCGCCGTCTGGATCGTCATCGTTGGCGCGTTGCGGATAATGGCCAAGGCCGACCCGATGATGCGCAAGGTCTACATCCGGCATGTTTCCTACAAGCCGTTCTACAAGGCCACAACCGCGCCCTGGCGCCGGTACTGAGGAGGGGACGATGGTTGCTCTTCGCCCCTTCCGCTCCACCGGCCCCTCTTTCGCCGATCTGGTTCCGTATGCGGGCCTCGTCGATAATGGCGTGCTTCTTTTGAAGGATGGCAGCCTTATGGCCGGTTGGTACTTCGCAGGTCCAGATGCCGAAAGCGCCACGGACCTCGAACGCAACGAGTTGTCGCGCCAGATCAACGCGATCCTGTCTCGCCTTGGCAGCGGTTGGATGATTCAGGTTGAGGCCGTCCGCATCCCAACGATCGACTATGCGTCCGAGGATCGCTGTTTCTTCTCCGATCCCGTAACCCGCGCGATCGACACCGAGCGCCGGGCGCATTTCGAGCGGGAACATGGGCATTTCGAAAGCCGGCATGCGCTCGTGTTGACCTATCGGCCCCTCGAAGCGAAGAAAACGACACTCAGCAAATACATCTACTCCGACGAGGAAAGCCGCAAGAAGTCCTATGCGGACACCGTGCTCTTCGTTTTCAGGAACGCCGTTCGCGAAGTCGAGCAGTATCTCGGCAACACGCTTTCGATCCGCAGGATGCAAACGCGTTCGACCTCCGATCGGGGAGGGGAGCGTGTCGCCCGCTACGACGAGCTGCTCCAATTCGTCCGCTTCTGCATCACCGGCGAGAACCATCCCATCCGCTTGCCGGATGTGCCGATGTATCTCGACTGGCTCGCGACCGCCGAACTCGTACATGGGCTGACGCCCAGGGTCGAAAACAGGTTTCTCGGCGTCGTCGCAATCGACGGTCTGCCGGCGGAGAGCTGGCCCGGCATTCTCAACAGCCTCGATCTGATGCCGCTCACCTATCGCTGGTCATCACGCTTCATCTTTCTCGACGCGGAAGAAGCCCGCCAGAAGCTCGAACGCACGCGAAAGAAATGGCAGCAGAAGGTGCGGCCCTTCTTCGACCAGCTGTTCCAGACACAATCGCGCTCCGTCGATCAGGACGCGATGACGATGGTGGCCGAGACAGAGGACGCCATCGCCCAGGCTTCCTCACAGCTTGTCGCTTACGGCTATTACACGCCAGTCGTGATCCTGTTCGATGAGGATCGCGAAGCGCTTCAGGAGAAGGCGGAGGCGATCCGCCGTCTTGTACAGGCCGAAGGTTTCGGCGCCCGGATCGAAACCCTGAATGCGACAGACGCCTTTCTCGGCAGCCTGCCCGGCAATTGGTACTGCAATGTCCGCGAACCGTTGATCAACACGAGCAATCTCGCAGACCTCATTCCTCTCAACTCAGTTTGGTCCGGCAGCCCGGTGGCGCCATGCCCCTTCTATCCTCCGGACTCTCCGCCGCTGATGCAAGTCGCCAGCGGCTCTACGCCGTTCCGCCTAAACCTGCATGTCGATGATGTTGGCCACACATTGATCTTCGGGCCGACCGGTTCGGGGAAATCGACTCTGCTGGCGCTGATCGCCGCGCAGTTTCGCCGATACGAGAAGGCGCAGATCTTCGCCTTCGACAAGGGCAATTCCCTTTATCCGCTGACCGCGGCCGCCGGCGGTGATCACTATGAGATCGGCGGAGATGCGGAAGAGGGGAGGGCGCTTGCCTTCTGCCCGCTTTCCGAGCTTGCCACAGACGGCGATCGGGCCTGGGCGAGCGAATGGATCGAGATGCTGGTGGCGCTGCAGGGGGTGACGATCACGCCGGATCACCGCAATGCTATCTCGCGCCAGATCGGTCTGTTGGCGAATGCCCCTGGCCGATCACTCTCCGATTTCGTCTCCGGCGTGCAGATGCGGGAGATCAAGGATGCCCTGCATCATTACACTGTCGATGGTCCTATGGGCCAGCTTCTGGATGCCGAACGGGACGGTCTGACACTTGGGGCTTTCCAGTGCTTCGAGATTGAGCAGTTGATGAACCTCGGCGAGCGGAGCCTGGTGCCGGTCTTAACCTATCTGTTCCGCCGCATCGAAAAGCGCCTCGACGGATCGCCGAGCCTTATCGTGCTTGACGAGGCATGGCTGATGCTCGGCCATCCGGTTTTTCGCAACAAGATCCGTGAATGGCTTAAGGTGCTCCGCAAGGCCAACTGCGCCGTCGTTCTGGCGACGCAGTCGATCTCGGATGCTGAGCGATCGGGCATCATCGACGTGCTGAAGGAATCCTGCCCGACGAAGATTTGCCTGCCGAACGGCGCTGCGCGCGAACCGGGCACGCGGGAGTTCTACGAGCGGATCGGTTTCAACGAGCGCCAGATCGAGATCGTCGCGGCCGCCATCCCGAAGCGGGAATATTACGTCGCCACGCCGGAAGGACGGCGGCTCTTTGATATGTCGCTCGGACCGGTGGCACTGAGTTTCGTCGGCGCGTCCGGCAAAGAGGATCTCAAGCGCATCCGGGCATTCAAGACCAAACACGGCCAGAGCTGGCCGGTCCACTGGCTTCAATCGAGAGGAGTTCCCAATGCCCCGTCGCTGCTCGGCAATGAATAGCTGGATCATGACCACCGTCCTGGTAGCAAGCATTGCGGCCGCACCGCCGGCGGATGCCGGAACGGCCACGGGTGCGGCGACGGAGTGGACGCAGATCGCCAACAACAGCGAGCTGATCAAGCTTCTGGAGAGCTCCGGAACCCAGGTCCAAAACCAGATCACCCAGATCGACCAACTGGCGCAGCAGATTCAGAATCAACTTAATATGTATCAGAACATGCTGCAAAACACCGCGCAGTTACCGGCCCATATCTGGGGTCAGGTCGAGCACGATCTCGATCAGCTTCGCGACATCGTCGATCAGGGGCAGGGGATCGCCTTTTCGATGGGCAATGCCGATGACGTGCTCCACCAGCGCTTCCAGAGTTATGCCGATCTCAAGGCGAACTTGCCCAACGACGCAAGCTTCTCCTCCTCCTATCAGACGTGGTCCGACACCAACCGCGAGACCATCGCCGGGACGCTGAAGGCCGCCAGCCTCACCGCCGACCAGTTCGACACGGAGGAAGGCACGATGAAGCAATTGCGGACCATGTCGGAAAACGCCGACGGCCAGATGAAGGCGCTGCAAGTGGGGCACCAGATTGCCGCACAGCAGGTCGACCAGATGCAGAAGCTGCGTGGCCTCGTCTCCCAGCAGATGACGATGATGGGGACATGGCTCCAGTCCAAACAGACCGACGAGGATCTGGCGCAGGCGCGCCGGGAGGAGTTTTTCAAGTCCACGGCTCCCTCCACCTCCGGTGGCGAAAAGATGAGGATCGAATGGTGAGAACGAAAGCCATCCTGACAGCAATCGCGATTGCCCTCGCCGCCGGCAGCACCGGCATCTGGTTCCTTATTTCGGAAAAGCAGGCCGCACAGGAGCGTCGCAAGGAATTCTTCGGCGCGACCGAGGAATTTCCGACCTCCGGCGGCAAGAAAATGAAGCCGGAATGGTGAACTCGATGCTTCGTGTTCACTCCGGGAGCCGACGTTTGGTGATGATCGTCGGGGCAGCAATAGTCATGACCGCTCACCCGGCACTGGCGCAGGAAGGCTCGGTACTGACCGCCCTCCAGTCAGAAATCTCCACAGCCGCCAAGGGCTGGCAAAACACGGTCATGAACGCCGCCCGTTCCCTGTTCTGGATCCTGGCAACGATCGAAGTCGGCATCGCCGCAGTCTGGCTGGCGGTACAGGCGGCGTCACTTGAGAGCTGGTTTGCCGAACTGGTCCGTAGAATCATGTTCATCGGTTTCTTCGCCTTCGTGCTGGCTCAGGGACCGACCTTCGCCAGGGCCGTGGTTGATAGCTTGTTCGACCTTGGCGCCAACGGTGGAACGGCCTCGCCGGCCGACGTTTTCAACGCGGGGCTCGCCGTCGCCAGCAAGATGTCGGCAAAGATTTCCTTCGGTCTTTGGGAAGACAACGCGCTCGCGATCTCCGCCGCTTTCGCCATGATCGTAACCGTGATCGCCTTTTCGCTGGTGGCGGCAATTTTCGTCAGCGTCATGGTTGAGATGTATATTGGCCTGCTCGCCGGCATGATCATGCTCGGTCTCGGCGGTTCTTCCTTCACCAAGGATTTTGCGATCAAGTATCTCGTCTATGCCTTCTCGGTCGGAATGAAGCTTATGGCCCTGGTCATGATCTCCCGGATCGGATCTGAGGTGCTGATCGGACTGGCAGGCCGTCCAGATGTCGGAGCGCAGTTCCAGACGGCGCTCGCCATCGCCGGCATCGCGGTCGTCGTCTTCATCGTCGCCATGTATGTCCCGAACATCGTGCAGGGCGTCGTGCAGGGTGTCTCCGTCACCGGTGGGATGGAGACGATCCGCCATGGCGGGCAGGCCGCTTCCTTCGCCGCCGGCGCGGGTTTCCTGGCCGCCGGCGCCGCCGGCGCGGGCTTTGCCGCGGCTCGGGCTGCGCGAGCGGAGGGCTCCTCCTTGGCGGGGGCCGCCGCGCAAGGCGTCGGCGCGGGGGTCAGCGCCGGAGCAAAAGCGGCTGCCGGCGCGGCGAGGGAAAAGGCGATCGGATCACCCGGCGCCTATGCCGGCTCGATCCTCGGCCTCGCCAACGCCAAGCTCGACGAGGCGCGCAACGGCACGAGCGGCGCAAAACCCCTCCCCGAACGAAACGACAAATAACAAGCAGAGATTGATCGATGTCCACAGACCGCGTCCCGGATAACCCCTATCTTGCCGCTCGCCAGGAATGGTCAGAACGTTACGGCTCTTATGTTCAGTCGGCGCGGGCATGGCGTATCGTCGGTATCCTCGGCCTGACCATGGCCGTCGTCGGCTTCAGCTATGCCATGTACTTGAGCACACAGGTCAAACTCGTCCCCTATATCGTTGAGGTCGACAAACTAGGCAGTGCCGTCACCGTCGGCTTTCCTGAACAGATCGAGTATGCCGATGCCCGCGTCGTGCGCGCCACGCTCGGCAACTTCGTGACCAGTTTCCGTTCGATCACACCCGACGCCGTGGTGCAGAAGCAATATATCGACCGGACATATGCGCTGCTCAGGACACCCGATCCATCGACCCAGAAGATCAATGCCTGGTTCCGCGGCAATTCTCCATTCGAGAAGGCGAAGTCGTCGACGGTCGCCATCGAGGTAAATAACATCGTTGCGCTGTCGAACCAGACCTACCAGATCGACTGGACCGAATTCGAGCGCGACCGGAAGGGCAAGGAGACCGGAACACGACGTTACCGCGGCATCGCCACGGTGACGCTGACAGCGCCCCTTGATGAAGCGACGATCCGCCTCAATCCGATCGGCCTTTATATCCGCGACTTCGACTGGACGGCACAGCTTTAAAGGGCAGGGACAATCACATGCACAGAACAGGATCGATCGTAGCCGCCGGCTGCGTGGCCGCACTCGTCTTTGCGACCGGCGCTCTTGCGCAATCCATGACAACGGATGAGGTCAAAGGCACCAATATCTCCAACAAATGGCGCGGCACGCCCGGCCTCGTCACCAAGGGCGCAGACGGGAAGGTGATCTTCCTGTTCGGCGAGACACAGCCATCCGTCGTCTGCTCGCCGCTTCAGGTCTGTGACATCGAATTGCAGGGCGGCGAGATCGTCCGCGACGTGCTGGTCGGCGATACCGTGCGATGGAAGGTGGAGCCCGCGACGTCGGGTGCGGCCGGTGGGCAGGCTATTCACCTCATCGTCAAACCGGCCGAGGCCGGGCTCGTCACCTCAATGGTGATCACGACATCGCGGCGAACCTATCACGTCCAGCTCAGATCCCATCCGAGCCAGTATATGGCGCGCGTCGGATTCGAATATCCCGAGGACGTGTCAACCAAACTCGCCGACATTAATGCGCGACTCGAAACCGGCAATACCCCCGGCGCCGCGCCGGACAAGCTGAACTTCTCTTATTCGGTCAGCGGCAGCGCTGCCTGGAAGCCGAAGCGGGTCTATTCCGATGGCACGAAGACCTACATCCAGTTCCCTCGCTCGATCGCGGGGCAGGACGCGCCGGTCCTGTTCGTCGTCAGCGGCGGCCAGAACCGGATCGTCAACTACCGGATGAAGAATGACATGATGATCGTCGACTATGCCGTCGATAAGGCGATTCTCGTATCCGGGGTGGGCTGGCATCAGCAGAAAATCACCATCAAGCGGGGAGGATAAGACATGCAGCGCCTTATTCCCCTTCTGTTTGCCGCAGCCCTTCTGTCGGCCTGCCAATCAACTGACGATACCCTGACCGTCAACCCGGCACCGACCACGATCTCCGGCCCGGCCGCCAGTGCGATTGCCGGCGACATGGCGAGCCGGCTGGCCGAGCAGGTCGGACCGGCCGGCAGCACGACGATCAAGATGGACAAGGGCACATCGGAATTCGCCGTCGCGCTTGAAGCCGCTCTCAAAGGGTGGGGTTATACGATCATCACCGACGGAAAGGTCGAGAAGAGCGTGAAGCCGATTGAGCTTGCCTATGCGATCGACAGCATCGACGGCCAGGTCCTGGCTCGACTTTCCACCCCATCGCTGGCGCTCGGCCGCGCCTATACGGCAGCTCCGGGCGGCGCGGCACCCGCGAGCCCGCTTTCAATCATGCAACGGAATTGACGGAGGGGGCCATGGTCCAGTCGCTTCAACTCGGGACATCCCCGCAGGCGAATGCTCAGAAGGGCATGCGACGCCTCAACAAGTTGCCGATTTACGGCGGAATCGCCTTCGCAGTGGTGTTCATCGCAGTCGTCGTTGTCGGCATATCCATGCGCGGAATGCCGTTCGGCCGGAATGCCGATATCGACAGCGCCTCGAACGCGCCGGCGTCAAATTTCGGAGAGAAGCTTAAGGAGGGCGTGTCGGACGGCATTATCGGAGACCCGGAGCAGAAGCAGGTCTTTCAGCCGACACCCGTTACCGAAGAGCAGAGGGTAGAGAAGGAGATGCCTGTCGAACTGCCGCGCAGGACCGAACGCCAGGAGCGCCGATCGGCGCTCGAGCCCGAAGCGGAATGGCTGGCGCGGCTGAAGCGTGAGCAGGATGAGCAATATATCCGCGAACAGCACCGCCAGCAGATGGCCCGTCTGCAGGCAAGGGCCGGTGCATTGGATTCTCCCCTGAAGGTGGATGTTTCCGATCTGGAGCGCACCGCAGCCAACACGACTGCCGCCAATCGCCAGGACCCTGCGACAAGTGCGAATACCACTGCCGACCTCTATGCCGCCGCGATGAAGTCTGGGCTCGTTGGTCAAAACGCCGACCAGAACGGACAGGGTTTAAAAGAGGAATTTTTTAATCAGGATATCAAGGACCTCGGTTATCTTCCCAACCGGGTCGTGCCACAATTCTCGGCCTACGAGTTGAAGCGCGGGTCGGTGATCCCGGCCACCCTGATCACCGGCCTGAACTCGGACCTTCCGGGCCGCATCAGCGCGCAGGTAAGCCAGAATGTCTATGACAGCGCCACCGGCTACAGGCTCCTCATCCCACAGGGTGCCAAGCTCTTCGGCCGATATGATTCCAAGGTTTCGTTCGGTCAGGAACGAGTCCTCGTCGTCTGGACCGACCTGATATTCCCGAACGGGTCAACCTTGCAGATTGGCGGCATGGCGGGCACGGATGCCGAAGGATATGGCGGCTTCAAGGATAAGGTCGACCGCCATCTCTGGCGGACCTTCGGGTCTGCCGCACTTGTCGCACTTATCGGTACCGGCATCGACATGTCGCTGCCTGAAAGCTCAACATTGGCGACGCAGGATACCGCATCGGATGCAGCCAGGCGGAATTTTGCGGACTCGTTCGGCCGCGTTGCCGAGCAGACAATTTCGAAGAACCTGAATGTTCAACCGACGGTGAAAATCCGCCCAGGCTACAAGTTCAATGTTCTGGTCGATCAGGACATAGTTTTTCCGGGAGTATACGCGCAGCGCTAAGGAAGCGAGTTCTGCGGCACAAATGTCGCGAATACAGCCGACACGCGTATTTTTATATGATAATATACAATTAACGATTTGCAGATGCGACCTGCAACGTTGCAGTTGAAGGCGCTTTCGATCCGGTAGATGGAGACCCCGAATTGAACCGATGGTTTGAACGTCTGATTGAGCAAACTTCCCTTGCCCGTGATGAAATCTCAATCCAGGGCGTCCTTGAACGACTGACAAGCGATGCTGGCTTTTCCGCCTACGCCTATGTGAGCTTACAGCCCGAAACACAGACGGCATATTCGCACTATCATCCTGAATATCAGCACCTCTATTTGGAGCGATCCTATTCGACGGTCGATCCCGTCGTGCGGGACGCAAAGATAAGAATGGAGGCTTTCGCCTGGTCGATGCCCGATCAAAACAGCATGAAGGGAAAACAAAAGGAAATCGTCGGTGAAGCTGCCGCGTTTGGCATCCGCTCAGGAGTTTCGATTCCGATCGCGATCGGCTGGGGACGCCTGGCCATGCTTACGCTCTCTTCAGAAAAGGTCGATTGCGTCGGAAAGCGGGTCATCAATCCCGTTCTGGCCGCTGCTGCAATCGCACAGGTACATGCAAGACTTGAAGTGCTCCGTGTTGATGATGTCCCAGGGGGTGGTGTAGCAGGGTATCGGCGGTCACCAGTGTTTTTCCGATAGGGTCGGGTTGTTGAAGACCAACCTGATGGAAAGACCACCGATGACCGAGGATATGATGAACCT